>JAABUK010003255.1_pt1 | contig 27755 bp, 34 predicted proteins | sample 5559141 | NCBI WGS metagenome assembly JAABUK01 (sample SAMN10711869, study PRJNA513367) | rock metagenome | isolation source: Antarctica rocks | place: Antarctica: Victoria Land, Pudding Butte nord | collected 2016-01-03
TGAGTGAGTGAGTGAGTGAGTGAGTGAGTGGGTGGGTGGGTGGGCGGGCGGGCGGGCGGGCGGGCGGGCGGGCGGGCGGGCGGGCGGGCGGGTGGGTGGGTGGGTGAGTGAGTGAATGAATGAATGAATGAATGAAGTGGTTTTCATTAGACAGCTTTTGCAAACCCATTGACAAGTCATAATGTCAGCTGCAGCTTCCTGCTTCACGCCCTTCTTGCGGTGTTGCAGGAGCAGGCGGGAATGGAGCTATCATCCACTACAGAGCTGAGAAGGGCAGCTGCAAGGTGGTGGACAAGGACACACTGCTGCTGCTGGACAGTGGCGGACAATTTGACTGCGGCACCACAGACGTGACGCGCACCATGCACTTCGGCACACCCACTGACCACCAGAAGATGTGCTTCACAAGAGTGCTCCAGGTACTCCTTTGCTTCTTGTTCTTCCTCTTGCTCTTCCTCTTCTTCTCCCTCTTCTTCTTCTTCCTCCTCTTCCTCTACTCTTCTGACGATACAGCTGACGGTGTTGCTCAGGTCAGATTGAAGCGTGCACATTGGGATGTGCAATTAGGAGCGTAGAAATCGGGCTGTGCAATTTGTTTCTTTGTTGTGCACATGTGCAGAAATCACACTGTGCAACTCGTTTTTTTGGTTCAGCTTTAGAAAGCCTGAGCGGCAACATGCCTGGTTGCTGCAGGGGCACATAGGCCTGGACCAGGCCATCTTCCCTGAGGGCACACCCGGGCTTGCCCTGGACACCCTAGCCCGGGCCCCCCTCTGGAGCCTGGGGTTGAACTACAGGCATGGCACAGGGCATGGAGTGGGGGCAGCCCTGAATGTGCATGAGGGGCCCCACAGCATCAGCACCAGGTATGGGTGCAACTCCTCTCACAAGTGTGGTTTGATGGTTTAACAGCAGTGCATCATCACTAGAAGGACTGATAGCACAATGAGCTGATTCATGTGATTGTGAGACATCACAATCCACTTCCAGATGTTTCCATTTGCTCCATTACCACATTCACACAATTCTCCATCTGCATGACATGAAGCAAGAATGTTTCTTGACCATGAAAAATACAATGTAAATCGCATATTGCATGCAATTGTGCTTCCAAGCACACCAGAATTCCTTCCTTTTGCTGCTTTTGAGCTGTGAAACCCATACCCAGGCATGCATGGCTTGCCATACAGCTGCACACATTGATGTGCACAGTTGCATGCTGGGCATGCACGTGCACATGCACACATTGATGTGCACAGCTGCATGCTGGGCATGCACATGCACATGCACAGCTGCATGCCCATGCACATGCACATACACACATGCACATGCACATGCATGCAATGATGGTATGCCATGTTCCCAGGCTTGCTGGGGGAAATAACTGCAGGTTATGGGTCACCCAGCCTCTCATGGCTGGCATGATTGTCAGCAATGAGCCAGGCTACTATGAGGATAATGCATTTGGGATTCGCATAGAGAACCTGCTGCACATCAGGGAAGCTGACACACCCTTCAAGTTTGGGGATCAGTCGTACTTTGGGTTTGAGCGCTTGACCATGATCCCGCTTCAGAGGAAGATGATCTTGACGGATGTGAGTCCTGCTGAAGGCATTGTCTGTGCCAGAAACATGTTCAAGGCGGCAGCTGCGCTTCAATTTGCTCTTGCACATCCTGTGACCTTTTGTTCTGCCTCTTGTTCTGCCCATTTGCATGCTTTTGTCTTGCTGAGCCCTCATGTACCATCTTGTCAACTGCAATCGTTGCGCAAGCAGGGATGTGCATTTCACGCAAGACAACTGAGACTGTGCCTGTTGTAGGTGCTGTCAAAGAAGGAGATTGAGTGGGTAAACTCGTATCACAAGGAGGTTTGGGAGAAGGCCTCACCACGCATGCAGCACGACAAAGACTTGCTGGCATGGGTCAAGAAGAACACGCAACCATTGTAGACAACAAGCATGGCCCTCTGGTGTTTATGCGAGGGAGCAATGAGCTGATGATGTTTCTACACTGTTTTACACGGCTTTTGTATACAAGTTGATTCGGCTGATTGGGCTGATTGTACACACATTTGCGGTGCGTCAGACCCACAGATGTGCTCTTTGCGTGTGCACTCCCTAGTTGCTACTTGAGCAGCCTGCAAAAGGGCTGACTTTTGAGAAGCATTGTGCTGCGATTGCCTGGATACCGACAAACGTTTGTCTGCTGCTTTGCTCCAAATCCCATTATGATAATACACAGGCACGTTCGTGTGCCCGACCAGGCATAACATCCGTTGAACTCTGCTTGATCAAGACTCCTTTGAATCTGTCAACAAGCATTTGTGAACTTGAGCAACTCCTGCTGAACTGGAGCCAAGCATGAGTTACATAGGTGCCATGTTTGCTTTCGGACCTGATCCACCTTCTTTATGCTTCAGAGGTTGCTATCTGCGTGCAAGTTGAAAGATGAGCACTACTTAGTCAGCTTACTCAATGCATGGTGTGTGTGTGTGTGTGTGCATTGTGTACACAGTGCGTTGACCTAACAGCAAAATCTTGACTGGCAAGCTTCGCAAAATGACGCATGGGACGCATCAACTTTGCAGCATAGATCTGCGCACCCCTCGTTCGACTGCGACCGGCAGCTCCGAGACACGTATCCTTCAGGTTTCGCAGATCTAGCTGCAATGCGGAGTTCCTTTGTGTCTGACACAGACTCCGAGCACAATGCTGCGCGCAAAATCCAGTCGCGGTACAGGGCATTCAGAACCAGACGCGCTATGGCGGGTTTTGCGTTGTCCAAAGGCGACTGGCATACTCTCTTGCAGCAGGTCAACATCCTGCTGAGAAGCTCACAGTTTGAGGAAGCCCAGCCAAAAGAGCTTTCAGTACGAGGAAAATGGCTCAGATGTCTCGGGAGTGCAGGAGCCATTGGCAGAGTATGTGTGAAAGGTCATGCTACATGTTTCCTTGCCAAATACTGAATACTGAGTCTGGAGTGATCTGCTGTTAGGGCAGTGCAGAAGGTGATGGAGGGTTGCTGCTTCAGAAAGAACACTGGTGCGCATTTGCTTGACTTGCAGCCACGCCGCAGGACTGTCTTGTTGGCATCAGCATAAATTTGCAGAAGTCCAGTGCATTTTGTGTCTGGTTTTGAGCACGCACACCACATGTACTGACACAAGCTGACAGCATGTGCTGTGCTGTTGATGTAGGCTGGAAGTGGTTGACATCAAGCACAGATATGGCAGCAATCTTACGCCTTATCACGAGCATTGGATGCAGTCATCAACAACCCAATCATTCTTCTTTTGGCTGGATCATGGCGAAGGCAAAGATCTAGATCTGCCAGATGTCAGTCGAAAGGAGCTAGATGGGCAAAGACTGCACTACTGCACAAAACAGGAACGCAAACAGTACGCTACAGAGATTGGCGGTGACAAACTCTTGCACTTTCAGCACAATGGTGCGTTAGTGCATACATTGAGTGCAGAAGAGCAGCAGGAGATTGACACCAACTTTGAGCAATGGAAGCAGGAAGAAGTCAGGGCCGTTGCTTTGGCTCGTGCCCCAAAACCAGACAAAAGCAGCATGTCAGAGGCTGAGGTTCAAGAGCGTAAAGAGGCCAAAAAGAGAAGAAACGCAAACAAATGGATCTATGTGACAAGCACAGACAAAAAGCAGCTCTACATTGCTCCGAAAGTTAAGGGGGAATTTCAGCACAGCTCGTTTCTCTCAGGAGGGTCAGTAGGATCTGCAGGGGCAGTAATGGTCAATCAGGGCAGGATCATCAAGCTTGCTCCAATGTCTGGTCATTACCGACCAAACATAGAGCAGTTTGTGGCTTTGTTAGACCAATTGACAGCACAAGGAGTTGATCTTACCAGTGCTCTGTTGTTGAATCCATTTCCTGTAGAGGTTGAGTGCAAACACCATCTGGTCCAAGTGGATCTTGAAAGTCTTGATGATCACAAGTAACTGCTATAATTTCAGATCATGAAGTATGCCTTGTATTGCATAGCCCGTTGAGAAATATGCCTCAACATTGGGGCTGTGATGGTGAGCAGCTTCCCAGCTTGCCTTAACATTGTGCAATATTGTTATGCTGTGACAGGGTGCATGCTACTCGCCCTGCCACATTGGACTATTATTACCCTCTGGAGAGACTCCATTTTGTTTGTGACATGCAGAAGCATTTTGATGCAGGCATCAAGCAGAAGCTTCTGTACAGACATGTTACAAATGGCACTGAATACGCAATTACTACAATCCACCGCACTGTCATGTCCTGCACATCTTTGACGGTCACATCCACTCTATACTTGCAGCATCCTTGCAGCATCCTGACTCCTCATTACAGCCAAAAAGCACGCTGTGAAACCGTAACAGAAACTCTTTCAGCTCACTATGTTGTATGCGATCAAGATTGTAGGGTGGGCGAGACATCATGATGCCAAGAGTGGCCATGCCTTGGCTGCCTTGGCAGCTGCAGAATATTCTCCATCAGATGGCTGCTGAATGCCAACAAGGATGTAAGCCAAAAAGCTAAGCCAGGCCTGCAGAAGAAGGTAGCCATCATCACACATTGAAGCCTGACAGCTCTGGGCTGCCACTTTAGGAGGCTCCCATTATGATCGCTGTAAAGCTGAAACTTTTGTTCTCATTTTTTTGTTTTTGTGCGAACTTGACCACAGGCAGCCTCTATCGCAGCAGACCAGCACCAGTCCTACCTGTCCCAACATCCGATCAGTAGTGGATGTGCCTGCGGTAATAGCAGCTCTGTCTTTGCATTTGGAGCTCATCTAGTTGCGCTTGGAGCTTACGTAATTGCCTGAATAGGTTTGCCGTGACTACATGCCACAAAAGACTTGTTTTTGAGAGAGTCAATGGAAACACAAAGTAGTTGCACCAATTTGAATATGGAACGTTGCACAGAACATAAAGAACACTGGAGAGTGCAGATTACATTCAACAGCAAGCAATATACAGGCAAAAGCAACTTTCAGGGGTGGCTTACCGTCGTTGACGCCACTGTCCTTGGCAGCATTATCTGCACAACACATCACAGTTTGCAATAATGCAGGCAAGCTTGTTATGCCTCCATGCTATAGCAGGCTGCCAGCCGGAAAATCTTGCAATGCATGTTCTCAGAAGCAATGTCTGTAACAATTTGACAATACCAGCTAGACATGCTGTGAGATCAACAACAGCTCCTCAAGCCACAAATGTCATCGGCATGCTGGACTGGTTTGCTTTGGCCAACTACAACTGTTGACAAAAAGATGGTGCCTCAAAAGGTGATGATGCTTTTGTCTGATTGTCCAACAGCCTTGAGAAAATTGTTCACAATGATCAAAAGTGCAGCAATACCTAAAACCACACACAACTCATACTTACCTGCATCTATGAGATGGTAATGATTGAAAGTAAGGTTTCTGCTGCTCAAGTTGATGCCAGCCTCATACATGTCCTTCTTAGTCAGGTTTCTGAGCAGATCCTCAGTATTGACTTCCTCTTCCCATAGTTGAGTGGCAGCAGGGCCTAGGCTAGAATCAATGTTCATTAATAGAGCAGAGAATTGCTCAAGAGTGAGCTCTTCCTCAGCCATTTGGTCGGAATGGCTGCATGCAAGTACCTCTCATGAGTCACAAATGTTAATGGGTTCGCTACTGTTTCTGGCAGGTCAAAAGCACTGTGCAAGCTTGCTGGGAGTTTCACAGCAGAGGCTTGAGGATACAGGTGGAATATGGAAGTTAGACCTCAAGCAGTGGTCCTGCGTGCCCACCTTGGGCGTCAGTGCGGAGATATCTGCTGAACTTTCCTGTGACTCAGAGTTTAGGCTGTTGCAACTGTCTGGCGCCTGATTGGAGATAAGCGTAACTCAGCTTGGTTCAAAAGCCTAGCTTGCGCAGGCCACAGTTGAGGTACGCACGCTGCGTGGGTGCAAGCAGGTAGGTCACGCTCGACGAATTGTTTTACCAGAAATCACGGGCGTTGTGCATACGCACGTTGAACCCCTGTATGGAATAGCGCGAACAGCAGCAACCACATAACGTGCCTGTATCGCACGTGAGCTCCAAAACCAGCTGCTAGCTGCCTCTGAGAAAGTGTTTTGAAATTTGCATGGTCATCATTACATATATATTTGTCTGTCTGACCTGTCTGGTAGGAGCCTGTGCAGCACGCATTCTGTCCGTGGTCTGTAAGGAATTACATTGAGCACATAGTCAGCTAGTAGTTAGTAACCGATGGCTTTGTCTGGCAAGCCTGTGATGACCATGTCCACAGAGACCCACTGGGACAGTAGTGTACAAGACATGTACACCACGCATGGCTGATCATAATAGTGCAATAGTCTTGCATCATGCTGAAAGGAGCACAAAGGTGGTGTTTGAAACAGAGGCGGGCTAACTGACCCCGCATAACATGAGATTCATTGGATGATTCCTTGGAAATTACACTTCAACAGCACCGAACAAGCCAGGTCAGTACAGAAAATAATTGTCCCATGAATCTTGAAACATGACAACTTGTACAGTCTTACATGTTGGGTCACCTCAACACACTGTGACAAGACACTCGTGACAAGACACTTTGGTGGACTAAGGCCACTCCAAACCCAAATGACACACTTTGCATCAGTACTGCAGATTTTGCTGAGTATAGCTGAACTAGTGCAGTCTCACATTATAACAATAGCAGAAACATGTCACTCAGCCTACTGAAACAGCACGATACTTAAGGCATGATTTGCCAGGGTCAGCATGTCACACATGTCATGGGCAGTGCGCTAAACATTGATGCGGCGCTGCCGCAGATAGCCATTGACACGTGCATCAATTCCACTCAAAATGACCTGCATCAAAGTGGCTCCACTCATGCGGTGCTGTTGCATGTACCCCACAGGTGTAACACCCACAACATCACGGTTCAGCGACATGTGATGCCGGCTAACCTCTTCTTCTATTTCGTACAGGTGTGCTGTCGCCCACCGACAATCCCCAACTTGCAGGAACTCAATTCCCATTTGGTGAGCAGGGTGGCCCCTCCGTACTATACGAGTCACATGCTCCTCAAGTGAGGAAAACAAAATCCTCTCATCACCTGCTTTCCCATCGGTAATGACAACCAGATTGAGCGGTTTCAGATCACGCTCATAGCGCAGGATGGACATGTATCCATCAAGGATTGTGTTGATGCGCAAACCCAGGGGGGTACCCCCCCGGGGTCTGACCCTAGAGAAGATCTCATGTACTTCTTGAGCAGATTGCAAGCCCTGCTGAGCGTTCTGGTGGTTGAGGAAGTGCAAGTCGATCCCTTGGGGATCGTAGTGGGTGATGGTGGGCGCCAGGTCACTCAGCAACTCACGGACTTGATCCCACCGAGTGGCCCCAGATTGCCAACCCCCACCCCATCCATCACTTCCTTGCTCCAGCATAGATCCACTGTCATCAATGAGCAGCACTGTGTGCACCTGTCACAAGCAGCTGCATGTTGACACTTGTGCATAGGCAGAACAGAAGAGACAGGGCAAATGCTGAAATGTGAGCTTGTACGTAGATGGTGAAGGGAGGGCATGAGGGGCGGGGCAGGGCAGAGGTTTGCTGTATCACCCTCTTTGAGTTTCAACATCTGACAGAGTGCTTTGCATGAACGCGTGATTGAGATTGTAACTTGGGTAAGGGAATGGGGGTAGCCCCGGGGGGCGCAGTGTGGGGGCATTGTGAGCAGGGAAAGGGGGTAGGCCGTCGGAAGGACAAAACTCAAAGCATGCATGCAAGCAAACCAATTTTTTTGGCTGCAAAGTCGCTGGGAACAGGAAATTCAGGAAGGCCGGCATGCCTGTGATAGCAGATGTGTGGACCGATCAAGCCTAATGCCAGACACTGGAGCGCTGCTGAACAGGCTGTTGTTCTTCCAGACTCCCAATGTCCAGTTGTCCATCCTGGGAAGCTCCAATCTGCCTCCAGGCAGTCCGCCAGCGAAAGCTTGCACACAATGGTTGCTCATGTATAGAGCATTGAAGAGCTGCCTTCTGAATGGGTTGACAGCCTGAACCCATGTGCGTCTAGGCCTGGCCTGCTGCTGATGACTGATGCTGACAGGCTCTCCAGCTTGTGCATCACATGGTTGAACAAACGGATGTCTGGTCTGCTGAAAGCGTACTCACCAATGGCGCTCCTGTTGACTTTGATCAGAGCATTTTGATGTTTGCTTTGCAAGTATGTTCCTAGGATAGACTGAATGGTCCCGAGTTCAGGATCGCTGTGCAGCACAGCGCTGAGAGCTTGCCGGTGTGTTGTCAGTGGCTGAGAGAAGGGAACAAAGCTGACAGGGCGGGCTAGGGTGTGTGGGGCAGTTGGCTGGGGCCGTGTGGCGCTGCCCCTGGCAGACTCTGACTCTGTGCTAGGTTTCTGGTTTCCTGCTGATGTGCTAGCAGGGGGTGGAGGTGGCTCTGGTGTGGGCAATCTGGCTGCTGCTTCTGGCCCAAGCTTGCGCACTTCTGCTTTGAAGGCCTCAATCTCGCTCTTGATGGGGTTGCATGGGATCAGAGTGAGCGCTGTCAGATGTGCATTAGTCAGCGGATCTGCAAGTGTACACAATAGATGCATTAAATATTCAGAATTCTGCAGGCAACTAGCACCAAGAATGTAGATCTAAGTCCGCAGCAATACACATTTTGCCAAGGTGCATCCAGCTGTGCATGGTGCTAAATATTTGACTCTGTCTGCAAGCACCATAGCGGATGATGCCAATGAACAGAAGGTGTTTGCTGCGTGCATGCACAAACTTGTGGGCCGCTGCTGAAGGATCTGCTGACCTGTGGTGTGAGTCTGGAGCCACTCTGTAATGGCAGCACGCTCATACACGTTGCCTTGCACTGTCAGCACTGGGTCATGTATGAGGGTCTGGGTGATGGGGCATATGAGTTCAATGGGAAAATCATCATTCTCGACAAAATCTGCAGCAGCTTGTTTATAGCGAGAATCCTCTGCATCTGCTTCTGCTTCTGCTTCCTCTTTGAGCATAGTGTCTGCAACCACAGGCCGCACTCAACACTAGAACACTGAAAGGCGGTAAGTATCGTTGGCAACTGGTCAAAGTAGCTCGTGACAAGACATAAGCGCGAAACGAGTTCAGGTGGAGATGTACTGTCACCTGTTCGTCTGTAATGCCGCGACTACTGCAACTTGACTGCAGCTGCGCTCTGATAACGTCAACAACGTATGTAGCCGACTGATAGGATGGGATGGCCATCTACAGCGTTGTGCGATGCAAGCTTCGGTGATCTGGACATGCCTTCACGTAGCTCCAGGCTATCAGTAATTGAGTGACTGGAGCTGGCTCAGAAGGTGCACAAGTCTCGCATTTCCCATGGCGCTCTGCACGCGCTCTGCAAGTGCGCAACAAGTACAACAGGCTTGCAAGCGGAGGAGTAACATTAAAGTGAAGCTCGATGCTGTTGATCCCAAAGGCAGTGTCAACTGTTGATGTCAATCAGCTCATTTGCTCGCTCACAGGTAGTGTGCTAGGGTCAACCAGCATCAACTGCAGATGCCGTCTGTGCCCGAACGTCTCCTCTACACAGATTCTAACGGCTACCTTGTCAAAGACAGTATAGCCTCTACGCCCATCCTTTGACATGACCATCTGCTTGTCCTCCATCCAGTACAAATTCATCCTGACTGGAGCTTGCAGACTAACTGTCTGCTGTGGTCCCAATAGAAGCCGTTGTGCTGGCTTGCACATGACTGCCGGATCTGCTGTCTTGGCCCTTCTTGGACTCCTTTTTGGTGAGAAAGACTGGTCCTTCAATGCCATATTTTGGCATAAACATAATCAGACCATGAGCTCACACCTGCAGCATTGTGCATTTTCAAAGCCCTACATCAGCAGATTGCAAAGCCCGCAGACTGTGTGTCAAGGCTGGTTTGAAGCGTCCAGGCAGGCACAGGCAAGTATCATCCGCTCATGCACAAGGCAGACAGGCTTGTGACCGGCGCACTGGTGCTGAGTACCGTGGTTGTCTGCCGGTGAAAATGCTTTGAAAATGCTTCAGCTGTTAGCCTTTGCATGAGATGAATTCAAAAAAGCTGCCTGCCGCTGCAGAGTGACTAGCACAGAAAGATTGCATTGCATGGGGGCATGCCCGAAATGTCCAGGGCAAAAGCGGCATGTCTCGCAAGAGACTGCCTGGCAATCTCTGCAGCGTATATAGCAGTATTCCAGATGCGGACCAAGCTGACACAAAGAGTAGATAGCAGAGTAGAACGTCAACAGTATAACTGTAACGGCTTGCACTGGGGACTTTGTCCAGATCTGTTGGACATACCGAGGTTGGTACGTCATTACATGAACTGGCTGGTCCTAGACAACCATATGCATGACTAAGTCATGCATACGGCGTCAGGACGCTGCAATCTCTCATCTCTCATGATATTCTAGTGCGGCATGCACTGGAACATGGCTCACAGTGAGCTGGGTGTCAGCAGTGCAACACAACATGTAATGTGGATGACAACGCTATACATATGCAAGACAAATAAGGTGCATACAGTCATAGCAACAGTCCAAGGAAGACACTGCCATACAAGCATAGAGGAGTCAAAAGGCACATATCACCAGCTAAACGCTGGTTGGTGACACCTGTACCTCAGGAAGTCATGATTGGCTATCTGCACCTCGTGGCAGAAATCGCTGTTGTAACCGTTACCAGTGTTGCTGCTGTTGCTGCTGCCTGTGATGCTGCTGCCTGTGCTGCCGCTGTCAAGATAACATGATGATATGCAGATATGAATGCACAGTGATGTATGTTAAAGGTAACAGTCTATCTGACAGTGGGCATGCAGTCAGTTGTATACAGCGTAAGTGTCTGTTCAACATACTGCAGCAGACAGGCATCCATGACATCTGCTAGCTAGCATACAGCACTCTGTCTCCAGATTCGAAAAGCCACCAATGACACACTTGATGGTGGTGGTCCAGGCTCCTTGCTACACTCTGTGAAACAAGTTGCATACTGCGTCCTCAGGTGTACAACATGCAAGCAGCTCACATTTGAACAGGCGCCGCCTGGACCATTAAGCTGCTGTATCTACGCAAACTCCTTGTAGTTGCCATGGTTACTTGGGACATTGACTGCTCTCAATAATTGTAAGACAAGTCAGTGCAGTGAAACTGTTTCACTCACAGGTGTAGACTGTCTATACCCACACTAAATGCACAGATTTAAACAATCTAAGAAGCAGTGCATACCTTTTGTAAGCAGGTCTGTGCAACATTTTGACGCATCGGTTTGCTTGCTTCTGCATTGTCACTTGCAAATTCGATCTGTCATATCTGGCCAAATCTGACTCCTGAACAACTCTGATTACTGTGCAACACGATGCAGAGATAATGCATGATGCCTCTATTCATGAATATAATGATCAGGCTTACATGTATATACGTCCAGTACAGTCTAGCTGCACTGTCTTTGATTAAAGACAGTGGTCTATGCGTGATCCTTGACACTGACAAGCTGTCTGTCCTGTGATGGTTGTTGTAGATGTAGGGCTCAAAAGGGCCTGACTGGCTACCATAGTACCAGACATGGAGATTTCATCTAGTAGCGGCATGATAGCAAAGTTTACTCATGGCAACAACAGCTCCTGACCAGGATGCAAAACAGGATTGCCAGAGAAGCCATTGGCTCTCATCACAGCCTCGTAGTCTGCTCCATTGCGCTCAGCAAACTGCCAAACACCCTCGCCTTGACGCACCCTGTCTGTCCTGTGCCTGCATGTCAATAGCATTTACTGAGGTACATCACATCGAAACACTGTCTCACCAATGCAGGACATGCTGCATGCTTGCATGCTGAGCAGCTTTTGCTGAAGCCGTTGGAGCACAAGCTTGAGCTAAATGTATGCATGAGCCTCACGAAGTTATCTCAGACATGCACTGGCATGGACAGAGAGGAAACACTCCAGACTACTGTCAAGTATGGGCAGACAGCCCTATATACACAGCCCTATCTACATACGCTCAGATTGTGATCCCTTCATGAACACACGTTACATTTCAATTTTATAAGCCTGAGCTGGAGTTGTCTTTCGCCGGTGCAACAAATTCTGAGATGGGCTGTCAGACAACAATTTATACTGTCATTATGCACACCTCTGTAGTTGCAGCACTCCCAATGGTCACGTGCTGATACATTGTTGGGAGTTGAGCAGGCAAGGGTGGACTCTGAGACTAACATGCATGTCAGAGCTATATGTCCAGGGAGGGGGCCAATGTGCATGATGGAACTGAATTGCTGTTGTGCTAAAGCCTTCATGCCGTGCACTAGTCAACAAGCATCGTGATGGAAGAAAGAACAATTCAATTCCATTGGGCCTGTACGACAGCCTTGAAAGGCCTTGGGCAGACCAATCACAACTGACCAAATCAACTTTGGTTTTAATTGCAAACAAGACTGGGACCTCTAAGTTGCAAGATAGTGTGGAGGCCTGCCTGAGGCTATGAGTTAAGACCCATCTACATTGTTGAAAAGCAAAGAATTAGAGTTACCAGAGCCCAGCCAAAAAGTTGAAAGCAGACCTACAGAGTGTCATATCATGCAATGGAGCTGCAAGCCATGTTTTGCGCGAGATTGAGGAAGCAATCCGTTTGGCTCACGTTTCATTTCAAAGTTTCAAAAGCACTGCCTCTTGCCCACACTCAGCTTGGCATTGCAGATATACCAAAAGGACCTATTGAAGCAGAAGGGCTGGCTGCAAGCACTGAGCTGAGCATCGCTCAGTGGCGGTTTGGCTTCTGCACAGAACGCATAAACATTGACCAGTCTGGAACTTTGCTGACAACCAGTGGCTATGAGGGGTTTTGCTTGTTGGCACCCACAAGGCAGTCTGGCAGCGTGTACTACTTGCGCTTTGAGCTTTTATGCTGTCATCCTCACTGCGAAATGTTTTTTGGGGTTATCGGCAATACAGATCTAGTTGGAAAGGGGCTGAAACCTGATGCTGGCTGGTTTGTCGGGAACTGGAGGGGCCGCAATTGCAGACGGACAAACATGAAACTTACACAAGAGGATGCGTGGTCAGGCTGGCAGCAGGGCGATCAGCCAGTGTTCAAGGTGGATCTTGCCACTCACATGCTTCATGTGCGATTGGCAAGGCTTCAACAGGACTACACCGCAAATTTTGCGCACAGTTTTGGGCTTGATGACCCAATCTTTTGTGTCGCAGTGCACTTTGCCTTTGGCGAAGTTGTGGTGAAGGCACTTCCAGTGTTGGCAGCACACCAGTTCTGAGTAGAAACAGCAACACATGGATTCATAGCAAAACTTACAGACTTCTGGTGCACCAGGTTTTGTTCATAAGTGGAACCTGAGCTCCTTGTAGTCATCCTAAACAATAACTCCTTTGTCATGAACATGTATATGTTGTGAGATTTGATAAATCAAAGTTTGTCACGACCCCATACCTGGCAAGTGCTGCTATATAGTGTCAATTAGGCTATACCTGTATGTGACATAAAATGTTGTGTCGAAGCAGTGTCTGCATCATCAGGCACCTTTGCTCAGAGATTGCATTTATTGCAAGCAATACGATACTGTGACAGGGGTACTTGTATGCGGCAATACCCTCACATCGTACATATAGGGGGATTATCCGGATCATAGGCTTGCTCTCAGTGTATTTGCATGTTCGCACGAACAGGCATATGCATGCCTGATGTAGGTCTCATTTACAGACGCTGCTATGTATTAAAATGCCTATTAACAGCAATATTGCAGAAATTTGCCAAAGTCGGGACAAACTTTGTGCTAGGAAACCATCTCATTGACGGACCCAGCATCACCAGTGCTTCACAAAGTATCAAGTACTTCCCACAATTCTCGATACACATGGGCACGATGAGCTGTCACTTGCCATCAAAAGGGCTTGCATACAAGTTTGTGACCATGTGACAGCACTGCAATGTCATCCCAGACCATGCATAGCAATCAAATCACCCTTTCGATGTTTTTGCCATCAGGCACGTTGCGTTTTGATTGACGACAGCCTTGTGTCAAAACGCCTTGATCTTCATCTCCTCTGATTGTCACAACAGTGTCATTATGATTTGCCATATGTGCAATAGATTGCTGGTCGGTGGAACATCTCAAGTCAGCATAGTTGGCATGCACGGATCAGCAGAATCAATGCCTGGAGCAATGTGACCAGTGTGGTCTGTGCTGCAAACATGGAAGGTCATGCACATTGCAAGGCATTTGCCTGCTGCTCTGACATGCATAGATCATGAACTATGACTACGGGTCTGTGGTCCTCTCACAACTGCTTCATAATATTATGCTCCCTGTGATCATTCACACTTGGCACTCTGATGGTCACATCTACTGCTGTGTCCCACAGCGCTCTGCAGTTGTGGATTAGCTACACTGAGGAACACCGTTGAAGCCAAGCTCGATGCTGGAGACCTCAAAAATAATGTTGACAGATCATGTCAATCAGCTCATTTGCTCACTGACAGGTAGTGTGCTACGGTCAACCAGCATCAATTGCAAATGCCGTCTGTGCCCAAACGTCTCCTCTACACTGATCCTAACGGCTGCCTTGTCAAAGACAGTATAGCTTCTACGCCCATCCTTTGAAACGACCATCTGCTTGTCCTCATCCAACACAAATTCATCCTGACTTGAGCTTGCAGACTGACTGTCTGCTGTGGTCCCATTGGAAGCTGTTGTGCTGGCTTGCACATGACTGCTGGATCTGCTGTCTCGGCCCTTGCTGGACTCCTTTTTGGTGAGGTAGACTGGTCCTTCAATGCCATACTTTGGCACAAATATAATCAGACCATTAGCTCGCACCTGCAGCATTCAATTTGGGCGTGATTGAGCATACGGCCGGATGCCTTGGAATGCTTATACGACCAGAACATTGCATGCCGCCCAGCCTAGCAAATCGGCTATTAAGCAGCATGAACAAATGCATTCCATCTGCAAATGCAGTCATTTGGCAACAGGTGGCTCACTTTAAGTGAATCATGTAATGTTGAAAGTGACTGGAGCATTGTGCTCCACACGCTACATTCATTAACCAGCACATCCACTCTTTGGTTTAGCCATGACCAAAGCAGCTTGGTACTGCATGCATTTGCAGTCATAGACTGCTCTGCAGAAAACAGAACAGGTGCTATGAATCATATGTTGCAACCAGTCACGGCCTTAGATTGTGTCTGTACAGCTTTTCAGTAGCAAAAGACCAGCTCTGTTGGGAAGAAGATCAAGTGTCATGCCTCATATGCTGTAGTGACAGCATTGGTGAAACATGGAAAACAAAACAGAAAAGAAGTTGGTGACGACTTCATTTGCTCATTGCTCATGGACAGCCGACTCACCCTTGTGATGCGCGCATCTGCAATGATGGTACGGTCTTTGAAGAAGATCAAGGTGTGCAGCTCCACAGACGCCCTGCCTGCCATCTGGGCATTGCGGTGCCTGGTGTTCAGGTTGTCTGTGAGTGCGTGCACCCCTGCACGGTCCCTGGCAGATTCTGGCAGGGGTGCTAGGCCCAGCGAGGCTGCCAGCAAGCGATGCACCAATACATCAGCGTACCTGTGACGTAACAGGGAGTCAGGCCATGTGGTTCCATCAACATAATGGTCACAACAGTGATAATGATAGTATTGATAACAATGACAGTGATAATGATGAGGTTTCAGCTTGCTGGCTCAGGATGGGCTAGGTATACGCAGGGCGTGTCTGCTGTTGATGTGCATTATGTGTGCAGCATATGTGCATTACGTGTGCAGCATATGTGCATTACGTGTGCATTACATGTGCATTACGTGTGCATTGCATGTGCATTACATGTGCATTACGTGTGCATTGCATGTGCGTCAGCAGACAGGCAAGGCAGCCATCAGAGATGAGGCCGTCTGATGTCTGAAGCTGAAACACAGACCTAGACCTAGACATGCTGATGAAGCAGAAACACCTGCAACTCAGCAAGCATGGGATGATTACAGGGGTTACCTTCTGATCGGGATTGTGCAGGGGCTGTAGAGGGGTAAAGCGGGGGGGGGGGGGGCATGCAACCAGGCCATGATGCAAGAAGGCATGGGGAGTTGACGTCCTCTAACCCCAAATTGTGCACCAAGCCCTGCAGGGTTGGAACAGTTTGCTTACCTTCTAATGGGGGAAGTGAAGTGGGTGTAGAGGGGGGCAGCCAGGCCATAATGGAGGTAGTCTGGGGGGTCCACCTCCCCTGACCCGAAGTAGACAGCTTGGGTCATGCACCGGGTGGCCATGATCCTGATGAGCTTGTTGAAGTAAGAGTCCTCGGGCCTCACTGCCTCATCTAATGATGCTGCTAAAGTCTGCACATAGCAATTGATCAATCAATCAATCAATCAGTCAATCAGTCAATCAATCAATCAATCAATCAATCAATCAATCAATCACATTTCGTGTCTCCAGGACTCATCAGGGGAGTCAATATACCTGGGAAAAGCATGTACGCTAAGCACAATGCAGCAGTGATCAGCTCAAACATCAGTCACCTGACATGTTGCATTAGGTGGCCTGGCATCATTGAAATGTACGTATAAAAATTGTGTGTGATGACATTTAGCTGTTACAGCATTTAGACATGCAAAGCTGTGGTGTGCAGAAGGGGCACATTGTGTTATGAGCATGCCCAGGCCTTGCTGCTGTATGATGTTGCACACAGAAGCTATGGCATACTCATGCACGTCACACACAGTTCTTCACAAGGATGATAAAACCTGTATGACTATGAAGATGTGACTTTGGCGCTTTGCCACCCCTTGCACCGTGTTGCAGGTGACAGATTATCATGCACAAAAGGGAGCCCCTATTCAAAATGCAGCAGCAGCATTTGCTATGGCAGCACCAACAGCAGCAGGAGAGTTGCTATGGCAACAGCAGCAACAGCAACAACAGCAGCAGCAACAGTAAATAGCAGCAGCAGCAGCAATAGCAGCAGCAACAGCAATAACAGCAGTAGCAGCAGCAGCAGCAGAATCTGCTATGGCAACAGCAACAATAGCAGCAGCAGCAGGATTTGCTATGGCGGCAGCAGCAACAGCAGCAGCAATAATAGCAGCAGCAGAGGTTGCTATGGCGGCAGCATGAGCAGCAGCAGCAGCAGTGTTTGCTATGGCAGCAGCAGCAGCAGTAGCAGCAGTATTTGCTATGGCAGCAGCAGCAGCAGCAACAGCAGCAGCAGCAGCAGCATCTGCTATAGCAGCAGCAGCAGCAGCAGCAGCAACAATAGCAGCCGCAGCAACAGCATTTGCTATGGCAGCAGCAGCAGCAGTAGCATTTGCTATGGCAGCAGCAGCAGCAGCAGCGTTTACTATGGCAGGGCCAAAACAGGACGCACCAGACTAGTTTCTGGATTGATGCTGACACCAGCAGCAACAGCAGCCTTTAGCAGCGGCTCGAACTGGCGAGGAGGAGGAATGGGATGCCGCCTCAGCAGCGCCTGAGCAGGGAAGTGCTTCAGGATGTGATCTGCGACTGTGATGTTAGCCAGAAGCATCATTTCTTCGACCATGTGGTTTGCCTCTTTGACTTGGTACATGCCGACATCCAAGGGGTCATGTGTCTCGGTGTCGATTTCGAACTTGACCTCTGGAGACGCTAGAGTCAAGGCACCCCTGTGAGCATATAATGAAAATAACAATGATAATGATGATATTATTGAGATGCAGGAGTCCAAGTATCGCTTTGAGCAAGTGATGATGACAAATAACAGTAGCGAAACAATAATATTAGTTCTAGTGATGCTTTGTGAGTTGTGTAAAGATGTAGCATGACATATCTATCTCTCTATCAACATGATGAAACAGGAGTCAAAGAAAACGCATTGGAACTAGAACGAGATCAGGAACAGGAACACAGAAGCGTTTAACGTCATCACAATAGAGAAGCTACTCAGGGAGGCACCCTGAGTAGCTTCTCATTTGTGATGATGTCACTGTCCAGTTGTCTTGGCTCAGCACAAAGACAAGGCATCTGAAGCTACACGAGCTAGAGAGCAAAAGCGCAGAATGCAAGACTGCAAAGCTATACTGTGGTAATCAAGGCAGCTAAATCTAAATCTGAGGTATCATTGCATTGCATGCGATGACATGCACACTCATACCTCAGAGGAATGCAGAGCAAGTTGTACATCATGCAACAACATAAAATATAAAGATAAAGCAACATAATTAAACTTCATATAATGCAACAGTGACTTGCGCAAACAGGATGCGCTAGAAACACAGCAGCTACATACCATGTGGGCTCCATGTGGTTCCAGATACATACCTTGCTGTTCTTTGTTTTCGTAGGATCTTGGCAATACGATTCATGGTCCTCAGATTCGTACTTAGAGTGTCATGCAAGCGCTCATCATCAATGCGAGACTGAGCTTCAGCATAGGTCAGCGCTGCTTGGCTCTTGATCACGCTCTTGGTGAACCTGCGTCACAGAAGGATGTGCTACTGGTGGGATTTGCAATGCACCTGCTCTCAGCCATTATGGTAAGGGCAAAACCGTGACGGTGAGGGCAAAGTTTGTGACGGTGAGGGCTAAACTGTGACGGTGAGGGCAAAACCGTGACGGTGAGGGCAAAACTGTAACTGCAAAATTACTTTGCATCGTGAAAGGGCTTGTGCTGGGCAATCAATGACAGCCTGACGATGATGATAATGACAATGACAGTGATAATGCTGAATATAGTAACAGTATTAGTAATAATAAAAACAACAACAACAATAAAAATTAACAAGCTTTCCAGCTCACGATGAGCTAGGTACGCGCAGGACAGCTCTTTGTCTCTCCAACCATGCTGATGATACTCAAAGTGCAGTTTGATATTGACAATGCAGCTCGCTAATGATGGCACAGCAACTGTGGCTATGTCTTGATTGAACCCTACATTGATGACTGTTGACAATGCACTCTCGAGGGAGTGGGGATGCTGTCATCTCTGTCAAACTGGGAGTGCATGAGACAACTGTTGCTTCAAGGCAACATGAGCAACAGCGCACAGCTTTGTTCCACTAGTGGACTCTGGATGCCTTCTTGCTTTTTGCTTGGCAGCAACACCACTGCCATTCACGACGTCTGCCAGGATGCCATACAACTCTGAGGGTGTTTTGTGCACAAATCTGCCTCACATCTATCCAATGCTGAGCTGACAAACCCTGAAAACTGCATAAGTGTGCATACGGCATGCATACGCGGAAGTATACATATCAACGCATGCATGTACATATCACATATGGTGAAAGGCCTACCTGACATGCAGAACTTGGGCGTCCTGAGTCATCTCCCAGATAGCAGAGAAGGCCAACCTCTCAACATTGGAGCGCAGACTGCATATGTCCTCTGTCAGGGGCTTGGGAAGCATGTCTATGCGCCGCTGCACCAAGTAACAGGTTGTGGCCCTGCACTCAAATTTCAACTTTCTGGCACTTTCTGTCTGTGGTTTGTGTCACTTTCTGTTTGTGCTGCTGAGGGTCTGCATCACGCTCGCAAAGACTGCTCAAGTAAAAGTTTCCGGCTGCAGCAAGTCCATGTGTACAACACTTGCTATCACTTTCTGTCTGTGCTGCTGAGAGTCCGCATCGCGCTGACTACGACTGCGTGAATAATGTTTTGCAGTGTTTGGGCTGTAGCAAATCTATGAGGACAACTGGAAGTGCAGTAACTCTGAGGCTGGTGGGCACACAGGGAGCATACGAAAATGCTCTGGAAGATGCACAGCATGGCAGGATAAGACATTTGCAACGTCGCACAGCACAGCATGGCACAGCACAGCAGAGCACAGCACAGCACTGCACAGCATGGGACAGCACAGCACAGCACAGCACTGCACAGCGTGGGACAGCACAGCACAGTGTGGCACAGCACAGCACAGCTCAGCACAGCACAGCGCAGCACACGCCTGATGGAGGCCTCATCATCCATGGCTGTCATTGGCAGCAGGAAGTTGGTGACGTCAGCAATGTGCACTCCCAGCTCGAGATTGCCGCTGGGAAGGTGACGCACATGCAGGGCGTCATCAATGTCTTTGCAGCCGGGCGGGTCGACGCTACAGATCGGCAGATGCCTCAAGTCTTCCCTGCAGTCAGTGCGTGGAGGCAGTCAGTGCGTGGAGGCAGTCAGTGCGTGGAGGCAGTCAGTGCGTGGAGGCAGTCAGTGCGTGGAGGCAGTAAGTGCGTGGAGGCAGTCAGTGCGTGGAGGTATCAGAACACACAAACAAGGGAAAGGACATTGCAGTCATAGCGGCGCTACAGATAGGCAGATGCCTCAAGCCCCTGTGGTTAGTGCGTGGAGGTGTCAAAATACATACGTATGTATACAAAAGGGAAAGGACAATGCAAAGCATGGACAGGAGGCATGACGTGAGTGCAGGGGTTGATGGAAAAGGTCTCAGGCAGATGGGTGCGCAATATACATTGGCAGAGACCAAAAGCTCTCCCTGAACAGCAAGATGATCAAAGCGCTATGTGAGTGTCTGCTGAGTCGTGAGACAGCAGGCAGATCAGCTTGAGCCTTGAGTAGCCCTGAACCCTGAGTCTAAGTGCAAGCTTTCGTGAATCTACACTGCAGATGCCTCAGACCCTCCTTGCAAACAACAATTTGTTGAGCAATGTCAACCTGCTCTCATTGCTGCCAGCACAAAGAAAACCGCTATTTCATGCAGCAAGGGAGCAGGGGTAGAGTGGGAGGGGGGGTGGGTGAGGGATCCTACAGTACAGATGAGCAGCTACCTTGTGGCTAGATGGCCAACAGCTGCGTAGTGCAACTAGACAAGTGTACAATGCTGGTTAGAACAGGACAAACATGATGTCCGCGACCAACTGGAGTTGTATAAGAACAGCCTGACCACATTTGCCCAGACCAGACACACCTCGACAGGGCAATAGTATCACGAAAAAAAAAGCAAACGCTGCTGCTGTACGGCAGTAGCTACAGTACTCACAGCAGCAGCTGGTGAGTCACCTGTTGGGATCATCCAGATCAGCCTGAGTGACGCTCCAGGGCAAGGGAGGTACGCACGCATGCACAGCCGGAGAGAAGGGACTGGTGTTGATGTCATTCTCTATCAGCAGGACCTCTGTTTCTGTTTCCTTATCTCCTATTACGCCCAGGGTACGCACGTAATGACCGGCAGGGTACATGCTGTCAGCCTGCCAGCTGTCGATGACAACAACCATCCTTTTGTCCATCAAGGTAGCTGCCTGCACATGCATGTGACACAGTGGTCGTTTTAGAAAAGAAAAGAAAAGTATACTTTGCCGAGAAGCCAAGTATCATACCGGGCTGCCCTGGGACTAAGAGGTATAACATTGTTTCAGCCAGTGGTCGCTTTACCTAAGCCCTAAAACCCTAAACTTTCAGCAAACTGAGTCAGAACACTGATGTGTGTGAAAAAGACAAGACAAGGAAGATTTACGGTTTTCAGCAATGATAACAGGAACTGCTTAGACGGGAGCCCAGAGCCAATGATGTATAACAATAATGATAACGCTTTCCAGCTCATGACGAGCTAGGTACATGCAGGACAAGTCTTGTCTGTCCAGAGCAGTCTGTCTTGCGCATCACTATAAGGTAATTCGACAGTTTTAACAATCATAATGCAGCAGTGATCAGCTCAAACATCAATCACCTGACATGTTGCATGAGGTGGCCAGGCATCATTGAAATGTACATACAAGAAATATGTGTGATGACATTTAGCTGTCACAACATTTGGACATGCAATCATGAGGTGTGCATAAGGGGCAGAGTTTGACAATTACGCATCGCAACATCATTGAAACTAGAGCTAGGGCGACTAGGTCGGCAAAGCCCCTTGACTTCACCAAACAAGAGCAATCTATCCTCAGGCATCCTGAAAACATGACCTTATGTGGTATGAGAATCAGTCTGTGCCATGCTGATTCTAAACCATGACAGGTGCAATGGCTCCACAGATGCATGCTGAGAATGTGGATTCCTACCCACCTGTCTAGTTTGCAGTCTGATCTTGGGAAACCTGCGCTCAACAGGGCAGAACAGCACCCCCTGAGCCCCCCGGCCCCCCCTCTCCTCCTGGGGCTGCAGAGACCCACAATACCCCCGGGTCCTCCAGTTACGCTTTATAATCCCCACCACCTTGCCGGTTGGTCTTGCATTGCCTGAAGCTCCATCCTGTGGCGCAGAGTCATCTAGATGCTCGCCAGGCGCGACCTGCAAGAAGAGCAGAAGTGTTTCACCCACAAATTTCAGATGGCCTTTTTTGGCAGAGAATCTGCAGATCTCAGATGTGCAATTGCCATGAAGCAAGGCGTGTTTCATCCTCGGTTGAATTTTCTGACTGTTGGCACGATTGTCACCGTTTTGTCACTGCCATGGCTGCTATTACTACTATTGCATTGACAGCATCAGGATTTTGTGAGCTGCTCAATACTACTTGGTGGAGGCAAGCTCTCCCAAGAACCCCTGCTTGATGTCATCCCCTTCTTCATCTGGCCCTGAAGACCGCTTTGTCCCTGACCAATCAACCACCAGTAAATGCATAAACCCTAACGCAGGTTTTGCTGACCCATACCTGAGCTATATGACCTCCCTCAGGGTCATCCCCATCCTCTTCATCCACCCCAGTGGTAGACTCTGCATCTGCCTGGGGTAGATGGGCGCTAGCCCCCCTCCACTGGGATTCTGGCAGCAACTCCACAGCCACCACATCACCATCCAATGCTCTGCAGCATAGCATGGCTGCAGTCCTTGTGTTTTGTTTAGCTGATTCCAGCAAAAAGTCTTTTGAACAATATTGAGCTGCAGGCGCTGTGATTTCAGTCCTCTTTGATTTGAATTTCTCTGCATGTAATGTGCGTACACGATGGTTGTGCAGGTGTTTTGGGTTTCCTCTGCTTATACCGTGTCTACACAGTGGCCATGCCAGTAAGTCTAGTTCAATTTGTTCACATGCCTAAACACCTTGTAGCCGCGCAACCTCTTGTTGCAGTATGCAAGCATTTTGACCTGTCAGGATTCACAGCACAACTCTTCCAGGCGTCTCTTGGAATGATGCATGTATTGATGTCACAGTAAGGATATCATTCACATGCAAGCTTATCCAAGAGGCATCTGGTGTGTATGCAATGTAAATCAGCTTTCCCCAGAAGAACTTGTTCAGAACATCACAGGGGCAGTGGCTCCTGTCCAAACAGATCTAGTTTGATCATGACGGTTCTGGAGAACTACTTTGTGCATGCAGCATTGACTTCATATACCTGTTCATGTCTATCCGGCCGCTGATGAGAATGTCCTGCCCGACAGACTCAGACCCCACCCACCCCTCGAAGGGGTTGAAACGGCTCACCCTCAGCGTCCCCTGTGTACCAGTGCATGTCAGAAATGCTTTCAACACAGAGTGAAAGAAAAGAAAAGAAAAGAAAAGACTACGCCTTTTGGCGTCAATTCAATGAGAAGCCAAGTATTATACCGGGCTGCCCATGAAACGCCTTGAACAGAGAGCGGAAGTCCTGTCTCAAACCTGTTTCAGTCCTGTTTTACACCCTGTACACACTGACGCACTGGCCACACTGAACACACTGGCAGTACAACAGATCCACACCTTCCTTGACATGATGTACTGTGACCTCTTCTGATGGGATGGCAAACAACACAGCCAGCAAGCAGTTTCCCAAGCACATTTCCTGCTTGAAGGGGTTTGTAGAGTTCTGTGTTGAGAAACTTTAGGGGTATTGAGAGTTCTGAGGACAGCATGGTGAGGATTTTGATGCTTTGCAACAGAAGCTGACAGGCTGCATGATCAACAAAGACAATTTTAGGGTTAAACATAGCAAACCCTAAAAAGAAACTCTAAACTCTATTCGTCCCATAGCCTGGCCATCAGCTTGAGCAAGATTGCCATGGATGAGCTGATGAAAGAAGCAGGCAAGAGAAGAAAAACCAAAAATCTACGCCTTTTGGCGTCAAATCAATGAGAGGCCAAGTATTATTCTGGGCTGCCCGGGCAAGCAGGCGAGACAGGCGCAACAAAAACAAGCAGTGAAAGCAAGTCTTTTCACGGCAACAGCCAATCGCACCAGGTAGGCAGGCAACACAGGAGCAGAACCAATGAGCAGTCAAAACAAGTCTGTAATGGCAACAGTAACATATCGTACCTGGTGGTAATTTGCAGACTTGATGCCGTTTTGAATGTCAGACATGGGTCTGTGCTCATCATACACACGCTTCCTCTTCGCTCCCCTCTGATTCCCTGCAGTCACATGGCCCACCTTCCTTCAGACAAGCTCAAAGTGTATGTGCATTGAATGACTTCTTTCATTCAACCTCAGCATTCTCAAAACCAATTTTTTAGTCTGTTGGGTCCCCCCCAGGATGTCAAACATATTGAATCGAAACAAATCAAATCGAAACATGTGCATTGAGGTAATGGCCGCCAACATTTTAGCTGATGTCATGGTTTTTTGTTCACTCATTCACTTCACTTCACTTCAAACAAGCATGTGTTGTGACCAGAGCTAAGTTTCAGGATTGGTTGCGGCACAAGCCAGTTTGCAAAGGTCTTGGTTCCCGCTTAAAACCAGCTAGCTGGAGTGCTGAATGTCAAGACACATCACAAACCTGGAAGTAATGTTAAGGAGCCACCTGGATGCAATCTTGAGTAGCCAGAGCACCATATGCAATTTCTGTCAGCGATGACGTTTCTTTGCTTTCTGTGTTTGTGTGGTGTCTGTGCGTACATGACGGTGCATCAACATATGCAGCTATTGAGGGCGAGTCGTTATACACAGGCTTCCAGCTTCCTGGCAGCTGTGTTACATCTGAAGTAAGGCAATTGTCTCAAAAGCAAGACACAACAACAGACTACTTGTGCATATTGCATAAACACAAAAATGAAGGTTCATCACATACTCATATGCAATAGCCAGATACAATAACAGACTACTTATTCAATATGTAGACGTAAGTAAAGTGTTGATTAAATATGCATATGCAAACTCACCAGAGCTATACAAAGCACATCATGAGCTGGAAAGCGCTTGTATTGTTGTTATTGTTATTGGCATTCTTATTATATCTATTGGTATTATTGTTGCTATTATTGTTGTTACTACTACTACTACTACTACTACTACTATTATCATGATTAATATTTTTATTGTGATAATTATGATTATTGTTACTATCATATTACTTTTGTTGTTCTTATTACTAACAAACTCACCGGAGTTGGCTACTGGAGCAGATGAGTGTCCATCAACTGCCATGGGATCATCTGTCACATCTTGCCCACCAAACTGTGCTACCAGGTCCAAGAGCTCTGGAGTGTCTGTGCAAAGCTTGGCATATGCCTGCATGCAGAAGCAAAACATGACAAACTGCTCACTCATAGTGTTGTGGCGTATATTGGTCACTCATTGGCAGTGCTTTGGTGCAAGCCTTTCAAACATTTATGACTTTAAAAAAACAATTTTTTTTGGCACAAACCTGTCACTCATTGACAGTGCTTTGGCAGAAATCTGTCACTCATCGACAAGATTTCAGCCCAAACCTGTCAGGGCTTTGGCAGAACTCAGTCACTCGTTAGCAATGTTTTGCACAAGCCTTTCACTCATTGACAGCGCTTTGGCAGAATTGTGTCGCTCATTGACAACGCTTTACACAAGCCTGTCACTCATTGACAGTGCTTTGGCCCAAAAAAATCATGCAAAAATACATTATGACTGCCCCCCCCGGCTGCACAGCCCATGGCCTGGCATGCCATTCCTGAAGGCTGTGTTTGTTGTGTGTCTGAACTCCAGCTGAAGCTTTGAGACATGCCAGCTGTCGAGGCTGTGCTAGCAGCATGCCAGCAGATGCAGCACTTTGCCATGACCAATGAGCCAGCACTATTTTTAGTATTTTTATTTTACTGTTGTTATTTGATTTATACTTGTTATTGTGGATGAGCCAGCATGAGCAAATTGGCATGAAGTTGTGCATGGTTCGAGCAATGGTATGATGGGTGATCTTAGGCAGCAAACAGTGCAAGAACCAACATGAGCAAGTAGGCACAACCTGTGCATGATACCAGAAATGCTGTGATAATCATAACAATTTACAGGCGTTCCAGCTAGTCATTTTTGCCAGGTACCCACTAGGTGTGCCTGAACCCTAGTCCTGTGAGCCAACATGCAGTAACATGCACTCAAATGCTGCGATGATGGACTCAGACAGCAGACAGTGCAATTACTCCTAGTAAGAAGCTTCACCTGGACACTCATTGCATCAAGTTGTTCCCCCAGGGCTTTCCTGCGGTTGTCTGCATCATTAGTCAGCAGGTAGATCTTCATCTGGGGCAGCCTCTGAGCGTACCAAGCTGTACCAACGCGTATTGCCCTGTCGTTACGGTCATTGGGGGTCTCCCCTGGGTCTTGCTTGATGTAAGTCTCCCTGTGTGTGCAACCCACTAACAATAATAATAATCATTGAATCGCTTTCTGACACATGATGGGCTAGATACATGCAGGACAAGTCTTGACCAACACACTGGTTCATTACATGCCTGGATTTGTGGCTACAAGGAGATGACCCATGCTGTGCTGTATTTGCCTGATTTGTCAAAACTGTTGCAGAGTAGACTAGTCAAGTCTTTTTGAACTAAGTGCATTGTGATCAGCTTACACAATGTACAATTTCATGCAACTACAACATGCAACTAGATCTTGATAGTCAAAGTAATGCAAAAAATTGGGGCACATGCACTGTATCATGCCTCAATGCAAGACTGCTGCTGTGTCGGCTGATGATGGCTGCATGGTAACATGTTCGCCTACATCTGCAATGCTTACTTGTGATTCTCGTTGGCAAACACAAAGAAGCGCTTGGTGTCTGATGCACACAGGGTACGCAGACGCTGATAGATGCTTTGATTGCGATGCTTGACCTCTTCCAAAACCACACTCATGATGATGACATCTGTCACAGCCTGATGCTCTAGGAAGTCCATCTGCACATGCGGCAGACTGTGTCATGAGTAAGACACAATCAGGTTGAGAGAACCACACACAGTATCTCTGATTACATGAGTACATATTCAGTGCTGTGTTGTGCTTCAGCTGCAAGGACTTGCCTATGGGTGCAAGTACGTCAAGCATGACCAGCGCTGTATATGCAGAGTCAGTTACCTGCTGCAGAACTATGTTCGTATCCACAATTAGGTAATGAGGCGCAGAGGCCGACAATTTGGCAGCGTCTTGGTCGCATTCTGGGTCAAGAGGGGACCCGCTGTAGATGTCGTCTCTTAGGTAGTGCTCACGAACGACCTTGAGGACCTTGCCCTTCTTGGTCTTCTTGACAAAAGACCTACTTTGCAGCATTTTTGACACTTCCTGGCAGTCAGGCAGGTTATACCTGCAGCTGATCCGCACGGCTGTCACGTGTGGTCACTCTGCTTACTCACTCTGCAACACGCGCATACAGTATCATGTTGCGGCATGCCGATCGCGAAGTAACGCTGGCGCTGCAACTGCTCGCGACGTGCGCGACTTGACATAGCAAGTTGCGTGAACGTCGGTGGCTGGGTCCACGTGCGCAAGGCACATGCAATTGAGTCATCGCTCAATCGCTCAGTCATCGCTCAAGCGCTTGAAACGTGGCAAAAGTCCTGGCATAGATGGCATCCTTGCAGACATGATCAAAGATGGGGGTGATCTTGTGCAGCAGTGCTTGCTGTGGCTATTCAATTGCATGCTTGCCAGCCACTT
>JAABUK010003256.1_pt1 | contig 27755 bp, 33 predicted proteins | sample 5559141 | NCBI WGS metagenome assembly JAABUK01 (sample SAMN10711869, study PRJNA513367) | rock metagenome | isolation source: Antarctica rocks | place: Antarctica: Victoria Land, Pudding Butte nord | collected 2016-01-03
GACGAGCGTGACGGTTCGCTTCTCATTCTCGGTTTTCTGGAACTCGAAGTCCGCGATGTAGATCGGGAACATGATGGGATAGCATGCGACCTACCCACCCACCTCAGCATCATACCTCGATGTCGGACAACGACGCACCATGACTTCTTGCCATTTCGGTTCGTCCAACAATAGACCCCGCCAATCCCGTCTTGACCCTACGATAGATCGGACCTTCTTGAGCAGTCCAAGCGGGGAGACCGTGAATGGGATAGGGATGACCTCGTACCCTTCTCCGAGCTGAGAGAGCTCCTTTCCCGGCTCAAACACCAGCAAGTCATCGGGTATCGGTTGAGTGGCGTATGAGATGTACGATAAAGGTGCAAACGAATTCCCTATACACTCTTCAGTGATGGTGAATGAGCTGGGAAGAGGGGACTGACCAGGAACGTATCCCCCCTCGATCGCGACGGTGCCCTTGGTATCCACCTTCTCCCGACTATATTCATTCACAACCTTCCCTTCAATCAGCACGTCGCATCTCCAGATTGGGTACAGAGCCGCTCGCATATCTTTCAGCTTGAGATCTTCGCCTAGGCCGAACTCCTTGGCGAGGAAGGAGATCCCTGGGCCGAAGACGCGGAGGAGACCTGCGAAGATGACATTTGACATGTTGACTATCGGTCTGACTTCAGTGAGTCGGGTGAGTAAAGTGGGAGGACGCACCGGTGGAGACGAGCGCTGCGATGTGGAGTCTGTGAAGGGCATCTTGAGGGGAGATGCGGAAGGGGATAGAGCTGATCTTGGGGGATGGTGAGGGGTTGATCGTGTGAGTGGTAGATTGATAGCGGACCAGGCGGTGTGTGCGAGCGAGAGAAAGCCTTCTGGAAGCCTTGAGGGCCAGTCGAGGGGTCATGCTGGGCCCGCAAGACCACACAAACCTGTCATCATCGAGGGAGAAGATGACTCCCGGCTGAGATTGTAGCCGAGGTTCGGTTGTTAATCACCTGGACCAAACCAAATCACCTGGACCAAATCGACGACTGGGTCTTGAGATGTGCAAGAAATGTGGAGGGAGTACGGAACGACACGCCATGTGCTCGCACAGGTCCATGCCATACCGTCCAGCTCGTCCCGTGGTGCCAGCTGCAGCACGTCGAAGGAGGAGGTCGCGCGCGCTTCGCTTGCGTTATGGGATAGGCTCTTCGCAATGAGAAGGAGAAAGCGACGGAAAACGGAAGATTATGACGCGGACGGTCATGAGGAGGCGGAGCGTATCGGAATCGCTGTGAAATGGCCAGAGGATAGGCGGCTGGGTAAAGGGAAGGGGCGAAGCTTGGTGGTCTGGTTGACTAGAGCCGGGGAAGAGGTCAGGACGCTCACGACATGCTCCGTATTGAAAGTGCTGACAACATTCACATCTAGGACGGGTCATCCGACGAACATCACGAGCTTTCACTGCATCTCTCTGCTCATCTCTTCCCGCCGTACTCTCCAGCCACCATCACCGCCAAAATCCATCTCCAGGAACCTATCGAGCTGTCCTTGGCGATTTTGCAACCGGTGATTCCGCATGACGCCATGTCCGACTCTGCTATACTCGACGTCGAGGACCTTGACCTATCCAGCATCTACTCCCATAGTACACCTTCGCATCGCAAGCCGAACGCTCTACCAAATGGTCATCATCCCACCCATCAAGGGCGAATCGTCCGACAAGGCGATCTCACCAGTCTTCATACTCGTCATACCAGTGGATCCGCGAGTGAGCGGCAATTCAAGATCCTCATGCTCGAGCCCGTGCAGCAGGGCGTCCTCACTCCTTCCACGCGGATCATCATCTCCACCGCCCCTTATACCACAAATACCCAGCTTGAAGTCGACCTTGACGGTGGGATGTCGGAGGGCGGGAGCACACATACCTCACTCGCCGAATTTGACGCCGACGCCTTCCTGTCTTCCTCACTCGCTCTCTCGTTGCCGAATGGCTCGCCAACGCTCGAGAATGGCGATCTCGCTCAGTCCATATCGTCGGAGACATCTGGTTCGATCACACCGCGGGCGCCCGGAGTTACGAGGACGACGTCTTCATCTCCGCCAGCTGTTATCGGGGATGCGCTCGGCGATGAAGGACAACCTGGAGGTACTAGATTCACCGCTATGAAGGCAATGGGTCCTTCATCGAGTGCGGATGAAGGGAATGATGTTTGTTGGGTCGGGGTTGCGGGTCTGGGTCGTGCTGGGATCTTCGAGGGAGACTGGGTGAGCCTGGAGCAGGAGAATGAAGTCTTTTAAGCTGAATAGACATTTCGTATAGGCATTACTTAAGCCCTCCTCCGGCTCGGAACCATCGAATAGCGGAGGTCGTTTGGTCCGCGTTCTCGCATGGGAGCAGCTCGACGAGCCTGACGACAATCTGTGAGTCCGCCTCGTTAAGTCCTATCTGGCTGACGACCGAGCTGAGCAGTCCCGAAAACCCAATGCTCATCTCACCACACCTGCACCGGTCATTCATATATGCTCCTTCCGAGTCTTCTCAGGTCATTCTCCTACCAACACCATTCGGAGCTCGACAACCCACCCTGCCTGTAGCGCGAACTATCGCCCTTGCCCGGATAGCCACTACCGAAGGCGTGGATAAACGGTATGAGCGTTCTTGGCTACGAGGATTAAAAACGCATTTTGCCGGGAACACGAAGGGCAAGAACAAAGCCGCAGAGGACGCGATTCACCTCGTTCGGCGGGGGGATATCGTATCCGTTCCGGTATGGCTGGACAAGCCTGTCGGTGAGGATGAGACTAGTTCGAGCTCCGAAGACTCCGAGTGCGAAGAAGGTTCGGCCCGGAGTCCTCATAGGCAGAGATCTGCGACTGGCGTCGTGTACTTCATCGTTACCGCTTTATCCTACGAGCTGCTAGTCCCCTTCGAGGAGGACTTTCGGTCTTCCATTTCTTCGAAAGCACGTGCGGGAGAACTGGGATGCTGGGTCGATGCTGGCGAGAAGGGGACTACGGAGATGGTGCTGGTTGGTGTGGAGAAGGCCCGAGTCAGAGGTAGGGAAGGGGACCGAGCGTGGCATGCCATTGGTATGTCCATGTGGTGTGATCTGTACTGACGGCAATGTAGCACGAGTTCCGCGTCCCTTCAGTAACGCAGTGGCAACGAAAGTCCGACAACTCTTGACTGCATGCTTTGCTCATTCGTCCCCGGCATTCACAATGCAGCTTTCAATTCTCGTCAAAGGTGCTAGGGGGTCGGGGAAGACTTCAATGATCAGGTCGCTGGCAGATGATGTTGGTTTCAACGTCGTCCTCGTCGAGTGCTTCGACATCATCGGCGACACCGCGGCAGTAACAGAAGGAAGCATCAAGGCTAGGCTTGAGAAGGCGAAATCATGTGCACCGTCCATCTTACTTCTCAACCATGTCGAAGCATTATCACGCAAATCGGAATCGAGCGCGACGGGTCGTACCCCGCCAATCGTCAAGGTTCTGGAGGACGCGGTGACGTCATTGAAGGCGGCATCAGCAGAGACGGGTTGGCCTTGCGTCATGATGGGGACGACGGCGGACGAGGATGCCGTGCCACCTGAGGTATTGGGGTGCTTCAAGCAGGACGTTTCGCTTTCTGTGAGCTAAATCTTGGGTGATAACGTTGTCTGTGCTGACTCTACTCAGGCTCCGAATGAGGCTGAACGATTAGTCATTGCTCGCGAAGCGCTTCGTCCCACCAACCTTGCCCCTGACGTCTCTCTCAAAAGCATCGCCACTCAGACGGCCGCCCTGCAAGCCGGCGATATTCTCTCCCTCTCGCTGAGGGCGCAGGATCTAGCACTCTCTCGCGCGATCACCTTTAGCTCCCGGGCTACCTCGAGCGTCCGTCTCGCTGGCCTTAGTCTCAGCGGCTCCGATGCTGATGCAGCACTCGGCGACGCTAGGTCGAGCTACTCAGATAGCATCGGAGCACCACGGATACCTAATGTCAGCTGGGACGATGTCGGTGGCCTGGCCAGTGTCAAGAGGGAGATCCTAGATACGGTGCAATTACCTTTGGAGAGACCGGAGCTGTTTGCGGAAGGTCTCAAGAAGCGGTCGGGTATCCTGCTGTACGGGCCACCGGGTACCGGGAAGACCCTGCTCGCCAAGGCTGTCGCCACTTCCTGTTCCCTCAACTTCTTCTCGGTCAAAGGTCCCGAGCTGCTCAACATGTACATCGGCGAGTCCGAGGCGAACGTCCGCCGAGTCTTCCAGCGAGCCCGCGATGCTCAGCCATGCGTCATCTTCCTGGACGAGCTGGACTCTGTCGCACCTAAGCGGGGCAACCAGGGTGATTCAGGCGGCGTAATGGACCGCATCGTCTCACAGCTGCTTGCTGAGCTCGATGGGATGTCGAGCGGAAAGGGCGGAGACGTGTATGTCATGGGTGCTACCAACCGGCCAGACCTGCTCGACCCGGCGCTCCTCCGACCTGGACGATTCGACAGGATGCTCTACCTATCCGCCCCGACGTCTCATGATGCGCAACTCAGTATCCTCCAAGCCCTCACGCGGAAGTTCCAGCTTGATCCCACTTTCGACCTGGCAGATGTAGCCGAGCAATGCCCCTTCAACTACACAGGCGCGGACCTTTATGCGCTATGTTCCGATGCCATGCTACGAGCTATGACTCGCAAGGCCGAAGCGGTCGACAGTCGGATCGAGGAGCTTAACTCTACTCCTCCGCCCCACAAATTCCCACACCCGCTCACCCCGCAATACTACCTTTCTTCCATGGCGACACCTGACGGGGTTGAGGTGCGGGTCGGAAGAGAGGACTTCGAGGAGGCGCTGAGCAAGTTGGTACCGAGTGTCAGTGGTGGGGAGATGGAACACTACGAGAGCGTTCAGAGGGAGTTTAAGGGGTTCGCTATCAATGGAAATAGCGAGCAACGCGACGAAGACATCTAGTAAGCAGGAGGGGATTGGAGACCTTATGTTCTTGACATGAAGTCTTGAGGTGCCCTGTTCCTGCTCCTTGTATTCCCAAAACATCCAAGCCGACGAGCTATCTGGCTCCCTGATCGGTATTCTCTAACGACACGCCAATCGCGTCACATCATAAACCAGCCAGTAGCCGCGGGAATCGACCGTCGGTCCGTTTGGGAGTCTTCAGAGATAATAAGAGTTCCGGAATCCGGCGATTTGACCGGAACTCGAATCTGACAGTCAAAGCCAGAATTCATGCCCCAACCTCGTCTCGATGCTATATCAATCTCAATGAAACCTCTTTTACTCGCCTGCGGCTCGAATGGCTCCGGTCAGCTTGCCCTAGATCACACGGAGGACGTCCACACCCTACAGCCCTGCGCCTTCCATCCATCCCTCGAAGCCCTTATCCGCGATGCGAAAGTCATCGACCTTGTCTCAGCCTCCACCCATTCCTTACTCCTTCTCAAAACCCCTGGCGGTGATCCACGATGTACGAATATCCTACTTGGTGCGGGAACGAATTCGCTAGGCCAGCTCGGACCGCGCTGTGCGTTGTGGGGCGGGGTAAAGCCGGAAACAAAGTTCAAGCCGGTCGACCTACTTGGTCCGCTTGATTTGAGTCGAGATGACTGGGAGCCAGTACGGATCGCCTCGACATGGACGACGTCGTTCGTTGTCTACCAGAAGGTGTCTCAAGGTGTGGTCGGAGGATCGTCGAGTGCAGCGGTCAGTGCGGAGGAGCAGAACGTAGAACAGATGGTCCTGGCGAGCGGGTCAAATGACTTTGGCGAGCTCGGCCTACTTCGAGCCACTGAGCACGGTGTACCCATATCGAGGCCTTCTGCAAAGCCGAGTATCGAGGATCTGGGTCTGAGAGATGGGGAATGGGTGGAGATGATCAAGGGCGGACAGAGGCATGTGATTGCTGTCATTTGCTCGGGAAGTGGGGAAGGGAGGAAGCAGAGGGTAGTTGGATGGGGCGCAGCGAGGAGGGGCGAGCTGGACGTGTCTATTCTGGCGGGTGAGGGTCCGGTACAAGCAGGGAAGGGGAAGGGGAAAGGCAAGGGCAAGTCTACAGCTCGGCTTTCTACTCTTGCGCCTACGGAGCTCGATTTACCCATACCAACTGGGGCATACATCACCGATGTAGCAGTAGGAGCATCGCATACGCTTGTCCTCCTGTCCAACGGGGATGTTTTCGCTTGGGGGAGCGATGCGAAAGGTCAGATCACTGGCTTAGGGGAGCTTGGAGGAGTGAGAGGGATCACAGCGACTTGGAACGGGAGTTACCTTCTGAAGGACGAGGCGTTGTGGTCACAAGGCTCAGACAACCGCTCTCAGCTACTCCGGAGAACGCATGGTAACCCCACTCTAGGACAGGTCGAAATTCCAGACAGATGGACTGCAGAGAAGATCGTCGCCGGATCCGAAGATGTGATCGTCGTGGCCTCGAAAGAAGGGGAACAAGATCTCTGGGTCGGAGGATGGAATGAGCATGGAAATCTTGGCTTAGGGGATCAGCTGGATCGCGGCGAGCTCACTAGGATCAACATCAATCACGTTGCTACAGCTGCGGGTTTGACGGGCCAAGTGCAGATACGTGGGATATGGGCAGGCTGCGCGGCGACCTGGGTCTGCCTGGATAGCTCACCGTCTTGATCGCCTCGAAGACGTCTTACCGAAGCGGAACTTCAACACGGGGCCCGAAAATCAAGCTCCATCAGCCGTGATGCGCTCGGATCGCCGGCAATCAATCAAGCAAAGACGATCAGGAACCCTGCCTCGAGGGTTCAGCGTCGATCGATCCGCAAACAGCGTACGTATCTTCTTCTTCTCTCTTCTTTTCTTTTGATATACACTGTTCAGGCTGCGACCCTGTGGCGGTGTCGACTTGTTCATCCTCTCGTGTCGACGCCGGCATCGTGAAATTTGAAGAAGACGGAATGTTTTAGGAGGCTCCAGTTAGCCTAATCAGCGGTAAGTGATGATCGACCTTGTCTTCCAAGCTCATTGCGGCTGACAGCTTGCTCAGGCTCGTCTTGGGCTCGTGTTCCACGGCATCGGCGGCCGACAGACATAACGTCCAGTATGACGATAGACCCCGCTCTGTCGGCTATCAATCTGCCTGGCTCAGGGAGAAATTCTGATTCCCTGCCTCGTGAACGACGGCCGTCACCTCTCCAGCTTACCGAAGTCTCTTACACCGCATACTCTCCTTCGCCATCTGACATCGCCTTATGGAAGAATAAACGCAGCGGTATCGCAGGCTGGAATCAGGATGTCCCGACGCACGCAAAGTCGCCGGATACCTCGCTCGAGCCGGCTATGGCAGCACGTAGCGCTACTTGGGCGAGCACGATCGGCACAAGTAGACCACAGAGGACAGACCCGTCGCGAATACGCTCCCCACCCATCCCGCTCCTCGCGCTTCCTCCTTCTCCAGCTCCGACATCTCCTCCTCACCATCCCCCGAAGCTCCTTCCAGCTGCACCGGGCGATTTCTTGGGTCCTCTTCCGTCAACCCGGTCGACATCGCACACCGAACGGGAAGCTTACCTAGCATCGGCTCTCGAACTCCCACTCGATCTCATTGCGCGAGTCGACAGTCCGGTTGCTCCGCCTCCTTCTCCCGGCAGCAATGTCACTACGGGCAGGTTAGGGAGTCTGCTCGGAATTAGCAGGGGGAAGAGTCAAACGGTACCGAGTGACACCCGAAGCTCTCATAAAAGTGACGTTCCCCGGAGCGAAGGGGGATCCATCGAGACTGGAGGAACAAATCGCCAAGAGGCAAGCCGTCTGACGAGGTGCCAGACCACAAGTGCTGTATCTGGACAGGGGCAAGAGACCAGGCTCGGAAGCGGGAATGGATATCGAAGTCTTGGACCTTCTGCGAAAGCTCGACAGGTTGGTCTGATCGCCCGTGTTGAACCTTTGCTCATACTCTTACCAGGAATTCATCTCGTCAAACTCGGAGGCCTCACAAAATCATCTGGCTCCGATGCCAGAGGCAAAATCCGAGGCTATCTTTACATCTGTGCCGCAGAAAGAGATCAAGCAAGGGATCGTCAGAGCCGACGGATTGCCTATTCACCAATCAGCTGGGCGGGACTTACCGCCCTCTACTTACGCATCGCACCCTTCAGCCCGTACGACTCTCTCCAAAGCTCCTGCAAATATCTTTTCGACAGCTTTTATAATGCCAACTGCTCCCGCACCTCATTGTCAACAGATGCCCTTCCCACGCCCAATACTCTCCCGGCGAAACAGTCCAATCGATGGCCAGGCGCATGCCTTGGGAAGAAGACATCGTAATCCGTCGACCGTCAGTCTGACAGCGAGATTTGATCCGAACCTGTACCCGGTTATGCCAGCTTCGGCCCGAAAAGCGCCCCTCCAGGTGGTACCAGAATCCGACGCATCGAAGCCTGTTGGGCCTCGAAATCCGTCAGGCGAAATGGCGCATGCTTTCGAGAGGCATCGGCATCCGTTAGGAGATCGAGTCAAGATAATAAGACAGCCTGCCGCAGCCGATGCGCCCGCTGTTGGAGCTCAGAAGGACCGGAGGCGACCGCCCTCAATACCCAGTAGGCCGCGAAGATCTCATCTCAGACGCATCATTTCTACAAAAAGCGACCTTGTCGGGCCAAGGTCGAATTCTCCTTCCGCTGCGGCTCGAAGAGCTTCTAAACCACCTTTGCCGTCCAAGCCACTGCCACAGGCGCAGTTCGAAGGTATATCCGACCCTCCACGACCTCAGATGCCCTCTGCATCTTCTTCACCTATTGAGAGCAGTACCGGGTCCCGATCATCTCGAATCCCAGCAAAGTCGCAGAGCTTGTTCCCCCGATCGGGAGAGCCGGCTGTGGAGAATTCTCGGCCGTCCGCATCTTCCAGCCCTCCCGTCGGTCGGAGGACCGACGATGACGAGCACGTCTCGTTCGAAGTTCCCTCTGGCGACCGTGGTCGGTTACGAGTCTCTCTCGCGTGGCTAAGAGGCGTTGGAAACCGACTGGATCGCAAACTCCCTCCTTTACCCCCTCAGCCAGTAGCTTCACTGCCGCCTGTCCCCCCGAAATCTCCTTCGCGTTCCTCCGGAGACCGGACTCGTTTCACCGGAGCTCAGGACCCGAGTGAAAGAGCGTCATCCTCCATCCCACCATCGCAGGCTGACAGACCAGGGGAGCTGTGGTACGACCCACTTTACAATATGGCGACTCGCCCGACTTATCCCGCTGGAATGTATCCGATGCAGACGCAACCCTTCGCATATCCCCAACCAGCAATGCATTTCACCCCGTGGAACTCGCACCCTCACCTCATGCAGCCTGTACCTAGCGCACATCCACCCGGACCAGTCAGCATCAACCCGCCGTCCACGATCGTTTCGCCAAACTTCCCGCAAGTTCCGTTACACCCGCCAAAAGGGGCATCTTATCATCCCGTCAGCATGATGCCCGTGACGAATGGCGGATACCCATATCCACCGTTGCCGCGACCGCCATCCATGTGGAGGCGGATGATTGGCTCACAGCCCGCTCATGACGATCCTTTGCGCGCGCGGAGGCGCCAGGTTCCTACCGGTCGAGCACCCACTCTTGTTCCTCCCCTGGTCCGCCCCGTGCGTGAGCGACCGATCAGTCCTAGTCGGATGAACCGGTTTGGAGGGTACACCAAGTATCACCGAGCACCGGGCCCTCTGCGCCAGCTATTTACACGCAGAAATGATGCAGACAGGTTCTTAGAGCGACAGCGACAGAGAAGGGACCCGACCATGAACTACAACCTCGGCAGGTCCCGCTCCTATCCTGTGGGACAAGATGCGAATGCGAATTCGAGCAGAGCAGATGGACTGTTTCGCCCGCATAGTTTTGCAGCCGGGCAGATTCCTCGGATTGATGCTCAGCGTCAGAGAGAGCGGGACTCTTTTGCAGTGAGGGAGAAGGAGGAGAGGCGGAAGCAGAAAGCTACGAGGCGGGATGAGCGGGAGGCGAGACGATCTCAGCGGAACCGGGCGGATCGGGCAACTGAAGACAATCATCGAGGGGTTCGGACCATGGTCGGAGATTGGATGACGAGGTTTCGCGCTGCGGGACGGAAGGATGAGAGCCGAGGGAGGAACGGAATGAATGTCATACCATGGGGTTGAGAAGCTTCTGTATGGGCGAGAAGAAATCATAAGCCGGACGTTTCTACCGTAGTCCTCTTGGACAGTGTCATGATCACGCTATAGATGCGCTATCCTTGTCTTGGCTCGATGAACAAACTTCGTTCCAGCAAGCTGGTCCTCATCCCGCAGTTAGTAGATGACACATCTAGTAGTAGACGTTTGATTTGCGAAAGGCATCTCAGAACCGGTGGTGAGGTCGTGATGCGTGCATGCAATGGGGTATAGAGGTGTCAACCGACAATGTCCGTCGTAAAATGCGCGCAGCCCAAGGCACTCCTCCTACAAAACACTATACCTCCCCTCGCTGCCCTCTCTCCCCTTCCTCCTGAACCGTCTCCTCGCTCAGTTCCTTCCCTCCTTACTCTGAAGCGACCGTGTATAGTACGATCGCATCTATGCCTATAAGATCCGCAGTCCCAGTGCCACGACACCGATGATCGCGCTCCCAACCGCGCCGGTGAGTATTGTCTCCCGGCCAAAACCGGTTCGTGCTGGTGCAGCTGATGATCGTCGGAACGGGTTGATCTTCATGGTCGAACGTTTCCGTGTGCCTTGTGTTTGTCCGGATGCCTGGGACGATCTCATCAGTCTTGGCCTAAGAGAATGCCCAAAGTAAATACATTTACGCCGGTAAGGATTTGGGTAGGGAGCATGTTTGGTGGTTTCGCGGTCAGAAACATCTGTGAGAGCAGATCAGCCTAAGCACCTCTTTTCCACGTGACCGCCATCCGAACACCGGATGTAGGGTCGTGAAAAACGAAAAGCTATATGACTCACAGGAGGCATCTTCGCGCCGTCGAATCGGTTAAGGCTCAGCGCGTAGTTTGCACTTTGTTGGTCGATGATAATTCCCCAGTCGGAATACAGGGTCTACGAGGCAACATCAGCCCTTGCTCGAGCAATGTCGCAGGGCAAAGGGAAGCATCGGTCGTCGTGAACCCCGTTGAAATCGAAAGGAGCTCGTTTGGCAATAACGCGCGATATCTCCCTCGAGTGAAGTCGACTCACCTGTTGATCGTAGTATGTGATGATGTTGGTCACCGCCGCGCAAGGATCTTGCACTTGTATCCGTCCGTCCGAGCCAAAAGGATACAGCGTGATCGACCCATTCTTGTTCAACCCATATGTCCCATGTTGCCAGAAGATGGTGGCCTGAATACATGAGGGGTTGGACGCGTTCGCCGTGTATCGATATTGCGCTTCTTCAAAGAAGCCCGTGTTTGTGCTGAGAGAAAACACGAGTCAGCGAACAGAAAGGGTAAGAGAATTGGACGGAGACGCACAAGGAGTACGAGATGCCGGTGTTGTTGGGATAGGTGAACTTCATCTCTGCGGGTATACAAAACTCCTGCAAGGCGAGTCAGCGTCGCGCAATGGCTCGGAGATTCGATTCTTTCGCCGAACGCGCGTAGGAGGGGCATGGCAGGTGTCCGCGCGAGGAACCTTGATCCCCCCAGCTGGAGTCCGGCGGACTGATACACCTGCATCCGCCCCATCCCCTCTCCTCACGACTTCGACAGGATAGCTGAAGAGTAGCACCCACCCCTCCTGTTGAGATTGCAACATTCGAACTCCAAGTCCCTTCGAGATCGGTGACATTGTTTGCAGCCGAGAGGTCTCCCTGCGCTCGGACTGCGGGTGCGAGTAGGGCGAGTGTGATGGCGAGAGCGGCGTGGAACATGACGCAAGTTGACTGATTGTGTGAATTAGTGATGAGGAAGATGAGACGGGCTAGTGGAAGGGGGCGAAAGGAAAGTGGACGGATGGTTGAAAGGGGTGAGGTGCGCGAGTGGTCGGGGTGGCGATGCGACGCGGCTCGTCCTCGCTGTTGTCTCGTTATATCCCAATCGAGACGTGTGCAAGGCTCAGCGGTGAATTCGTATGGTTTTGAAGGAGATTGGATGATGAGTAGTTGAGTCGAGTCCGAGGAAAATGACGGAGAGCCAAGAATGCGACGAGCACCGCTCTCTCCACCTTTGCTGTTTTAGTGCCGGGCCCGCCGCGCCCAAACACACAGCCCAGGGTAAAGTAAAGGGGTTAAACGCCGAAGTTCCGTCAAGATCACGTACGTGGCGCCGACTCCACAGAGAATTTTTGGAAAATCAGGTGTAAAAATACAGTATATCCACTCAATTTCCCTGCCGTCCGTCTCTCCCTACAATAGCACAAAGCCTCCAAGTCCTGCTCCGATCAGTACACTAATACCGATCCCACTGATCACCTTTCTCAATCCCTCCACTCCCTCGATGGTCAACCGCATCCCAGCACTCGAGCCATTCCCACTCGAATTCGTCCCATTCCCACCTCCGCCTGTGACGTTCGTTCCGTTCGTACCGCCCAGAGTCGGCTCGCTGCCGGCTGTACCAGACTTCGAGGCTCTTGTGATACCAGCAGGCGTCGTGCTCGACATCCCGGCTAACCCCGTGGATGAGCCAAAACCTAAGCCTGATACTGACATAGCCGTGCTGATGTTCGCCCCCGTCATGATCCCACTCAAGCTCGCTCCTGACTTTCTCGTCCCATTGGTGCCCGTTGTCCCATGGGCTCCCGTAATGCCATTCCCTCCTGTCGTTCCGTTGGCACCCTGAGCACCGCTCGCTCCCGTCGGACCAGCAGCTCCAGCGCCGCCAACAACAGAAGGCGTCCAAGTCGTGAAGCAGCACTGACCTCCACTCGTCGTCGTCCCCCCATCTCGCCGATTGAGCTTTCCGCCGCTTGAAGCGCTCGAACTCCCGCTCGATATTGCTATACCCCCAGCCGAGGACATCTGGGTGATCCCGACCTGCTTAGTGGCCCCTGAGTTTGTCGATCCCGACTCAGAACTTGACGAGGAGTTATCACCGGATCCATCATTTCCGCCCGAATCAGTGCCATGATAAGATGCTGTGTCGTTGCTCGTCGAGTTCCCTGAAGTGGAATCCGATCCGTCACTCGAGGTTCCATTGCTTGACGAATCCGTCGAGTTGGATGATGAGTTACTCGATGCGCTGCCAGTACTGGACGCCGCCGAGGTAGTGGCCGAAGTGAGCATCCCACCTACTCCTGGTGCCGCATCCGACCCGGTCGAGTGGGACCCGCCCCCAGAACAAGGTGTACAGGTAGGAACGGCGATCCAAGAGGTCGAACCGCGTCCACCACTCGAGCTTCCCGACGAACTCCCGCTTGATCCCGAATCAGTCGCACCACCTGGATCCGATCCTGAGGTCGGGCCTGCGCCACCGATAGCCACGGCCGACCCGCTTCCACCCCAGGAGTACAGCGGGGGTTCAGACTGGCCATTGCTCACGCTGCCTCCGGTTTGGCAGTTCGACAAGCTGGCTGCCGTAGGCGTTGGAGTCGTGCCGCCACCCTGTTGGCCGATCTTATCAGCTGTCCGATTCGATGGTAACGAGGGATTGAGCGAAAACCTACCTGGGAGAAAGTCGTCCCGTCCACAACGCCCGGCGGATCGCCGTGATCTGACTGACAATCTTGCCAAGTCCCATCCGCTCCAACGGAATTGCCGGTGAAGAACCAGCATCCCATCTGGTCGAAATCTGTCGGGCAGAACCTACCCCAAACTCGTCAGCATTTCTCCGACCTCCCAAACAGTACCCACGACGCATCGCCGGTGCAAGCACGCACGCAGAACGTGCTGGCGGAAATCATTGTCTAGCCAATGTCAGCGGTCAATATGACTCCAGGTTTGTGATTATAGAGAGACTCACAACCCAATTCGATGCCGCCTGATTATCATCCGATACATACATCTGCGCTCCATTCGGCTTGTTCGATCCCGAGTCGAGCTGGCCCCCTTCATCCCCGGGAGCGATATTGATCTTCGTAAAGTCCCCTCTACAACCCATCCCATCAATCAACCCCAACCCAGCCGAGGGAGGGTGGGACGTACGTGCCGGAGACCTGTACCCAATTGTTCGCTTTGACGTAGGTTACACCGTGCAGTGCTCCATCCGGAATCAACCTCGTCCCATGTCCCGCCTATTCCCCATCAATATCGTACACTTTCAATCCAAGGCAGGAGGACTTACCTGGGAACACCAAGAAACGACATTCAGCCCAGTCGACTCGATCTGCGAGAACGGGTCGGGCGGGCCATACACGCAGAAGTCGGAGTGGGAGACGAGGTAGAGCGCGTTGTTGGTCGAATCTTGGGACTGTGCGACATCAGTATTTGCCAGACGAAGGAGGCGGCGAACGGACATCGTCTCGAGGGGAGAGATGCGGTATCGGGCGATTGAAGGAGTCGCGGCGGAGGGCGGGGATGTATTGCGCTGAGAGGAGGGGGATGAGATTGATGAGGAGCAGGAGGGGGCTAAAGCCAGGGGATCGTCGAGTTGTACGGGCCATGGTGCTATTCTTGATGCGGCGAGTATGGGTCCGTATGGCGTGTTTGAGTGAAGTGAGCGAGAGCAACAGGGTGTTTATGGTTCGGTTGAGGGAGTGATGGATATGCTTGAGATTGCGAACAAGATGAGCTTCCGGTGTGATCGTTGTTGTTGATATGTTGAGACGGCGGACATCAGCTAGTGCCTCCCTTGCAACGCGTAAAGAGAAAGGGTCCTTTCACCATGCGGTCGTGTCACAATGACCCGACAAAGGAGCCAAGCCGGACATGGAGAGGCGTGTCAGCTCCGTCAATCAGTCAACAGCTTGGCTTGAAATTTGAAGTCGGGCGCGCTTTGAAGGCGCTGATACGTCATGTGGCAAGGCCTGGATCGTGAAAGATCGATCCGGGCTGATCTTGCATCTCAGCAAACCGATGCCACATCGATACTGTTCGACCCCTCCTTCCTCTCCGCCACGCCTTTCTCCGTCACCACAGAGCCTGCAGCCCCAATCAGCTTCTCGTCTCAGTGAATCAGAGAGGCACTGACTGATAAATTCTGCCGGAGTGACGTCAAAGCTCGGATTGTAAACCCCCTGCCAGACCTCCTTCCCCTCGCCAACGCCCTCTGGTGTTATCCGAACTACCGCCAACTCGCCAGTCTCGATGTTCCTTCCTCGAACTTGTGTCGCTTCGATAGGTGGTCGGTGTTCGATGTAAATGCTATTTCTCGTCAGCTTCCAACAGAGTGCAGCCCGAAGAGACGCACTCGGCACCGGTGGAGAGGGGGAGATCAACGGTCGCGACGGGGGCGACGACCATGAATGGGATGTTGTGCCGGGCAGCAAGGACGGCAGCTTGGTAAGTGCCGATCTGCAAAGATGCCATGTCAGTACAGTCTCGTAATTAAAATGGCCAGGGAGACTTTATTGGCAGTGTCCCCATTCTTGACCACGCGGTCTGCTCCAACGATGACCCCGTCTATATCTTCATTCTGGAAGAGAGAGCCGAGCATTGTATCACCTGACTTACATCAATGATTTGCTCGTGCACGTGTAAGATATCCACATACAGATCATGCATGAAGGTATTTGCAGTGTGGTAAGCTCCAGCGAGGTCAACCTCGACCCTGTTTCCCTGTCAACACAACTTCCCATATAAGAAACCGTCACCAACCCTGGTGATATGGTGTAGTCTGGGCATAGTAAGCCCGCTCCAGCTTATCCTGCTCGAACAGCGCGGTGATCACCCCAAGAGCCGTCCCGTACCCCTGCTCATATCAGCTACCGCCTCACCCCGTCTAGACCCGTGCAGGACTCACCGAAGTCGCCAGACTACCGGTATTGCACAAAGTCAGTACCTTCAGGCCCCTCCTCCCATCTCCATCACTCTCCCCGCTCCCACTAGCGTGGCCATTCATCTGTCCCTTCGTACCTCCCCGCCGTTTCGCCCATAACCACTCCGCCCCCAATCTCCCCATCTGCATACACCGCCTCAGATCCTCCTCATGCACAGCCCCACACGTCCTCTTCACCTCCTTCACCAATCCCCTCGCCACCTCCTCCCCACCATTCCCACTACCCTTTTTTAAGAGCGCCCGGATGCGGTCCATAGCTTCGCCCAGGTTCACGGCGGTAGGACGAGACGATTGGAGGTGGTCCAGTATGGGCGCGACATGGTCGGATACAGCTTGAGGCGTAGGGAAGTGAGGTGAGGAGGAGGAGGAGAGGTGGGAGCGGAGGGAGAGGGCGGCGAGGGAGGCTATGGCGGGTGCGCCTCGGATCTGGGTCGGTCAGCCTAGGAGATCTGATATCCCGTATGGCGGGGATCGACCTTCATGGATTTGATGGCGTCGTGGGCTTCGTCGGGTGTCGAGATCTTCAGCCATCGTATGTCGTGTCTGTAAGCTCGTCTGTCAGTGTCATGTCATCATGCACCTGCTTGGACAAGCGTGAAGCCATGATGACTCACGGGAGGAGGAGCTGATCGACTATTTCTACTTGGCCAGAGTTGTCGATCCGAATGGAGGTCATCATGTCAGGCAGTGGCTTCTTACCCGACGGTGCTTGGGCTACCATCATGCCTAGCCAGACCTGGTTGTTTGGTTGACGATGAAGAGATGATTGATTCATGAAGAAACGTTTGCTGGGTCGGAAGACGTCGTACTTTAATATAGGCACAGATTTTCCCTTGCTTCTGAAACCGGCTCTGTCGAGATTCGAGCACCTGTAGTGAAGACGCAAGACGTTCTATATATATGTATGATGATATGTATGTCCGAGGTGATAGGGAAGCTCCCAACTAGGCCTGCTAGCTAGCTGGATAGGCGAGTAAGATTATACACCTTCAACAGGCTCCGGGATGAAACGTGTGATGGCAGCAAGAGGCAGGCGTACATTGCGTACATTATACTCATCCCAACGAAATCGTTCGCGACAAGACACATTAAGATCGTCCCCCTCATTTCGCTCTCGAGCCCCCAGCATCCCCGTTCGTACTTAAGATACTCGCCCAAGGGTTCGACGACTCCTCCACCGGGCTCAACAGGTTGATATATTCCATCGGTGGTCTGGCCGGCAATGGTGGCGGCGGCCCATAGCTGAAACCGTCACCAAAGCTCAGAGTCGGTGACATCGGCCCTGTGGCCTTCGCTTTCCCCGCTCGGACCGTCGAATCGCGTATCAATGGCGAATCCGGCGGACTGGACGGCGCGGTCGACATCAAGGAAGCAGTTCGTTGGTGCCCGACGCTCGAAGCGGTGGTAGGCTGGGATGACGGGGTGACGTTACGCTTGACCGCGGCTTGGGCATCTTCGAACCGTTTCTGCATCATAGCTTTCTCGTCGGAAGCGCTCATGTAACCGTTTACTGGTGCGGGAGTACAGGTAGATGCACCTGCTTTGGGAGGAGAGTCGATTGCAGAAGCTGGCGCAACAGGGATCGAGCCGGAAGCGGATCCGCCGCCTGAGGCCCGCTGGACCCTTTCCATCGCTTCATAGTACCGCCTCATCTGCTCTTTCTCGTTAATCGGTGCTGCAGACACTGGCCGATTGGTTGGCGCTGGCGAAGTGATCGGAGCTGGAGGCGATGCCTCGATAGCTGCCGATGCTGGCCGTGTCTTTGCCTGCGTAACCTTGGCCCGAGCCTCATAGTACCTCTTCATCTGCTCCTTCTCACTCAACCCGCCGTTCGCCGGTTTGCCCTGCATCTCTTTCGAGGGACCGCTACTTGTTGATGGCCCGCTGTCGCTCGACGGACCGGCACTCGAAGATGGACCAGCATCAGAAGACGGATCAGCAGTGGAAGACGAAGCGGCCGGAAAGATGACATCGTAAGGGACCGCATTCTCGCTTGGTACCGCATTACCATTGGGAAGAGAACTCGATCCCGCTTCGGGGCTTGATGGAGCTGTTCCTCGACCAGCCGAGACGACGCACTTCTGCGCGTCTTCGAACCGCCGGCGTTGCTGTTCCTTCTCTTCTGCTCCGGATAGATACCCGGCTGTCTCGACAGGAGCCTCAGCTGTTGGGGGTTCGGAAGGCCCAGCACCGGGTGAGGAGGGCATGGCCGATTGCCCGCGAGGCGACGCCGAGATGCGATTCTCGAAGCGACGCCTCAGTTGATCCTTCTCGTCTGCAGAGAGTATCAAAACAGACTTAGTCGGTGGCGAAGCAGGCGGTCCAGACTGAGGTGATTCCGGCGTAGACTTATCGGGTGATGCAGCGGTGTACATGGAAACCGGCCTAGATGGAGCTTTGTAAGCCTCTGCGGGTTGAGCGGGCAAGGGTGGGGCGTATTCCGGTGGAGCAGAGTCGTCCAAGCCTAGGGTGTCAAGCCTCACACCGGTGGCGGATTGGGCTGCAACGGTACGGGAACGGGCTTGGTTGTACAGACGAAGCTTCTCTTGTTCGGACGAAGGCCAGTTGTTTGTCATTTTATGGGGGATGGAACCCGTGGAGGGACCTGCTGTGACAGTAGAGGCTTGCTGAGAAGTTTCCGGTGTTAAGGGGGCCTCGGCCTCTGCTGCAGGAGCCCCCGACGTAGCGTTGACGGGTGTCACCTGTTCTCACATCAGTATACGCAACGGCCAGCAGGGCCAAACTCACTGGACTTCGCTCGGTCACCGCGTCCAGCCCGTCATCCTGACCCATGGCCAATTTCAACCCCTGGTCCCATCTTCCAAAAGTCGCCGTCGTCCCCGTCGAGTTTCTCTTGTTCCCCTCACCATGACCCGCATCTGACTGGGTATACCTCTCGTGCTCTTGAGCTGACTCGGAGGGACTCGTCATGGACGTCGAGTAGCCTGATATGTCGATACTCCGACCGGTCCCCGACCTTGATAAGTGAGGTGCAGGGTGGGGGTTGGGGAAGGCGAGGTTCTGCCGAGATGCAGGTACAGTTGAATATGGCCGACCGTTCGGCTGTGGGTCATAGTCTCCCGTCGTGGTCATTGTGGTGGCGGATGTGCCTGAAGATCTCCGACGCATGCCATCGAGTGCGAAGCCTTGTACTTGGGGTTGAGGGACGGGGAAAGAGGGGTAAGATGTGGATTGATTGACCAGATTATTAGGCGGATTTCCGTTCATGTTGGGAGAAGGCGTAAGGCGGATTTGAGGCGGACCCGAGGTAGATGATTTGGCGGGAGAAATACTGTCACTGGGTTCCGGCTGACCAGGGCAGAGCACGTCAAAGTAGCCGATATCCCTGCTCTGGATCAGCGCGAGCATTCTGGATCTATTTCGAATTTACCTGACAGCCTGCTGGGCATGTGATCGAGCGAAAGGCCCGACGACATATTTGATACCTCCCATTTTCAGCTCTCTCAGCTCCAGCATACCATCGAAAACCGCCTTGACCTCGAGCTCATATCTCATCTCCATGCTTCGCGCGCTCTCGATAGTCATCGTCACTTTCTCCGGCGGCATGACTAATTCCATCCTCGCACTCTTTTCCCCTCCAATGATGACACTCTCGTCGACCGCATTTCGCACCGAGGTGATAATGCGTGATCTTGAGGTGGGTTGTGCGGTTGGCTTTGATTTGCGTGACTTTGTGGATGCAGCTGGATTGGCCGTGGGAATGGCGGTGATGATCTCGAGAAGTTGGCAGTCGAAGCCTTTCAGCTTGAATGATTGAGGTCGAGCGGACTTGATCGTCGCCGTAAGGAGTATCCGGTCACCGGGTCCGAAGGCGGACGAGGGTCGCTGTACAGTGAGGTTGATTTGTCGATCCTGACTGGAGACCGTCCGGGCATCAGGAGTATTGTACAACGGCCAAGCGGAGTGCAACTCGTGTTTGGTGATCCGCAGTGGTTCCGAGATCTTCATGATAGGTGCCGACTCCTTCTTGAAGATTCCGCCCTTCTGTCGATAGCACAAAGCCGCGACGAGCTCATACCTCACTCCGCCGTTCTTGCCCATCTCTACGGTAGGAGGTATATTGACGGGTAGGGGCAGGTAGAACTTGAAGTCCGCCTGTTCCAGGTTCCCCCACTCCTTTCCTTCAGGTGCTGACCACAAGGTACCGATCTCCCCAACGTGTTCCCATGTCCGGGACTCGCTGGAAGAGGAGGACGAGGGGAAGCCCGGTGGAGGAGCTTCGTGTTTACGTATTTCGATACGGACCCAGCGTGCTTTTATGGGTTGAGGGCCTATTCGAAGTTCTACTGTTCCGTGGATCGCGGGCTGTTTGCGGTTGGGAGAAGGGGGAATGCCGGGCCAGCCTTGTATGAAGGGAAGATGGGGAGGTGCCCGAAGTGACAGTCTGGCCGGATGGCTCATTCTTGCGGAGGAGGGAGAAGTAAAAGAAGTAGGGTGAATTTGCCACGTCGGTGACCCTACACGAACGTACAAGGAGTCTAGTCGCAGAAGACGCGCATATCAGCAGATGTGGTATAGAAGGGATTTTGCAGGCATCCAATAGCCCGGCCCATGGGCATTATCGCCTGCTCCGCCATCACTGTTGAAAGGCGTACGGACTTCACCGCCTATCTAACTAGCCAACAGGCCTAGTTGGTAGCTTCCCCATCACCTCGAACATTCAACTAGCTACTACGCATCATACTTCCACAACGTCTCAACTACACTTTCCTAAAGGTGGTTGAAACTCAACAGATCAACAGTCGGATCTCTCCACTGCTTCTGTACGTCCGTTTACAAAGCCGCAGCCTTTGACGGACATCGCTCTCGAGCCACGATGACGGCGAAGATTACTCGATTGGTAGCGACCGGCTCGTTACCTATACACATCGAGATCCGCTGATCCGATCGCGACGAAACTTCGTACGGTGGTGGCCACTATTCCCACCTACACTCCACGTCCTTTTCAGACCGACAGTCTTTCTCCTCGTCGCTCTAGACGTCCCCATCAACGTCGTTCAACTCCCATCAAAATCCTTCATATCTCGTCATGGCCGACTCACTCTCCTCTTCTCCAAGACAGTCCCTACTCTTCGAGATACCGAGTCCTTCACCAATTCGCGGAGGGCGATCACGGCCTATCTGCTTGAGAAAGGCGCACACTGAGTGCTCGAGGGAAGGGAGACGGAACCCTTCAGGGATGCCGCTGCAGTTCGTCTCTAGTTTAAGTCGCCGGCGACGAACAGCCCGACGCAACCCAGGCGACAACCGGCAACGTCCTCACGACTGCGCAGAAGACGCAATGGGATTCCTGGGCGACTAGGGAGGCGAAAGCGCGATCCACGGTGATGTTGACGGTTTCCTATGGTATCCAAGCGGAGATCGAGTATGTGGTCCGTGAGCGACATGTATCGACACATCAGCTCCACACACAAGGTGGAAACCACCTCCCGTCGCGCCCACCTCTCTGCGCGCATCTCACTACTGCGAACTTCCACTTAAAGCGTCGCGCGAAAAGATGCTCGAGCACTACGAGTCCTATTCAAGCCTGAGTGCTGAAGCGATCAGCTCGGGCGTACGCACCGACGGTTGGGAGAAGCCGGAGCGTTTCCTAATGTCCCTCGGCGACGAACTCGAGTCCCTCAAGATCCAATGGGCGGTGTTACCCGAAGACCGCCAAGTTTGGACGGAGCTCGTACGCATCTACAACTCGCTAGCCGATCGTCGCGGCCTCGAGCAAGACCGCGAGACCGCTGCTCAAGTCTCGTTTCTTACCACAGACGCCCCAAAGGGCCCGAAGATGGATATTCCCAAGTCTAGGAAGGGGAAAGGGAAGGGCGGCGGCGGCGGCGGCAAGGGCAAGGGAGGCGGCGGCAAGGGGTCCGGCGACGACGTAGGCCACTGTGACTACTGTAACTTCAAGGGTCACTCCATCGGCGAATGCAGAAAGAAGGCTGCAGGGGAACCATCACATGCGGACTTCAAGCGTTTCATGGAGCATACAAAGCAGGAGAAGTCTTGGGGATCCATTAACAACGTCGACAGCTAACTTACCTCTCGACGTCCCAAGCCTTCATTGTGCGCGTTTCAATCGACGTGCTCGCTACTCGAGACGCAGACGACTCGAGCTTCCTCATCGACACCGGTGCGACCCACCATCTTGTAGCAGACCGAAGCCTGCTCAAAGACCTCGTTCATCTCGAGGTACCGCTACGCTTCGGCCTCGCCAACACCAACACAAAGATCGAGTCAACGGAGAAGGGCACGCTGTCTATCGGCCTATCCATAGGTCAATCCATCTACGTCAAGGACGTCTACTACGTCCCTGCAGCCCGTATGAGCATCTCATCTGCCAGTCTCTGTACCGAAGGCTGGACGATCGATCTCGCTACGCGTACCATCTCCAAAGGCGACGTCAAGCTCGACCTTGTCAACAAAGGCGTCCTTCCCTACGTCAAGCTAGCTAGGCGTATTCAGAACGTCTCGCTCGTGTCTACACCCCTCGGCGTTGCATCCGCAGTCCAAGCGGAATCTCCGCTCGCTCTAGAGCATCGTCGTCTCGGCCACCTCGGCATCAAGCCGCTGCTCGACTTGGCAGCCGCCGGCGAGCTTCGCTATGACAACGAGACGCTCAAGTCCGACGTCTTCACCCTTTCAGACTGCGAGTCTTGCCAGCGCCAGAAAGCTACTCGAACTAGCAAGGGTGGTACCAGCCCACGGGGCTCCGAGGACGGTGAGCTCGTTCATACAGACACCGCCGGACCATTCCTACCTTCTCCAACTGGTAGCGAGTATTACCTCGCCCTCGTCGCCGATTGGTCAGCCATACGAATGGCGTACCCCTTACACTCAAAGCCTGAAGCCCTCTTGCACCTACACGCCTTCGTCAACAGGCTCGACCGGCAGCTACCGGTTAAGGTCAAATACATACGTTCAGATCAAGGAGGGGAGTTTACAAGCGGAGCCGCCCTCCAATGGTACCTCCGCCTCGGTCTAGTCCATCAGACCAGTCCCCGCTATACACCCGAGCTCAACGGTGTCGTCGAATGCTTCAACAGGACGGTGAAGGAGATGTCTGGAGCTATGGCGGATCGTACTCCGCTCTCTCGCTATTGAGATCAAGCCATACGCTACGCCTGCGTTGTACTCAACAAGACGACTACCGGCGGCAGCGGCAAGACTGCATGGGAAGCCCTCACCGGTAGGCAATCTAGTCTTGACCCTATCCGCGAGTTTGGCGAGGTGTGTTCGTTCAAGTCCCTGCAAAACTACGAGCTACCAAAGACGCATACACCGAGCCCAGAGCCGAACAAGCGAGGATATTGGGGCAGGACGAAGGGATCAGCGGCTGGCTTGTCCGCATCGAGTCAAGCGGACGTCTACTGAACTCCAGAGACGTTCGCACAGCTACGGGGATCCCTCTGGACCTTCTCCTTCAAGGGGCGGTACCGCCGCCACCACCGGTGAAGCATAAATGACCTTCAGCACCGGTAGTTCCAGCTCCGTTAGCAGCTCCGACGCCGCCGCCGCATCCGCCGGCGACGTCGCCGACTCAAGATACGATTCAGCAACCGCAGCGAGCTGCCAGCCATCCTCCTGAGCCGCCTGCTCAGCTTTTGCCACCTACAGACGTCCCGGACTCGCCAAGTCCGCTCGAAATGGACGCACCGGCAGAATCGCCGGCGACGCAGCTACGCCGAAGCTCTCGGCGTTACGCTCGCGACGGGAATCAAGCAGCTGAAGCCGCACTCGTCTCTGCCACCTCCATGACCTCTGACGAGCCCACTACGCTCGCTCAAGCTCTCTCTCGCCCAGACGCGGACGAATGGCGCAAAGCCATCAACGCCGAGCTTGAGAACTTGAATGCGAAGGGGACTTGGAAGGGAGCTGCGCTCCCAAAAGTTAGACGAGCTATTGGGGCGAAGTGGGTCTCCAAGGTCAAGCGCGACGGCGAAGGGAAAGTAGCGAAGTACAAGGCTCGTCTAGTTGCTCAGGGCTTCAGTCAACAGCCCGGCATCGACTACGAGGACCCGACGGTCGGCCGAATGTCCTACTACACGCCTACGTCGACGACATCGTCGTAGCGGCTAGGACGGTCAAGCAGGTCAATAACTCCTTTGACGGACTCACTACCAGGTGGAAATCACTCCACTTGGGCCAATCAACCTCATGCTCGGTCTCAAGGTGGCTCGAGATCGTTCTCGCCACCCCCTCTGGATCACCCAGACCGCATACATCGACAGCCTAGTCGAGCGGTTCCCTGGTTTCTCCTCCAAACTCGCCAAGTCCGCTCCGTTCCCTGCGCATCACGAGACCGACGGCGAGGCGATGAGCTAGCTACACCGAGGCAGTACCAAGAGCTGGTGGGCTGCCTACTTTGGCTCGCAGGTTGCAGCAGACCGGACGTCTGCTTCGCGGCGTCCTACTTGACTCGCTATATGTCAAGTCCGAGCGAACACCATTGTCGACTCGCCCTTCGCGTCGTCTCCTACCTTGTCCATACTCGCACTCTGGGCATAACTCTCCGGGCGACTAGCTACAGGTCGCTCGAGACGTTTTGCGATGCGGACTGGGGAGGTTGCCTATCGACCAGGCGGTCGACTACGGGGCACGTCAGCTACCTCAGCGGATCCCCCATCAACTAATCAACTGGTGCTCAAGACGTCAAGCCACAACGGCCTCCTCGAGCATGGAGGCCGAATACCTCGCTGCCGCCGAAGCTACAAGGGATATTATCTGGGCTCCGAAGCCTAATTGGCGAGCTCGGGTTCAAGCTGGACGCCCCAATCACTCTCCACGTCAGTCCGCCATTCGCCTCTCAGCCAATCCTTCCACTCATTCCCGCTCAAAACACATCGATATCAAGCATCACATCATCCGCGAGCGTATCGAGATGGGCACGATCGAGCTGGAGTAAGTTGAGACGGCGAAGCAGCGAGCGGACATCCTTAACAAACCTCTCCCTGGTCCGAAGCATGCCGTCAACCTTCGATCCCTACGAGTCGCAGTCCCAGAGACTTTAAAGACGATGAGAAAGGGAGAAATGACGGAGTCGGAGACGGAGACGGCGCTGGGCGTGCACGGACCCGGCGGTGCTGCGCGTAGGCCAGGCGGTGCAGGGTGGAGGTCTAGCGACACCTAGCTAGACGGCGAGCAGCTTAAGGGGAGTGTTGAAAGGCGTGAAAACTATACCGCCTATCTAGCTAGCTAGCAGGCCTAGTTGGTAGCTTCCGCCATTCTCGAACACCACGTGGTGGATCGTCACTCGTACTCGGATCTCAGGCCGCGGCGCTTGACTTCTGCGAATCCTGCATCCTCCCTTTTCAACTCCCCGAGTGATGTCTTCTACCTTAGCGAAACTCCTCTTGCCCGCCATTCGTCCTCTCCTGCCATATCTCCCCTTGCTTCCAAAACCCCTCTTGACCCTCCCACCTTCCTTATTCTTACACTATACCTCTCAACCTCAGCTCTCCCTATTAGCATACCTCCGTGACCCCTTCACTCACCCCCTTCATCCGCCATTACTCCTCACTTTCCTCTTGATACCGCTCATCTATACCCTCGGTCATATAAGCGGGAACGTCAGCTGGGTCGACCGATTATGGCCATTCTACACGCCTGTACACTCGGGACTGCTTCTCCTTTGGGCGTGTATGAACGAGGGAAGCGGGATATATGGACATAATCTTCCTAGGTTGGCGGTGATGATGTTCCTCCAGGCAAGTCTGCTCTCTCTTCATGCCTTCTCTCGTGAGACCATCACGGAGATGCGGACTGGGACGTTAGCAGCTTCTGATAACATTGTAGGTCGTCTGGTCAGCTCGCCTCCTCTCCCATGCGATCCGACGCGAGTTTTACGATCTCACCTCGGAGGACTACCGATATACTCAATTCCGAAAGCTCGTCCCCAAATGGCTATTTGCCTTCGTGCATCTATTCGTCATTGGTGTGTCTTGCCTAGCCCTTTGCGATCTAGCTGATGTGAGGCCCAGCGATCGCTCAGCCACTACTCCTATTCTCCCTCGCCCTGCCACTCCATTCCGTCCTCGCCCGTCCTCCCATGGAGCTCTCCGCTGGACCCATCCCAGCGCTATCCATCTCGTACTCCGCCTTCCTTCCCTTCCTTCCCGCTCGGTACCGGTCCGCACCAGCAAGCACGCCAGTCTTGAGCATCGTCGACCTATCCCTGACTGTCTTCGGCTTGACCCTGGTCATCATCGAGTATACAGCCGACAACAAGATGTTCTCCTTCCAGTCCAGCAAGCACTCCGATCATCCACCATCCGAGATGGTCCACCCGCCGAAGCCGAAATCTGGTCCAAACACCCTTCAACCTGCTGCGTATCCGAGATCCCATCACCCTGGCTTCCCGACCAAAGGACTGTTCAAGTGGGCGCGCCACCCGAACTTCGCAGCAGAGCAGCTCTTCTGGGTGAATCAGGCGATGTTCGTAGCTGCTGCTGGCGAGAGTAGCGAGGTGACGAGGAGTGGCTGGGTCAGCGGTGGGGTATTTGGGCCATGTTTTGCGGTGAGTCGGTCGTCCTCCCGCGGCTAGCAGGCTTTGCCGGGCTTCCATACCGGTCTGGATGCTGACTCGTTCGATGTTCAGTTGAGTATGCTGTTTTTGGCGAGCACGACCCTTACCGAGTGGATCACCGGACGGAAGGTGTGTCCCCCTCGTTCCTCCGGATTTTCGGCTCACATGTTGCAGTACCCGGCCTACTCTTTCTACAAACGTCTTGTCGGGCAATTCGTACCTCAAGAGACAGCATTAGTCTGGCTGTGGGGCACTCTGACAGGATCTCGAGCGGAGCTCCACAGAGAAGTATACGAGACATCAGTCCCATCCGGTGCCAAGCGATGATGCATGTTTTTCAATCCCGGAACGTATCCTCATGCGGATTAGCCCAACTATAACCCCTAACCCCCTTCTTCTCCAGCATCGCCATCACCTCCTTCCCCACCTCCTTGACCTCCCCGTTCGCATCCCGATGACTCTCCAGCGTGCTCGTCACCTCATCCATATTCTTACACCCAATCACAACAGGCACCAACTTCCCATCCTTCTGCCTCAACTCCCTGAACCCAAACTCACTAGCCACCACCTCCAACTTCGCCCCTCTCTCCCTACATAGTTCCGCCGCTTCTCTAGTCGCCTCGAATATCCCACCCGTCTCTTGTCGTAGTGGGTGCCAAAGTGGCCCCCCAGAATCGGTGAGTAAGCCCATAGCGAGCGGAGCGGCGTTCATCAACTGTCCCACCCCGGCTTTCTCCGTCAGCGTATCGAGGTATCCCTGAGCGAGAGAATCGTTGAGGATCGTCTGGTGGGCGTATGTCTGGATGATGTCGAGTGGTTGAAAGGGGGCGGTATGGAGTGCAACGAGGGAGATCCGGAGGAGCACGGGGAGGGGGTAACCTGAGATCCCGATACGTCGGATCTTTCCTTGTGATTGGAGGTCGCGGAGGACGGAGAGGGCGGAGAGGATCGTCTCGTCTCCCGCTCCGAGGGGTCTGTATGGCGGTGCGAGGTGGAAGGTGTCTTCTTTTGTCGAGCCAGAGTCGGGATTGAGGGAAGACAGAGCGTCCAGATGGTGCCCTGATGTCCCAGGTTGAGAAGGAGAAGCCACAAACTCCACATCATGCAGATCTATAATGCGCCATAAATATTTCCGTTCCTAATACGACGGGGGAGAGGAACGAGGGAGGACGCACAAACGACATCCAGATAATCCGTACCCAGCCTCTTCAGACTCCGCTCCACACTAGCCCTGATCGTCGCAGGCTCATAATCATGTTCCCTCACCTTCGCCCCGTATTTGCCGACCTTCGTGATGAGGGTGTAGGAGTTTCTCGGGAATTCATTTTCGAGGAGGGAGAGGGCGCGTCCGAGGACCAGTTCCGAGGGGTGATAGAATGGGGCTGTCACTCGTTCAGCTCATCGCATCGTAAGGGAATGGAGG
>JAABUK010003257.1_pt1 | contig 27753 bp, 24 predicted proteins | sample 5559141 | NCBI WGS metagenome assembly JAABUK01 (sample SAMN10711869, study PRJNA513367) | rock metagenome | isolation source: Antarctica rocks | place: Antarctica: Victoria Land, Pudding Butte nord | collected 2016-01-03
CTTACCCCGGCCCTCTCCCGCAGGGAGAGGGAGCAGCGATGCGCGCCTGCATTGGACGCTGCCCCCCCGGCCATGCTACGCCCCGCGTCCATCCGATGCGCCGCCCCATTCCGGCCCCATGGCGACGCCAGGCATCGAGGAACCCACGTTGAGCCGCATCAAGTTCGATCCCGAGGCTATCCGGGCGCTGGCGACCATCCTGAGCGACACCGGCCTGACCGAAATCGAGATCGTCGAAGCCGACAGCCGCATCCGCGTCGTCCGCGCCGCGGCCCCCGTCGTCGCCCCCGTCACCTACGCCGCCCCGCCCGTTGCGGCGCTGTCCGCCGCAGCCGCCCAGGCCCCGGCAGCCGCGCCCGCGGCGCCCAGCACCGCCGGCGCCATACCCAGCCCGATGGTCGGCATCGCCTACCTGTCCGCCGAACCCGGCGCCGCGCCCTTCGTCACCCTGGGCCAGGCCGTGACCGCCGGGCAGACGGTGCTGCTGATCGAGGCCATGAAGACCTTCAACCAGATCAAGTCCCCCCGCGCCGGCACCGTGACGCGCATCCTGGTCAGCAGCGGCGAGCCTGTCGAATACGACCAGCCGCTGATGATCGTCGAGTAGCCGCCGTGTTCCACAAGATACTGATCGCCAACCGCGGGGAGATCGCGCTGCGCGTGCAGCGCGCCTGCCGCGAACTGGGCATCCCGACCGTCGCCGTCCACAGCACCGCCGACACCGACGCCATGCACGTCCGGCTTGCGGACGAAAGCGTGTGCATCGGTCCCCCCTCCGCCCGCGACAGCTACCTGAACACCGCCGCCGTCCTGTCCGCCGCCGCCGTCACGGGTGCGGACGCCATACACCCGGGCTACGGCTTCCTGTCCGAGAACGCGCGCTTCGCCGAGATGGTGGAGGCGCACGGCCTGACCTTCATCGGCCCGTCGTCCGACCACATACGCATGATGGGCGACAAGATCAGCGCCAAGGCGGCGATGGCGTCGCTCGGCGTGCCGCTGGTTCCCGGCTCGGCCGGCGAGGTCGCAGACCTCGACGAGGCCCGCGCGGTCGGCGAGCGCATCGGCTACCCCGTGCTGGTGAAGGCCGCGGCCGGCGGCGGCGGGCGCGGCATGAAGGTCGCGCACACGGCCGACGAGATGGAGGAAGCCTGGACCGTCGCCCGCACCGAGGCCCGCACCGCCTTCGGCAACGACGCCGTTTACATTGAGAAGTATCTCGACCGCCCCCGGCACATTGAGTTGCAGGTGCTGGCCGACGCCCACGGCAACGTGGTGCATTTCGGCGAGCGCGATTGCAGCCTGCAACGCCGCCACCAGAAGCTGCTGGAGGAGGCAGGCTCCCCGGCGCTGTCCGCCGCGCAGCGCGACGAGCTGGGCGGGGTGGTGACGGCTGGCCTGCGCAAGCTCGGCTATCGCAACGCCGGCACCCTGGAGTTCCTGTACCAGGACGGCCAGTTCTCCTTCATCGAGATGAACACCCGCTTGCAGGTGGAGCATCCCGTGACCGAGATGGTCTGCGACGTGGACCTGGTGCGCGAGCAGATCAGGGTCGCCGCGGGGCAGGAGCTTGGCTACACCCAGGCCGACGTGACCTTCCGCGGCCATGCCATCGAGTGCCGCGTGACGGCGGAGGACCCGGTCACGTTCATGCCGACGCCGGGCAGGGTGGACGTGTTCCATGCGCCGGGCGGGCTGGGCGTGCGCGTGGACAGCGCCTTGTATGCCGGATACGTCGTGCCGCCCTACTATGACAGCATGGTGGCCAAGCTGATCGTCCACGCGCCGACTCGCATGGAGGCCATCGCGCGGATGCGCCGCGCCCTGGATGAGTTCGTCATCCAAGGCATCAAGACCAGCCTGCCGCTGCACCGCCGCATCATGGAGGCGCCGGAGTTCGTGGCGGGCGACTACACGATCCATTGGCTAGAGCGGTTCGTGGGGATGCCAGGCGCATAGCCGCTTGGCAACGGCGCCCCGCCGCGCCACCTTTACCGCATGTCGCGCCGAACCATTGATGTCACGCCCGACCTGCTGCTGCGGGCCTACCGCGCCGGGCTGTTCCCGATGGCGGAGACGCGGCATGGCTCGCGGCTGTACTGGCTCGATCCGGAGCTGCGGGGCGTGCTGCCGCTCGACGGCTTCCACCTGCCGCGGCGGCTGTTGCGGACGGTGCTCTCCGATCAATACGAGGTGTCGTCCAACCAGGCGTTCACGTCGGTCGTCGCCGGCTGCGCCGCGGCGGCGCCGGGCCGGCAGGACACCTGGATCAACGCGGACATCGAGCGGCTGTTCGGCGCCCTGCACCGCATGGGCCACGCCCACTCCGTCGAGTGCCGGCGGGACGGCGTGCTGGTGGGCGGGCTGTACGGCGTGTCGGTCGGCGGGGTGTTCTTCGGCGAGAGCATGTTCAGCCTCGCGCGCGATGCGTCCAAGGTTGCGCTGGTTCACTTGGTCGCGCGGATGCGCATGGGCGGTTACACCCTGCTGGACACCCAGTTCGTGACCAACCACCTGGCCCAGTTCGGGGCGGACGAGATACCGCGGGACCGCTACAAGATACAGCTTGCGGCTGCCGTCGCGGTGCCGGCCCGGTGGCTGCCCGCCCCCGACTCGGCCACCTTGAAGGAGGCTATCCGGTTGCTCTACGCCCAATCCGCCGCGCGCGGGGCCGCGTCCGGCGCAGCCGCACCGGAGCCTGCCGCACCGGAGCCTGCCGTGGCTAGGAAGCCGCAGGCATGAGGTTGCTGGCCGCCCTGATCGCCGCACCGCTCGCTGCCGCGCCGCTTGCTGCCCGGGCGGCGGCACCGGCCCAACCTGCGCCAGCCCAACCTGCGCCGGCCCAGCCGACGCCGGGCCAGCCGGGCGCTGCCGCCCGCCCGGCGGCGCTGGACCAGCCGCCGCTGCTGCCGACGCGGGAGGCGTCGGTGCTGTATCGCGTCAGCGCGAGCAGCGCCCCGCCAGTCGAAGTGCGAATCACCTTCCAGCCCAACGGCGCCATGATGCGGATAGACATGCCCGACCACACCTACATGCTGGTCAGCCAGGCCCAGAAGCGCATGGCGATGGTCGTCCCGGCCGAGCTGATGGTGATGGACCTGCCCTACCAGACCGGGATGCAGGACCAGTTCCTGCTGAACAGCCGCATGAAGTTCAGCCGGCGCGGCCCGGACACCGTCGCCGGCGTGCGATGCACGGCATGGGACGTGGTGGTGGACGGCAACCGCGGCATCGCATGGGTCACGGACGACGGCATACTGCTGCGCTCCCTCAGCCTGGACCCGCAGGGACGCCGCAACCTGATCGAGGCTATCAGCGTCTCCTATGCCCCGGCGCCCGCCGCCGACTACCTGCCGCCCGAGGGCTTCGACCACATCGCCGGCCCAGGCGGCACGGACGCCCTGCCATGAGGCTGCCGGTGGCCGCTCTGCTGGCCTGTTGCGGCACCGCGGCGGCGCAGGACCGGCCGCTGGTGCAGCCAACCCACGACGTGACCGTGACCTACCGGGTCCAGGGCGCCGCGGCGTCGGTCATCCCCGGCGGCATTGACGGGCCGTTGCGCCTGTCCTGGGACGCCGCCCGCCAGCGCCTGCGCGCCGAGGCGGAGGGACGCCCGCAAGCCGTGCTGGTGGACTTGCCGAACCGCACCGCGACTCTGCTCGACGACACCATGCGCGCCGTCGTAGCCCTGCCGGTGCGGGAGCGCGACTTGCAGCCCTTGACCCTGAACGGCGCGCGGCTGACCCGGCGCGGCCAGGACAGCGTCGCCGGCCTGGCCTGCACCACCTGGGACGTGCAGGCCAGCCGCGGCGCCGGCACGGTCTGCCTGACGGCGGACGGCGTGGCGCTGCGGGCGGAGGGGGCGGTGGACGGCCGGCGCGGCAGCTTCACCGCCATCAGCGTGCGGTATGGCGGCGTCGAGCCGGGCCTGTTCGCGGTGCCACCTGGTTATTTCTCCTTGAACATACCAGATTTCGGCCGTCAGTGAGCAGCCTGCCCGGCCTTGCCGTGATTGCAGCAGTGACGCTGGCGGCAGGTTGGGGACCGGCCCAGGCGCAGGACAGGCCACCGACGACGCCGACGCGGGACGTGGATGTGACGTATCAAGCGGGTCAGGGGGACAAGATGGTGCAGCAGCGGTCCAGGTTCCGCGCATCCGACCAGCGCCTGCGCGTGGACACTCCGACGCCCGGCGTCTATGCCATCGTGGACTACCGCGCCCATACGCTGGCGATGGTCAGCGACGCCGAGCATGCCGTGCTGGACATGCCGGCTCCCGCCGGCGCCGTGCCCGGCGGCGTCCCAGCGGGTTCGCCTGGCGCCAGCTTCGTCCGGCGCGGCGCGGATCAGGTTGCCGGGCTGGCCTGCACCGAGTGGGAGACGACCGATACCGCCGGCCTGCCCACGCTGGCCTGCTTCACCGGCGATGGCGTCATGCTGCGCGCCCGGCGCGGCGCCCAGGTGCTGGTGGTGGCCGCCCGCGTCGCCTATGGCGTGCAGGACCCCGCGGCGTTCACCATCCCGCCGGGCTACGCCCATACCAGCTCCAGGAGCGCGCGATGAGCGGCGCCGCGCGGGCGCCTGCCCTCAAGTCCCCCTACAGGCGGTTCCTGGCCGAGCGCGCGCCATGGACGTGCCGGCGCGGCCGGTTCAATACCCTGCGGGCGACGGTGTTCGGCCTGCTGCTGCTGCCGGGCCTGTGGCTGGCCTATCGCTGGGGCGCCGGCCTGCTGGGCGCCCGGCCGCTGAACGCCGCCATCCACGTCACCGGCTACTGGGCGGTATGGGTGCTGCTGGCGGTGCTGACGGTGACGCCGGCCAAGTCGCTGCTCGGGCTGCCGAACCTGGTCGTGGTGCGGCGGCAAATCGGCATCGCCGCCGGCGCCTATGCCGGCCTGCACCTGGTGCTCTACATGGCCGACCAGAATTGGCGGCTGTGGACGGTGGCGACCGAGATCGCCATGCGATTCTACCTCACCATCGGCTTCGTCGCGTTCATCGGGCTGGCCGTGCTGACCTGGACCTCGTCGGACCATTGGGTAAGGCGTCTCGGGGCCAATTGGAAGCGGCTGCAGAAGTGGGTCTATGCCATCGGCGTGCTGGCGGCGGCGCACTTCTTCCTGCAATCCAAGGCGGACGTGTCGGCGGCGACGGTGGCTGCAGGGGTGTTCACCTGGCTGATGCTGTGGCGGCAGTTGCCGGCCGGGCGGGACCGCGGGCTGCTGCCGCTGCTCGGCCTTGCGGTGGCGACGTCGGCTGTGACCCTTGCGGTCGAGTTCGCCTGGTATCGCTTCGGCACCAAGATCGACCCGATGCGCGTGCTGCGCGGCGAGTTCGACCTGACCTATGGCGTCCATGCCGCGGGCCTGGTGCTGGTGCTGGGCCTGGTCGCTGCGCTGGCGGTCGAGTTGCGGACCCTGGGGCAGGGGCCTTTGGGCGAGCGGCCAGCCTACACGGTGCTGGTGTATGCGCTGGGCGCGCTGGCGGCACCGCTCGTATGGCTGACGCTCGGCTGGTCCACGGACGACCTGTTGCCTGATAGCGTGTCGCCGTTCTGGCCGGTCCTGGCCGGGGTGGCGCTATTTGCGCTGCTGGGGCTGGGCCGGCACTGGCTGCGCGGCAGTGGCCGGGGCGGGGCGCTCGATCTGTTCTGGGCGTCGGCTGCGCTGTATCCGCTGGCGCTGCTGAGCGACCTGGGAACGGCAGCGGCCGTGTGCGGCGCCCTGGCCGTGCTGGGCGCGGTGGTCGTCGCCTGGCGGGCGTGGCCGGTGTCGCGCGGCGCGGCGCTGCTGGTGCTGCCCTCGGCGCTGGGCGTGGCCGCCGTGGCAGCGGTGCCGCTGTTAGGCTAGGTGCCAGGCCAGCAGCAGCACGCTTTGCATGGCCTATTCCCGCAAACGCAGGCTACGCCCGGCTCTGATCTCCACATGGGAATTGCAGCAATTGCCCGCGCTTGGGCAGTGAGGGGTGAATATTTGCTGTGTGCCTCGCCAGCAACAATAGACAGGGAATGCAAGGACGGGCGTGCCGGGGTGCGAGCAGCAGGTGGTTTAGGGTGTAGTGACGGCACAACCGCGGCGTCCGGGCAGGCCGGACGACTGCTGAGGAGTTCCAATATGACGCTGCGCGCCACCTTGCTTATGGCTACCATGATGGCCACCCCCCTTGCAGCCCAGGCGCAGGCGATCAGCGGCGTGTATATCGGCGTCGGCGCCGGCGTTAACTTCCTGCAGGACGAACGGCTGCGGTCCGCAAGCATCGGCGGCTCCAGCATTGACCTGGGCAAGACACCGTTGCAGTTCGACCCCGGGTATCGCGGCCTGGTCAGCATCGGCTACGGGCTGGGCAACGGCTTGCGCGTGGAGATCGAGGGTGACTACTTCCACAACAGCTTGTCGGGCGGCGGGGGACGGAACTCAGGCTCCGCGTTCAACAACAGCTTCCAGACCGTGCGGGGCGCCGAGGAGAAGTGGGGCGGGTTCGTCAACGCCATCTTCGACATCAATCCCAGCCTGGTCGGCCTCGGCCCGTTGCCGCTCAACATAACGCCCTATGTCGGCGTCGGGGCCGGCTACCTGGTGTCGCACAACCAGAACGTCAATTTTTCCAACCCGGGCCAGCTCCTGCTGCGCAACACCGGCACGGACGGCAACTTCGCCTACCAGGGCATCGTCGGCTTTGCGCTCCCGATTGACGTGGTCCCCGGCCTGGCCCTCACGCTCGAGTATCGCTTCACCGGCCTTGCCGGAGACCGCAACTACAAAGGGCAGGTTTTCGCTCCGGGCGTCGCAACGCGCGCGCGCCTGCGGGAAAGCGACGACTTCAACCACAGCATAGTGGCGGTTGGCGTCCGCTACGCGTTCAACTCCCCGCCGCCGCCGTCGCCGGTTCCGGTCGCACCCCCCAGCACGGGGTCAATCTCCCGGACCTACCTGGTGTTCTTCGACTGGGACCGCGCCGACCTGACCGACCGCGCACGGCAGATCATCGCCGAGGCCGCCACGGCTTCCGCGCGGGTGCAGACCACCCGCATCGAGGTGCAGGGCAACGCCGACCGCACCGGCACGCCCGCCTACAACCAGGGCCTGTCGGTGCGGCGGGCGCGCGCCGTGGCGGCCGAGCTGGTGCGCCGCGGCGTGCCGCAGGCCGCGATCAACGTCCAGGGCTTCGGCGACTCTCGTCCGCTCGTGCCCACGGCGGCGGGCGTGCGCGAGCCGCAGAACCGTCGCGTCGAAATCATCTTGCGGTAGACCGGGAGCAGGGCCACGGCGCATCTGGCCGGCGTTGGCCCGCTTCTAATCAGGTTTTGGCCAGCCTCGGCAGCGAGGCATGCAGGCCCTGGCGTCACCCGAGTTCCCGGGCCGCCGCCTGCACCTCGGCGGCGTGGCCCGGCACCTTCACCTTGCGCCAGATGCGCGCGATGCGGCCCGCCCGGTCCACCAGAACGGTGCTGCGGTCAATGCCCATGTAGGTCTTGCCGTACATGGACTTCTCCACCCAGGCCCCGTACCCCTCGGCGACGCCGCCGGGGTCGGAGGCCAGCGGGAAAGTCAGGGCATACTTCTCGGCGAACCGCTCGATGGGCTTGATCGCGTCCTTCGACACGCCGATCACCTCCACGCCGATGCCGGCCAGGTCGCCCAGCGCCTCCTGGAACGCCTGCGCCTCCTTGGTGCAGCCCGGCGTGTCGGCCTTGGGATAGAAGTACAGGACGAAGGGCCGGCCCTGCAACGCAACCAGGCTGACGGTGCGCCCGCCGCTGGCCGGCATCTCGAACGCTGGCGCGGCGTCGCCCTCGGCAATGCTCATTCCGGAACCCCGATGTGGTGGACGAAGGCGCCGCGCACCTGCGCCGCCGTGGCGTCCATGGTGGCACGCAGCGCCGTCAGGTCCAAGCCGGCATGGGCCACGCGCAGCAGCGCCTCCGCGGCCGGGCCGGGCAGCTCTACGGCGCCGCGGCCGGCGGTGATGCGGACCATGCTCTGCACCGTGCGCCACAGCCGGTCCGCCGCGGTCAGCATGGCCGCGTCCGCGCTGGGCAGGGCGCCTGCGCCGGCAAGGGCAAGCAGGGCCGTCCGCGTAGCCTGGCAGCCCGGCCGCACCCCATGCACGAGCTGCAAGGTCTGCGCGATGAACTCGACCTCGATGCCGCCGCCGGGGCGCAGCTTGGTATCCCAGGGGCCGGTGGGCGGCAGGTCGCGCAGCAGGCGCCCGCGCATGGCGGCGGCGTCGGCCAGGGTCGCCACGGGGTCGCGCGGGGCGGCCAGGGCCTCGGCGACGGCGGCCTCCACCCGGGCACGTATCGCCGGGCCGCCTGCGACGACGCGGGCGCGGGTCAGCGCCATGCGCTCCCAGGTCCAGGCGTCCCGTGCGTGATACTGCCGGAAGGCGGCCAGCGACACGGCCACCGGACCCTTGTTGCCGGACGGGCGCAGCCGCATGTCCACGTCATAGAGCGGCCCCTCCATCCCCGGCGCCGTCAGCGCCGCGACGTAGGCGTGCGCCGCGCGTATGAACCATTGGCTGGACGGCACCGGGCGCCGCCCGGCGCTCTCGGTGACGTCCGGCGGATGGGCATAGACCAGCATCAAGTCCAGGTCGGACCCGGCCATCATCTCGCGGCTGCCGGCCTTGCCCAGCAGGACCACCGCCATGTCGCCGCCGCGCAAGGTGCCGTAGCGCTCGCGGTGCCCGGCCAGCACGGTAGGCAGCAGCAGGGACAGCGCCGCGTCCGCCAGGGCGGTGCGCGCCAGCCCGGCCTGGTCCACGTCCAGCCAGCCCTCCATCTGTGCCACGCATAGCCGGAACTCCTCCGCCCGGACCTCGTGCCGGATGATGGCCAGCACGTCCTCCAGGCTGCTTGCGTCGCCCAGGCGGCCGGACAGCAGGCGGCGGGCATCGGGCATGGCGTCGTCAGGGTGCAGCAGCCCCTCCAGGGCCGCCGGCACGCGGGCCAGGTGGTCCGCCAGCGACGGGGCGGCGCCCAGCACGGCTGCGATGCGGCCCAGCAGCGCCGGGTTGCGCTGGATCATGGACAGCAGCGGCACCCCGGCAGGCAGGCGGGACAGCAGCGCGTCCAGCCGGGCAAAGGCGGCGTCCGGATCGGCCTGCACCGACAGCGCACGCAGCATCGCCGGCAGCACCCCGTCCAGCAGCTCCCGCGAGCGGGCGGAGCGCAGGGCGCGCAGCCGGCCCGTGTGCCAGCCGCGCAGGGTGGCGATCATGCCGGCGTGGTTTCGGAAACCCATCCGGCCCAGCGCCGCCACCGTCTCCGGCGGATCGTCCATGCCGCTCAGGTCCAGCAGGCCGCTCCCGGCGTGAGGGTCGCCGGGCAGGTCCGGCACGGCGTCGAACACCGCCGCGTAACGCTCCGCCACGCGGGATAGGTGGCGCAGCAGGTGCGCCTGCAACGCCGCCGCGTCGGCGCAGCCCATGAACGCCGCGAACCGCTCCATCTCCGGCGCCTTGGCCGGCAGGGCGTGGGTCTGGCGGTCGTTGACCATCTGCAGCCGGTGCTCGGCCCGGCGCAGCACGCGGTAGGCCACCGTCAGCTCCGCGCAGGCCCGCCGCGGCAGGTGCCCGGCGCGCACCAGCCGGCGCAGCGCGCCCAATGTGGCCGGGTCCCGCAGGCCGGGGTCGCGTCCGCCCCAGACGAGCTGCAGCGTCTGCGACGCGAACTCTATCTCCCGGATGCCGCCCTGGCCGAGCTTCAGGTCGAAGCCGGCGAGGTCCGCCGTGAGGTTCCCCAGGCCCTTGTGGTCGTTGATGCGCCGCTTCATCGCCTGGATGTCGGCGATGGCGGCGAAGTCGAGGCCGCGCCGCCACACGAAGGGCCGGATCGCTTGCAGGAAGCCGGCGCCCACCGCCAGGTCCCCGGCCACGGGCCGCGCTTTAATCATTGCGGCGCGCTCCCAGTTCTGGCCCATGCTCTCATAATATGCGATGGCGGCGGGCAGGGCGACGGCTGGGGGCGTCGCCGCGGGATCGGGGCGCAGCCGCAGGTCGGTGCGGAACACGTAGCCGTTGGCGTCGCGCGCCTCCATGATGGCAACCAGCGCGCGCGCCGCGCGTGTGAACACGGCGCCCAGCGTATCGCCGCGCCCCGGCTGCGCGTCAGGGTCATAAAGCAGCACGAGGTCGATATCGCTGGAATAGTTCAGTTCGCGCGCACCCAGCTTGCCCATGCCCAGCACCGTCAGGCCGCAGCCGCGGGCGGGATCGGCCGGGTCGGGCAGCGCGATCTCCCCGGCGTCGTGGGCGGCGCGCATCAAGTGCGCGACGGCCAATTGCAACGCGCGCTCCGCCAGGTTGGACAGCGCGGCGGTGACGGCGGCCTGGCCCCACAGCCCGCCCACGTCGGCGATGCCCGCAGCCAGGGCGACCTGCCGCTTGGCCTGCCGCAAGGCCGCCGCCACCCGGGCGCGCGGGGCGGTGAACGGGACGGCGGCCAGTGCGTCCATCGCCGCCGCCGCCGCCGCCGCCGGCCCGGCTTCCAGCACCAGGAGCAGCACCTCAGCCTCCCGCAGCAGCAGGTCCGACAAGTAGGGGCTGCCGCCGCCCAGCGCCGCCAGGGCCGCCGCACCATCGGCGGACACAGCCAATGCGGCTTGCCGCGGGCCGAGCGCGGCGTAGCGCTCGGCCAGGCGGTCCGCTGCCGCCGGGTCGCCGGGATGCGGCCATGAGCGAAGCGGCGGAGGTGCAGGAGCGTCCATTGGACGAGAGGGTTGCCGCCGCGCTATCGCTGCGTCAACCGGCTGCTGCGCCGGTGCGCCCCTCCGGCCCGCGCCGGCTGCGCCGCGGGGTGGCCTGGCTCGCCGGGGCGGCGCTGTCCGTGCTGGCCGAGGCGGTGGTGCTGGCGCTTGCCGCTGCGCTGTCCTTGTTCTGGTGGATGGCGCAAGGGCCGGTCGAGGTGGGCTGGCTGTTCCAGCAGGCGGCGTCCCGCATCGGCAATCCCGCCGACCCGAACCGCCCGCAGGTCGGACGTGCGACCCTGCGCTGGCGCGCGTTCGACCAGGGAGGCGGGCAGCCCCTGGAAGTGGACCTGCGAGACTTGCGGATCATGGGCCTGGGTCCCGTCCCGGCCGCCACCCTGTCCCATGCGAACCTGCTGCTGCTTCCCGGCCCGCTGCTGCGGGAGAAGCTTGCGCCGCGCGCCATCGTGCTGGACGGCTTGCGCCTGCGCCTGCTGCGGGACCGCGACGGCCGGGTGGACCTGGATGACGGCACCCCGGTGGACGCGGGGCCGCCAGCCGGCTCCCTGTCCGACACCATCGCGCTGCTGCGGCAGCCCGTTCCGGCCGAGAGGTCCGCCGGCAGCAACATCGCCGTTCTGGCCCAGCTTGCCACCGTGCAGGCGCATGGCGTCGAAATCCAGGTGCAGGACAGCCGCCTGGGTGCGGTGCTGCGCCTGGAGCAGGGGGACGTGGACCTGCAACGCCAGCCCGGCGGCGGCGTGCTGGGCACCGCCGCCGCCGGGCTGTGGGCAGGCGGCGTATCCTCGCAGGTGACCCTGCGCGCCGATCTGGGAGAGGCCGGGGCAGGCACCCGCCTGGCTGCGTCGCTGACGCCGGTGTCGCCGGCCGCGCTGGCCCGCGCCGCGCCCGGCCTGGCGCCGCTGGCGCCGCTGGACGCGCTGGTCGGGGCATCGGCCACGCTGGACCTGTCCCCCGGCCTTATGCCGCGCGCGGCGTCGGTGCAGGCCGAGGCCGGCGCCGGCAGGCTTGCGCTGCCGGCGGCATCGCTGGCGTTCGAGGGGCTGTCCCTCGCCGCCGCCGCCGCCTGGACCGGCGCGGAGTGGGGCCGCCCGAACCGGCTGCAGGTCAGCCGCGCCCAGGCCGTCATCGCCTCGCCGCGCGGCGGCTGGCCCACCACCGTCGCGGCATCCGGGGAGGCGGTGCAGGAGAACGGGGGCATCCGGGCCGAGGTCGCCGCCACGCTGGACCATGCCGCGTTCGCGGACCTTCCGGCCTTGTGGCCCGCTGCTTGGGGCGGCCAGGTCCGTCCCTGGCTGGTGGAGAACCTGACCGCCGGCACCGTCCGCAACGGCCGGTTCACGGCGACGGTGCTGGCGGGGGCGGACGGGTCCCGTCCCCGGATGACGGCCGCCGGCGGCAGCCTGCTCGGGGACGACGTGACGATCCACTGGCTGCGCCCGGTCCCGCCCATCGAGCGGGCGCAGGCCGTGCTGACCCTGCTGAACCCGGACGTGCTGGAGATCGCCCTGCCCAGCGCGCGGCAGGGCGCGGCGGCGCTGTCCAACGGGTTGATCCGGATCACCGGGCTGTCCGTGAAGGACCAGGACCTCGCCTTGTCGGCCGACGTGCAGGCCACGGTGCCTGACCTGCTGACCTTGCTCAAGCATCCGCGGCTGCACCTGCTGGACCGCAAGCCTATCAACATCCAGCGCCCGGCCGGCGCCCTGGCCGGCAATCTCCGGATCACGCTGCCGCTGGAAAGGGACTTGCAGTTCGAGCAGGTGGACATTCGCGCCAAGGGCCGCATAACCGGCCTGCGGCTGGGCGGGCTGGTGGCGGGGCGGGACCTGGACCGCGGCGACGTGACGGTGGACGTGACGACCAAGGCGCTGCACGCCTCCGGGCAGGCTGCGGTCGGCGGCATCCCGGCGGCGGTGTCGGTGGACATGGACTTCCGCGACGGCGGCCCGGCGCAGGTCGTCCAGCAGGCGACGGCGGCCGGACGGGCGACGGCGCGGCAGTTGGCGTCGGCCGGGCTGGACCTGACGGACCTGGTGGGCGCCGGGCAGGCAGGATTCAAGGCGGCCTACACGGCGCGGCGGGACGGGCAGGCCACTGTGGCGGTGCAGTCGGACCTGCGGGACGTGGCCCTGTCCGCCGCCGGCTGGACCAAGGCGCCGGGGCAGCCCGCATCCGCCTCGGTGCAGCTTTCGATCAGCAACGACCGTTTGCAGGGCATACGCGAGCTGCACGCCGAGGGTCCGGGCATGATGGTGCATGGCCGGGCGGAGATGGTCGGGGACCGCCCGCTGCGCCTGGTGCTGGACCCGATCCACCTCGGCCCCACACGCGCCCGCGGAGAGATACGCCTGCCCGCCCGGCCCGGCGAGCCGATCCGCGCCACCCTGGACGGTGCCGTGCTGGACCTCTCGCAGCAGATGGCCCGCAAGCTGCCGGCCCGTCCCGGCGCCGCGCGCGAGGGGCCAGGCACGCCCTTCGTTGCCGATGTCCGTTTCGACCGCGTGCTGCTGTCCGGGACGCGCGGCGTCGGCGGCGTCACCGCACATGCCGAGAGCGACGGGCGGCGCCTGAGCGTGCTGCAAGTGCAGTCGAGCGGGCCGGAGCAGGTGCGCCTGAGCATCGCGCCGCGCGGGACCGGCCGCGCCGTCAGCCTGCGCGCCGCCGATGCCGGCGGGCTGGCGCGGGCGATGGACATCATCGATTCCGTGGACGGCGGCACCCTTGCGCTGGAGGCCCAGTATGACGACACCCGGCCCGACCCGCCGCTGTCCGGAACCGTCGCCATCAACGGCTTCCATGTGCGGGACGCGCCCGGCGTGGGCAAGCTGCTGCAGGCGCTGACGGTGTATGGCATCGGCGAGGCCATGAGCGGCCCGGGGCTGCTGTTCAGCCAGTTGACGGCGCCGTTCCGCTGGGAGGGCGGCGTGCTGACGGTGCGCGAGGCGCGGGCGTCCAGCGCGTCGCTGGGCCTGACCGCGGAGGGACGGGTAGACACCGGGGCCAAGACGCTGGACCTGAAGGGCACGGTGGTGCCGGCCTACATGCTGAACTCGGCGCTGGGCCGCCTGCCGGTGGTGGGGCGGCTGTTCAGCGCGGAGCGCGGCGGCGGGCTGGTCGCGGTCAACTACCGCTACCGCGGGCCGATTGCCAACCCGTCGGTGTCGGTCAACCCGCTCTCGGCCTTGACGCCGGGGTTCCTGCGGGGACTGTTCAAGATGTTCGACTGAGGAAACCCGCCATGGACGTGCAAGCCATCCTGTTCGACGTGTTCGGCACCGTGGTGGACTGGCGCACCAGCCTGATCGAGGAGCTGACGGGGTGGGGCGGGCTGCGCGGGATGCAGGTGGACTGGACCGGACTGGTGGACGCCTGGCGCGGCGCCTACGCACCCAGCATGGACCGGGTGCGCCGGGGGGAGCTGCCCTGGACCAACCTGGACGCCCTGCACCGCACGACCCTGCGGGAAATCGGGCCGCAGTTCGGCCTGGTTGGGCTGTCGGATGACGACATGGAGTGGGTGAACCGCGGCTGGCACCGGCTGCGGCCCTGGCCGGACTCGGTGGCGGGGCTGCACGCGCTGCACGCGCGCCACATCCTGGCGCCGCTCAGCAACGGCAACGTGTCGCTGCTGGTGGACATGGCGCGCAAGGCCGGGCTGCCGTGGGACGCGATCTTCGGGGCGGAGGTGTTCAGGCGCTACAAGCCGGACCCGGAGACCTACCTGGGCGCGTGCCGGCTGCTGTCGCTGGAGCCGGGGCAGGTGATGCTGTGCGCGGCGCACAACTACGACCTGGCGGCGGCGCAGAAGCTGGGGCTGCGGACGGCGTTCATCCCGCGGCCGACGGAATACGGGCCGCTGCAGGCGCGGGACTTCGGGCCGGAGGGCGAGTGGGACGTTGTGGCAGCGGACATGCAGGACTTCGCAGCGCGCATGGCGGCCTGACATTCCCCCTCGCCCTCCGGGAGAGGGCCGGGGTGAGGGAGGCGGCAAGCGCGGAGCCATGCCCGTTGATGGACGGCACATTGATGGGCGGCACCATGCGATGGCAAGTTTGCCGGTCCTCCCTCGGCCATGGTTCATGCTGCTTGGCTTCCCTCACCCCGACCCTCTCCCGGAGGGAGAGGGAGAGGGAGAAGCGGGCGCACTACACCGGCCGCACCAGCCGGTGCTGCTTCTTCCCCGCTGACAGCTTCACCGCGCCGTCCCGCAGGTCCGCCGCCGACACGGTCGCCGCCTCGTCGGTCAGCGCCACGTCGTTCACCCGGGCGCCGCCGCCGCGTATCAGGCGCCGAGCCTCGCCCAGGCTGAGCGCCAGGCCGCTGTCGGCGAACAGGCGTATGGCGGCGATGCCCGCCGCAAGGTCGGCGGCGGCCACGGCATGGGTGGGCAGGGTGTCCGCCGCCGCGCCGTCCTCGAACGCCTGCCGCGCCGTTTCCGCCGCTGCCTCTGCCGCCGCGGCGCCGTGCGCCAGGGTGGCGGCAGCCGTCGCCAGCACCTTCTTGGCCTCGTTGATCCCAGCGCCGGGCAGCGCCTCCAGGCGGGCGACCTCCGGCAGCGGCACGTCGGTGAACAGCCGCAGGAAGCGGCCCACGTCGGCATCGTCCGTGTTGCGCCAGAACTGCCAATAGTCGTAGGGCGCCAGCCGGTCCGCGGCCAGCCACACCGCGCCGCGCGCCGTCTTGCCCATCTTGGCGCCGCCGGCCGTGGTGATGAGCGGCGTCGTCAGGCCGAACACCTGCCGCCCCTCGGTCCGCCGCACCAGCTCCACGCCGGATACGATGTTGCCCCACTGGTCCGACCCGCCCATTTGCAGCACGACGCCTTGGCGCCGGTTCAGCTCGCGGAAGTCGTAGCTCTGCAGGATCATATAGTTGAATTCGAGGAACGTCAGCGGCTGCTCGCGCTCCAGGCGCAGGCGCACGCTGTCGAAGGTCAGCATTCGCCCGATGGTGAAGTGCGGCCCTACGTCCCGCAGCAGCTCGATGTAGCCCAGCCGGTCCAGCCAGTCCGCGTTGTTCTGCACGACCGCGTCCGAGGGGCCGTCGCCGAACCGCACGAACGGCTCCACGCAGCGGCGTATGGCCGCCATGTTGGCGGCGATGCGGTCGTCCCCCAGCATCTGCCGCGCCTCGTCCTTGCCCGAGGGGTCGCCGATGCGCGTGGTGCCGCCGCCCATCAGCGCCACCGGGCGGTGGCCGTGGCGCTGCATCAGGCGCAGCAGCATGATCTGCACCAGGTTGCCGACGTGCAGGCTGTCAGCCGTGCAATCGAAGCCGATGTAGCCGCCGACCGGCCCGGCGCACATCGCCTGGTCCAGCGCGGCCTCGTCGGTGCATTGGTGGATGAAGCCGCGGGCGGCGGCCTCGATCAGGAAGGGGCTGGCGGGCATCGGCGGCTGTGTCCTGTGCTGGGTCCCGTGCTGGCCGGGGCTGGCGTTCGGCGCGTGGGTGCTGCATAGCGGAAACCCGATGCCGGACCAAAATCCGCCTCTGCGTCCCCGCCCCGCTCCGCCCATCGTGCCGCGCCTGCCCGGGCAGGCGGTGCGGCGCGTGGGCCTGCACATCCCCTGGCACAACGACCTGTATCACCGGGCGCTGACCCTGCGCTGGTGGCAGTTCCTGGGGGTGGGCTGCGCCATCTACCTTGGCGTCAACCTGATCTTCGCCGGGCTGTACCTGGCGCAGCCCGGCGCCGTGACCGGCGCGCAGCCCGGCAGCTTCCTCGATGCGTTCTTCTTCAGCGTGCAGACCATAGCGACCATCGGCTACGGCCATATGTCGCCGGGCACCGTTTACGCCAACGTGCTCGTCACGGTCGAGACGATGGCCGGGCTGGTGTTCCTGGCGCTCTCGACCGGGGTGGTGTTCGCGCGCATCAGCCGGCCCACGGCGCGGGTGGTGTTCGCCCGCGCCGCCGCCGTCGCGCCACAGGACGGGGTGCCGACGCTCAGCTTCCGCATCGGCAACGAGCGGCGCAGCCAAATCCTGGAAGCGGGCGTGACGGTGACGCTGCTGCGCTACGAGCGGACGCAGGAGGGCACGCAGTTCCGCCGCTTCTATGACCTGCGGCTCGCGCGGTCGCACACGCCGGTGTTCGCGCTGACGTTCACCGTCATGCACCCCATCGGCCCGGACAGCCCCCTGAACGGCGCCACGGCCGCGAGCCTGCAAGCGGAGGACGCGGAGCTGCTGATCTCGGTGACGGGGCTGGAGGAGACGACCTCCCAGATCGTTCACGCCCGATATTCCTACCTGCCGGACGAAATCCTGTTCGGCCGCTGCTTCGCCGACATCTTCACGACCGACCCGGACGGCACCCGGGTGATTGACTACACCCGGTTCCACGAGACCGGGCCGGCATAAGGCCGGTGATGCGCCGAAATCGCAGGGCGGAGCGGAGCGCCTTCCGCCAGGGGCCAGTGCCGCCCCGTGGCGGATGGCGCTCCGCTTATCCGCCCTACTTTGCCGTGCCCGGCGTCAGTCCGCTGCGAGCGCCAACGCCTTGCGGGCGAGTATCTGCCCGACATGCTCCTCGATGGCCAGGCCAACGTGCTCCGCGTGCGTCGCGAACACATGGTCCGCCCCGGCGTAAACGCGGTAGTCCACCTGGACGTTCTTCTGCGTGTTCAGCTTGTCCACCAGCTTCCGCACCGCAGGCTCCGGCACCAGTTCGTCATTGTCGCCGTGCAGCAGCAGGCCGCCGCAGGGGCAGGGGGCCAGGAAGCCGAAGTCGTAGTGGTTGGCCGGCGGGGCGACGCTGACCCAGCCGCTGATCTCCGGGCGCCGCATCAGGAGCTGCATGCCCACGAAGGCGCCGAACGAGTAGCCGCTGATCCACAGCCCGGCCGAGTTCGGGTTGACCATCTGCATCCAGTCCAGCGCCGCCGCGGCGTCGCTGATCTCCCCGAAGCCGCCGTCGTACTTGCCCTGGCTGCGGCCCACGCCGCGGAAGTTGAAGCGCATGACGCTGAAGCCGAGCTTCTGGAACGACTGGTACATCGTGTAGGCGATGCGGTTGTTCATCGTCCCGCCGTGCATCGGATGCGGGTGCAGGATGAGCGCCAGCGGGGCGCCGGTCTCTTTGGAATGGTGGTAGCGTCCTTCAAGCCGCCCGTCAGGGCCGGCGAACATCACCTCAGGCATGGCGTTCAAACTCTTTCTGTTCCCCGCGGCCAGGCATGGCCGGCGGTCGCTGCGGTAGCTGGTGTGGGTGGCGCGCACCGCCCGGCCAGCGGATTGACCCGGTTGGCCGAAACGGCTTGACTGACCAGTGGCAAGCTCTCCTCGGCATCCCCAAGTGCGCGGTGCGGATAGGCGCACGGCCATGGAAGCCGCACAGAACATACGCGGCTCACCCTGGTTTTACATAATGGAAATGTCGCATGGCATTCATGTTTCTGCGCGAGACCGTCGGCGCCTACCGCCAGCGCGATCCGGCGGCCCGGTCCTGGGTGACGGTGCTGCTGTGCTACCCCGGTTTTCATGCCGTGCTGTGGCACCGCGCCGCGCACCGCCTATGGCATCGCGGGCTGCACCTGCCCGCCCGCTTCACCGCGCATCTCGGCCGTTTCTTCACTGGGATCGAGATACATCCGGCCGCCCGGATCGGTCGGCGGCTCATCATTGACCACGGGATGGGCGTCGTGATCGGGGAGACCGCGGAGGTCGGCGACGATGTTTACCTGTATCACCAGGTCACGCTGGGCGGCACCAGCAGCGAGCGCGGCAAGCGGCACCCCACCATCGGCAACGGCGTCATCATCGGCGCCGGGGCGAAGGTGCTGGGCAACATCCTGATCGGCGACGGCGCCCGAGTCGGCGCCAACGCCGTCGTGGTGCAGCCGGTGGCGCCGGGCGTCACCGTCGTCGGCATCCCCGCCCGGCCCGTCGAGCGCGACCCGGTGCAGCGCCGCACCGCGCCGCCGCCTGCCCCGGTCCCCGTGTTCGTCGCCTATGGCACCCCTTGCGAGGAGACGCTGGACCCGCTCGTCCGCAACCTGGAGGCGTTGCGTGCCGAGATGCTGGCGCTGGAGGCGCGGGTGTCCGCCATGCAGCGCTCCCCCGCCGCGGAATAGCCGTGGCCTACCTGGACGCCAACGCCACCGAGCCGCTGCGGCCCGAGGCGCGCGCCGCGGCCATCGCTGCGCTGGACCTGGTGGGCAATCCGTCCAGCGTCCACGCCGCTGGGCGCACGGCGCGGCGCGTGCTGGAGGAGGCGCGCGCCGCCATCGCCGGGCGCTATGGCGCCGCGCCGGGATCGGTGGTGTTCACGTCCGGCGGGACGGAGGCCAACGCGCTCGCGATCCATGCGCTGCGGGCGGGGCGCCGGGTGATCCTGGGCGCGACGGAGCACGACGCGGTGCGCGCCGCCGCCCCGGGCGCCGTGACGCTGCCGGTGGACGCGGACGGGGTGGCGGACCTGGACGCCCTGGCGCGGCTGCTGGCGGAGGGTCCGGCGCTGGTCTGCCTGATGCTGGCCAACAACGAGACCGGGACGATCCAGCCCATTGAGGCCGCCGCGGCGCTATGCCGGCGGCACGGCGCGTTGCTGCATGTGGACGCGGTGCAGGCAGCAGGGCGCATCCCGGTGCGGTTGGTCGGGGACAGCATGGCGCTGTCCTCCCACAAGCTGGGCGGCCCGAAGGGCGCTGGCGCCCTGCTGCTGGCGCCCGGGATCGGCGTGGCGCCGCTGGTTGCGGGCGGCGGGCAGGAGCGGGGGCGCCGGGGCGGCACTCCGGCGCTGCCGGCCATCGCCGGCTTCGCGGCGGGGGCGGCGGCGGGGGCGCTTGGGCCTGATGTGTCCGGGCTGCGCGACTTGGCGGAGGGGGAGGCCGCTGCCTGCGGCGCCGTCGTGCTGGGCGGCAGGCACCGGCTGCCCAACACGAGCTGCCTCGCCTTGCCCGGCGTGCGGGCGGATGCCCAGGTGATCGCGCTGGACCTGGCCGGGGTGCAGGTGTCCGCGGGCGCCGCATGCAGCAGCGGCAAGGTGACGAGCAGCCATGTGCTGCAGGCGATGGGCTGCGGCGCGCTGGCCGGGCAGGCGATCCGTGTCAGCCTGCCGTGGAACGCCACCATGGCGGATGTTGCGGCGTTCACGCGGGCCTATGCGGAGATGGCAGCGCGCCTTTGCAAGCGGGCTGCCTGACCGGACCCCGCGACAACCCGTTTGAACGGAGCTGCATCATGGCATCACGCTTGGCTCTCGTCTGTGCGCTTGCAGCCCTGCCGCTGGCAGCCCGTCCGGCCGCGGCCAAGGTGTGCGTTGACCAGGGAACCATCACGAGCTTCCAGGTCTCGGCCAGCGGACCAGACGCGCAGTGGCTGCAAGTCGTGCTCGACCAGCGGGCCAACTACGTCGCCACCACCGCGACGCTGCCGGCGGTGTTCAGCGGCTACGCCTCCCTGGCGGCCGGCGCCTACTTTGCCGGGCAGCCCGTCCGGGTAGGCTACGAGCAGGGGCCGACCGCCAACATGATCCAGTTCATCGAGGTGCCGGCCCAGGCGTCCGTTCCCGCCTCGGCTGGCTGCCCGGCACGCGGCGGGCCGTCAGCGAAGCGCTGACGGTGCGACGACACCAGCCGCCTCCCGCTTCGACCCATTGCAAGCGCACCGTCATTGCGGGCCGTCCCCCCGGCGCGGCTGCCCGAGTGGCGGCAGCACGGTCCCTGCGGCCCCGGACTGCCGCGCCGCCGTGGCTCGCAATGACGGTGCGCCGCCGCAGGGGTCGGAGCAGATGCCCCTGGGCACAAGGTCTGCGCCGCTGCAGGGCGTCCAGGAGCGCCGGGTTGGAGACGGGCCGCCCCGGCCACATATCGGCGTGATGCGCCCGAACCGTCCCGTTTACCTCGACAACCAGGCCACCACGCCCTGCGACCCCCGCGTGGTCGCGGCGATGCTGCCGTGGTTCACCGAGCGGTTCGGCAACCCGCACAGCGCCGAGCACAGCATGGGCCAGGACGCCGCCGCCGCGGTGGAGGCCGCCCGTGCGGAAGTCGCCGCCCTGATCGGCGCGGAGCCGCGGGAGGTCGTACTGACCTCGGGCGCCACCGAAGCCAACAACATCGCCATCAAGGGCGCTGCCCGCCACGCCGCGATGCAGGGTGACCCCCGGCGGCGCATCGTCACCGCGGCGACCGAGCACAAGTGCGTCCTGGAGAGCGTCGCCGACCTGGCGCAGGAGGGCTTCGAGCCGGTGGTGCTGCCGGTCCGCCCCGATGGCTTGCTGGACCCGGACGCGCTGCGCGACGCCTTGCAGGTGCCGGCGCTGCTGGTCAGCGTCATGGCGGTGAACAACGAGACCGGCGTGGTGCAGGACATCGCCGCCCTGGCCGCCATCGCCCGCGCCGCAGGGGCGCTGTTCCACACCGACGCCGCGCAGGCCGTGGGCAAGGTGCCGTTGGACGTTCATGCCCAGGGCGTGGACCTGCTAAGCCTGAGCGGACACAAGCTGTATGGCCCCAAGGGCGTCGGCGCGCTGTATGTCCGCCGCCGTCCGCGGGTGCGGCTGCTGCCGCTGTTCTCCGGCGGCGGGCAGGAGCGCGGCTTGCGCGCCGGCACCCTGCCGACGCCCCTGGTGGTCGGCCTGGGGGAGGCGTGCCGCCTGGCCCGGCAGGAGATGGCGGAGGAGGGCCGGCGCCTGGCTACCCTGCGCGACCGGCTGCTGGCGGGCCTGCGGCACGGGATGCCCGGCATCACCGTCAACGGGTCGTGGGGCCAGCGCATCCCGGGGAACCTCAACCTGACCCTGCCCGCCCCGGCGCTGGGCCTCCTGCGCGCCGTGCCGGACCTGTGCGCCTCCACCGGGTCGGCGTGCAGCTCCGCCGAGGTCGAGCCGTCCTATGTCCTGCGCGCCCTGGGCCTGTCGGACGACGCGGCGGCGCGCACCTTGCGCCTGGGCCTGGGACGCTTTACGTCCGCCGCCGATGTTGACTGGGCTGCGGACGCCCTGACCGCAGCCGTCCATCAATATGCCGAGGCCCCCTAATGCCCAAGATGACCTTCGTTGAACGCAACGGCGCCGCGCGCGAGGTGGACGCGCCGCTCGGCCTGTCGGTGCTGGAGATCGCGCACCGGCACGGCGTTGACATCGAGGGCGCCTGCGAAGGCTCGCTGGCGTGCAGCACCTGCCACGTCATCGTGGACGGCACCTGGTTCGCCAAGCTGGCCAAGCCGACCGAGGACGAGGAGGACATGCTGGACCTGGCCTTCGGGCTGGAGCAGACCTCGCGGCTGGGCTGCCAGATCGTGATGACGCAGGCGCTGGACGGGCTGGTGGTCAAGCTGCCCGCCGCGACGCGCAACGCCCAGGGGTAGCCGGGAACAGGGATAGCCAGGAACAGGAGGACGCGGCCATGCGGATCGTCGCCGCGATGTCCGGCGGCGTGGACAGCAGCGTGGTCGCCGGGCTGCTGCACGAGGCCGGGCATGAGGTGATCGGCGTCACCTTGCAGTTGTACGACCACGGCGCCGCCGCAAAGCGCCGCGGGGCGTGCTGTGCCGGGCAGGACATCCACGATGCGCGGGACGTGGCGGACCGGCTGGGCATCGCGCATTACGTGATTGACGCCGAGGCGCGGTTCCGGACGGCGGTGATCGGGGACTTCGCCGACAGCTATGCCGCCGGGGAGACGCCGGTGCCGTGCGTCCGCTGCAACATGAGCGTGAAGTTCACGGACCTGCTGGGCCTGGCGCGGGACCTTGGGGCTAAGGCGATGGCGACCGGGCACTACGTTCGCCGGGTGGAGGGACCTGCCGGGCCGGAGCTGCACCGCGCCGCCGATCCGGCGCGCGACCAGAGCTGGTTCCTGTTTGCCACCACGCGGGACCAGTTGGCCTACAGCCGCTTCCCGCTGGGCGACATGCCCCATAAGGGCGCCGTGCGCGCCCATGCCGCGCGGCTGGGGTTGCAGGTGGCGGACAAGCCGGACAGCCAGGATCTGTGCTTCGTGCCGGGGGGTGGATACGCCGATGCCGTCGCCCGGATGCGCCCGGACGCGGCGCTGCCCGGCGAGATCGTGTCGCGGGACGGCCGCGTGCTGGGGCGGCACCGCGGCATCGCGAGCTACACCGTAGGGCAGGGGCGGGGACTGGGCGATGCGTCGTTCGACGGCGGGGCGCGTCAGGCCGTGCTGGCGGTGGATGCCGGGCGGCGGCGGATCACGGTCGGGCCGCGCAGCGCCGGCAGCGGCCAGGTGCGGCTGCGGGAGGTCAACTGGCTGCTGGAGCCGCCGCATGCGCCGCTTCGCTGCACGGTGAAGCTGCGGGCGCGGGAGGCGCCGCATGGCGCCACCGTCGAGGTCACGGCCGATGGCGCCGCTGTTCGTCTGGACACACCCGCCCTGGCCGCGCCGGGGCAGGCGTGCGTGTTCTATGCGGACGACCGGGTGCTGGGCGGCGGCTTCATCACGGCTTAGCGGCTGGCGGCGACGAGGCTCCCTCCTCCGTGCGAGGGGTGCCGCCGGGCCGGGTCGTGACTTGGCCGCCCTGCGTTGTGGTGGTGGCCAGCGCACCGGGCGGGCTGGCCAACGGTCCCGTGGCCGGGGTCGGCGCGTTACGGGTAAAGGCGGCGCCAGGGTTCGCGGTATCCGACCCGCTCGGGTAGGCCGGGCGGCTCTGCGGCCCGGTGGTCGCGTTCTCCGATCCTGCCGGGGAGCCGTTGACCGGTGCGAGCGGGTGCGCGCCGGTGCCGAGGCCGTCGCGGGATTGAGTGGTGCCGGACTGGGCCTGGACGGCCAGGGGCGCTGCGAGGAGCGTAGTGCCGAGCAGGATGGCGATGGCGCGCATGATGGCCTCCTTGGTTGACGCGCATTCAACGCGCAGGCGGCGGCATGGTTGAGGCCGGAACGACCATCTGCTCCCTCTCCCTTCGGGAGAGGGCCGGGGTGAGGGGGTTTTGGCTGCGGAGCGGGGAACAGGGGTGCAACTGGAACACGCTCCCGCTTCGGCAGGAACCGCGCCTCAGGACCCCCTCACCCCGGCCCTCTCCCGAAGGGAGAGTGAGCAGCAAGCCCTGGACCCGGACATTGACGCCGCACGGGACGCCTGCCATATCCCCGCCCCGGCCTGGCGGCGTAGCTCAGTGGTAGAGCAGGAGAATCATAATCTCTTGGTCGGCGGTTCAAATCCGTCCGCCGCTACCGGCCTCCCTTGGCGGTCCCCAGCCGTTTCAAGCCAAAATCCCGCAGCTTGATCCTCGCCATCCTGCTATCGGGAAGGTGGAACACCAAGCCTTCGACATCCCGCCCGGCCAGCCACGCCGCCAGCCCGGCGAAGCTGCGCGGCGCGTCCGAGGATGCGGCGGACGGGAAAGCGCAGGTCCGTGCCGGCTACCGGGATCGTCACGGGCGGAACGGCGAACGGCAGGCGCGGGCCGGGCTGCGCCGCTGCGGGCTGGGCGGCGGGCAAGGCGGCCAGGGTGGCGGTGCCGATCAGGGCGCGTCAGGTTTGGATCGGGTGCGTGGCGGTCCTCCTGCGGCATGGCAGCAGGGCGTGCGAGGCGGGACAGGGGCATGTGCGCGTTGCCTGCTTCCTCTTCCTCCGGGAGAGGGTGAGGTGAGGCGCCATTCTCAACTTGTGCAGGAGCACGGCTTTGCGGCGCTGTCCGTTCCCCGCTACGCAACCGAGACCCCCTCACCCCGGCCCTCTCCCGGGGGGAGAGGGAGCAGAGGCGGCCTTGCGGCGCGTGGGTCGGTATTGGAGTGGTCCGGATTGGGGACCGCCCTTGTCGAAACAGGGGCGGCGCTCTGCTGCCGTATTGGGCAGAGGGTGGTCCGGGCCTGCTGGCGATGCGTGCAGGATGCGCGCCAGGAGTGCGGTTTGGCGGCCTGTCCACATATCACGGGCCTTCCGGCTCATGTGCCGGCGATGCTATCGCTCACGGGGGCGTTAGGATGCTTGAACGCCGCCCCATATGAGCCTGCCGCCGTTCCGGGCGCATCCTGGCAAATCGAAGGATCTCGTGCGTGACGCATTCCATCCTGCCGCCTGAGCCGTTGCCGTTCACCCTTGGGCTTGCCGGGCAGCATGTGCTGCTGGTGGGCGGGGATGGCGCCGCGATGGAGTATCTGGAGGCCCAGGGCGCGGCCGTGCGGCGCATCGCCGGGCCGGCGGTTGCGGCCGACCTGGCCGGCATCGGGCTTTGCCTGGCGCGGGCCGGCGACGCGGCCACGCGAGCCGCGGCGCAGGCGGCCGGAGTGCTGGTGGGCACCCTGCCGGACCCGGCGCCGCGCCGGAGCGGACGGGCCAGCCTGGTTGGCTGTGGACCCGGCGCCGTGGACATGCTGACGCTGCGTGCCGTGCAGGTGATCCGCGACGCCGATGTGGTGCTGCACGACAAGCTGGTCGGCCCCGGCGTGCTGGCCCTGGCCCGCCCCGGCGCGCGGCGCGTGGACGTGGGCAAGCGCTGCGGGCGCCATGCCATGAGCCAAGTTGCCATCAACGCCCTGATCGTCCGCCTCGCCCGGGACGGCGCGCATGTGGTGCGGCTGAAGGGTGGCGACCCGTTTGTGTTCGGCCGCGGCGGGGAGGAGCTGGAGAGCTTGCGCGCCGCCGGGGTTCCCACCGAGGTCGTGCCGGGCATCACCGCCGCCCTGGCGACCGCGGCGCGGCTGGGCATTCCGCTCACGCACCGGGGGGCGTCGCGCAGCCTGCATTTGATCACTGCCCACGGCAGCGACGACCGCTTGCCGGAGCATGACTGGGTGGCCCTGGCACGGGCCGGTGGGACGCTGGCAGTTTACATGGGCCTTCGCACCCTGCCGCTGCTGGTTGCGCGCCTGCTGGATGCCGGCATGGCGGCGGACACGCCGGCCATCGCGGTGGAGAACGCGACCTTGCCGAACGAGCGGCGGATGCCGGGCACGCTGGCCGGCATTGGCGCAGCCGTGACCGCCGCCGGGCTGGATGGGCCGACGCTGGTGCTGATCGGCGCGGTCGTGGCGATGGCGGACTTGGATGCGGGGGAGGACGTGGGCTGGAGTGTCCGCGTAGCGTGATGGCGCAATCCAGGACCGCCTCCTGCTCCCTCTCCCTCCGGGAGAGGGCCGGGGTGCGGCACGCAACCAGCACGGACCTATCCAAATGCAGCCCGGTCCCGCGTGGTTTCTGCTGGATCGACGTCCGCGCTGGCGGCTTCCCTCACCCCGGCCCTTTCCCGGAGGGAGAGGGGGAAGGCAGCGTGTCAGCCTTTCACCGACATGCCTGCAAACGCGGCCCGCGTTAATGGCTCGATAGGACCTACCTTGGACCACGCCCCTGAAGACCGCGCCGCCGTCGCCGACGAGCACCGCTTCGCCCAATATGTCCGCACCCTGGGCCGCGGCCCCGGCAAGTCGCGCAACTTGACGCGGGACGAGGCGCGGGAAGCGCTGGGCATGATCCTGGCCGGGGAGGCCGATCCGCACCAGGTCGGCGCCTTCATGATGCTGCTGCGCTACCGGGGGGAGGACCCTGACGAGATGGCCGGGCTAGTGGACGCCGCACGCGCCAGCATGGGCGCTGGGCTGCCGGAGGGGTGCCGGGGGGTGGACTTGGATTGGCCTTCCTACGGGGCTGGGCGCACGCGGGAGGAGCCTTGGTTTCTGCTGTCGGCCCTGGCGCTGGCGCGGGCGGACTACCGGGTGCTGATGCATGGAAGCAACGAGTTCTCGCGCGGGACCGCGGTGGCGGACGGCTTGCAGGCGCTGGGGATGCGGCCGGCGGCGGACCGGGCGGACGCCGTGCGGCTACTGGACGCGACGGGGTTCGCCTACCTGCCGCTGGAGGCGCTCAGCCCGGCGCTGAACCGGCTGCTGCGGCTGCGGAGCCTGCTGGGGCTGCGGTCGCCGCTCAACACGGCGGCCCGGCTGCTGAACCCGTTCGACGCGCGGACGGGCGTGGATGGGGTGTTCCATCCCGCCTACATCGCGCTGCACCTGGCGACGGCGGAACGGCTGGGGCGGGAGCGGCTGGTCGTCGTGAAGGGTGGTGGCGGAGAGGCGGAGCGGTCGGCGGTGAAGGCGGTCGCCGCGCATTGGTATGACCGGGCGGGCGGCTCGGGGGAGCTGGGCCTGGTCCCGGCCGGGGTGCCGGCCGGGACGGAGGCGCGGGAGCCGTCGCTGGCCGAGGTGTGGCTCGGGGCGCCCGGCGCCGGGGCGGCCACGGCGCTGGCGACGGTCGGGCTGGCGCTGCTGGCGCTGGGCGCCGGGGCGGACGGGCTGGATGCGCTGGCGGCGCGGGTCTGGGACGGGCGGCTCGGGGCGGCGGGCGGCGTCAGGTCGGCAGCGCCTGCGCCGGTGACGGCGGGCTGAATGTCAGCTCCTGGAGCATGACCGCACCGGGTTGAGTCATACCAACCGCCATTTGCGATAGCCGTTTTCGTCATTGTGAGCCGCCCTTGCGGCGTGGCAATCCAGGACCGGCAGGGCTGTTCTTGCCGCCCCTGAATTGCCGCGCCGCTGCGCTCCTCGCAATGACGAGAACGGTCGGCGCAAGTGGCGATTGGTATGACCTTGTCGGCAAACATGCCTGCAAAAATAAAGGCTGGAGTGTGAATGGTGCATCTACCTGCGCCTATTATGCTCCAGGCCGGACCTATGGAGGCTTGTTCAGGCTCCAGGCGGCGGGCGCCATCGGTTCCGGGCGTTGGTTGGGTGACGAAGGATGGTGGCGATGAGGTCAGCCGCGTCGCCCGGCGCATCGCTGGCGGCGTGAACGGGGCTAACATGGATGGGGCTGGCGCGGACGGGGCTGGCGTGGACGGGGCCGGTTGCGCGGGGGATGGCGGCCAGGCCGATTGGGACGGGGTTGGCTGACGAGAGGTCGGCTGCGGCCTGCGGGGCAGCAGCGCGTTTGCCGGGTTGTGGTCCGGCGCCGGGCTGACGGGTTCGGCTGGGCGCTGCGGCGCGGGCGCAGAGCTGCTGGATGTCGTCCGGGGTACGGTGTCAAGCGACATCAGGAACCCATCCGGGGGCGACACTGAGAACCCATCCACCCCTGCTACTGTGTTGCCCCGGCCGGGGCCGGAGCGGGTGTCGCCTTGAGCAGCCCCGAGCGGCGCTTCTCG
>JAABUK010003258.1_pt1 | contig 27751 bp, 29 predicted proteins | sample 5559141 | NCBI WGS metagenome assembly JAABUK01 (sample SAMN10711869, study PRJNA513367) | rock metagenome | isolation source: Antarctica rocks | place: Antarctica: Victoria Land, Pudding Butte nord | collected 2016-01-03
TGATCCTGAGCATAACAGTAATAGCTGGAAATTTGCATTAGGTGCAAAAATCGGAACAATGATCAATGCCCACACAAAAGGAAAAACACTGTTGAATAAATCAGGAAGTACAATCAATGCATATACCCGTAAGGAAAACTCCAGGCGCTTTTTTAATAGCACCCGTCTTGCAGGCACAGCCAGGATCGGCTACGGAGTATTCAGCCTATTCGGCGTTTACCAGATTAACAGCTTCCTCAAAGAAGGGGCCGGCCCCAATATCCATCCCTATACGGTTGGGATAGGGATTAGCGGATTGTAGTACAGGTGTGAGGTATGAGGTTCTGTCCATACTTGCCTATCTACAATAGGTTAAAAAGATTCTTTTAATCAATAAGCTTTATCATAGAAATATTTAAATTTTACTTCTTTCTACTAAGCATTCAGGTTGGATTTTCACCAAGTGCGATTTGTGCTCATACCTCATAGCTCATACCTCATACCTACTATTTTTCTTGCATCCCTTCCTTCAACCTGCTACCTTTGTGCTCAAAATTTAATAATTGATAGAAAAGAAAAGTAATATCCAACAGGAAGTCAGGTCTATTTTAGTAGGTGTGATATTAAAAGAGCAGACGGATGAACAGATGAAGGAATACCTGGACGAATTAGCCTTCCTGGCGGAAACAGCAGGAGCTGTGGCAGTTAAAAGATTTACACAGAAACTCACTCATGCCGATAGTAAGACCTTTGTAGGCAAAGGAAAACTCGAAGAAATAAAAAATTATATCACCGAAAGAAATATCGGGTTGATAATTTTTGATGATGAACTCACCGGATCACAGATCAGTAATATTGAAAAGGTTCTGGAAACAACTACTATCGATCGTTCAGACCTGATACTTGACATCTTTGCAAGGCGTGCTAAAACCGCCCAGGCTAAAACACAGGTAGAACTGGCACAATATCAATACCTGCTTCCAAGGTTAAAGGGAATGTGGAAACACCTGGAACGCCAGGGAGGTGGTATCGGTACCAGAGGACCGGGAGAAACAGAAATAGAAACAGACCGCCGTATTGTTAAGGATAAAATTTCGTTATTACGAAAGCGCCTTACAGAAATAGACAAACAATCTTTCACCCAACGAAAAGACAGAGGAGAATTTATACGCGTTGCTTTGGTAGGATATACCAATGTGGGCAAATCCACTATTATGAACCTGCTAAGCAAGAGTGATGTTTTTGCCGAAAATAAATTATTCGCTACCCTGGACACCACAACGCGCAAGGTGGTTTTCGAAAACACGCCTTTCCTTCTTAGCGACACGGTAGGCTTCATCCGCAAATTGCCCCATCACCTGGTAGAAAGCTTTAAAAGTACGCTGGATGAAGTAAGAGAAGCAGATATTCTTATACATGTAGTAGACACTTCTCATCCCCAGTATGAAGAGCAATTAGGCGTTGTAAATAAAACACTCCAGGATATCAAAGCTTTTGATAAGCCTGTTATAACCGTTTTTAATAAGATGGACCTCTATGAAAAAAACACTTTCGATGCTTGGCTTGAAGACGGAGTAAAGGAGGATATATTAAGAGAACTAAAGGAACGATGGGAAAGCGAAACGCACGGCAACTGTGTTTTTATTTCAGCTATCGGAAAGAGAAACATGGAAGAACTTAGAAATTGTGTTCTTAGTAAAGTAAAGGAGCTGTACCAGATCCGGTATCCCTATAAAGACATTTACTTTCAATAGTGCAATTACATCTTCTGAATTTCCTGAAAAATAAATCTATGGAAGAATATAGCTGGCATAAGATAGCAGAAAGTGAGCGGGAAATTCTTTTTAATACAAATAATATTGCAATGATACAGGTTAATGGAAAGACGATGTCGTTGGGCAGATACCGGGGTTATTTCTTTGCTTTCGCTTATAAGTGTCCGCATGCAGGCGGCATCTTGTCAGACGGATGGATAGATCCTAAAGGAAATGTTGTTTGTCCGGTACATGGGTATCGCTTTAATATGCAAAATGGCAGGAATGTTACTGGTGAAGGATATAATCTTAAACTCTGGCCGGTTGAAAACAGGCAGGATGGAATGTATGTTGGAATAGGAGAAGGGTTGTTGAGCTGGCTGTAGCAACTTAAAATGCATAGCCACAAAGATGCGAAGGCACAAAGAAATAAGTAACTTGGTATTGCATGCAGATTACAAGATTGCCATCTGAATTTTCTCCTCTTCCAATAAAGGTTTGATGGTGTTAAAGTTTTCTATCAGCCTGTTTAATATGGAAGGTATCATTTCCAACTGTATATTTAGTCGGGCCATGCGTTCTATATCGATAATATCCTGCATCATTTCATGTAATTGTAATAGCTCGATGCTACTTTTTAATGCCCGTGCATTAATAATCACTTCATCCCACAATTCCAATAAAAGAGCCGTTTGAATTTTATTTAGAAGGAGTGGCGTATTCTCCACAAACATACCAAGCACTTCACTGGCTTGCAGCTTAGGCATCATTTTATAAAGATTGTTGAAATTGTAAGGCGATATAGATATCAGTGGCTTGCGGTTTGAAGGGGAAGCCAGGGCTTTTTTTAAATTATCATTAAGGAACTTACTTATTGTAATAAAAAGTTCTGCAGGTTTAAAAGGTTTAGACATATAATCATTCATACCTGCCTCAAAACATTTTATTCTTTCGTCTCTTAGCACACTTGCTGTCATAGCGATGATGGGTGTTTGTAACATCAGGTTTTTACGGATGTAAGCGCTTGCCTGAAATCCATCCATTTCCGGCATTTGCAGATCCATTATGATCAGGTCAAAGTTAGTGTCTGCCTGCGCTTCCAGCAATTCAACAGCTTCCCTTCCGTTGTTAGTAATTGTTGTAAGAATACCCGCTTGTTTCAGCGTAAAAGAAATTACCATCTGGTTAATTTCATTATCTTCCACTATCAGTATTTTTTTCCCTCTTAAAGCTTCTTTATCTATAACCTGCTTTTCCTCCGCTTTTTGTAAAACCTCTGCACGAACATTTTTGTATGGAATAGTAAATCTGAACGTGGTGCCCTTATCCACGATACTGGAAACCTCAATAGTACTATTCTGAAGCTGGATCAATTGTTTTGTGATAGATAATCCTAGGCCTGTTCCGCCAAACTTGCGGGTAGTATCCACGGTCGCCTGGGCGAAGCTTTCAAAAATATAACTTATTTTATCTTCAGCGATCCCGATTCCTGTGTCCTCAATTGAAAATTCCAGTGTGCAGTTGTCATTACCAGAAGTAATTGAGACAATAAACTTTACATAACCTTTATGAGTAAACTTTATAGCGTTACTAAACAGATTGGACAATACCTGTGAAAGCCGGTAAGGATCGCCTATGAGCATTTCAGGAATATTAGGATGAATATCAGTAATAAGCTCCACACCTTTTTCTTTCATTTTGATCCGGAAAGGTGCAATAACTGTTTCTATAACATTGGTTATGTTGAACTCAATGGATTCAATGGTCATTTTTCCTGCCTTGATTTTGGATAGGTCAAGGATATCGTTGATCAGGAACAGCAGGTTCTCTGAAGATTGCCTGACAATATGAAGAAAGCGTTCCTGTTCTGAATCAAGGGGCGTTTGTAAGAGGAGGTTTGTCATACCGACAATGCCGTTCATTGGAGTACGGATCTCATGGCTCATGTTTGCCAGGAATTCACCTTGTAGCTTTTCCGCATTTTCTGCATCTTTGCTTGTTTCCAGCAGGTGCATGTGGTATTGCACTCTTTCAGTTATATCTGTGGCTATCCCGCTGATTGCAAATATATTTCCTGATTGATCAAGCAAAGGAAATTTCACCACCATCAGGTTCTGTACATTACCGTTATTATTGATGGTCTCTTCCAGTTCCATCGGCTGCCTGGTTTGAATCACTTTTTCATCGGCTTCCTTATACTTGTCAGCGTTTTCTTTAGTATCTATATGGTAGTCTGTTTTGCCGATTAGTGACTCGCCGTTGCCAAAAGCTTCTTTGAAACGTTTGTTTACCAGGATGTATTTTCCTTCCAGATCTTTTATAAAAATCATCAGGGGAGTATTGTCCAGAATAGACTGCAGCCGGAACTCATATTCTTTACGTTCCAATTCTACTTTATGCAATGCAGCCTCCGCCATTTTTTTGAGATGAATATCTTTTACTACGCACTGAAATCCGATAATGTCATTATTCTCATAGATCAAAACACTGTCCTGTTCTAACCATTTTTCATCACCCGACTTAGTAATAACCGGGAATTCGATACAGGCTTCTTCCAGCCTGTTTACAAACTGTTTGGTGTAATGGTCTATTAATTTGGGAAGATGAGAAGGCTCAACCAGAAAAGAGAAACTTTTATTGACGACCTCTGTGTTTTTATAACCAGTAAGAAATTCGATTCTATGATTTACGAAAGTGAAATCTCCTTTAAGGTTGGTAGTAAACATCACCACACCTGCATCTTCAATAAGCCGGCGATATTTTGTTTCGCTTTCTAAAACAGAAAGTTCATTTACTTTTCTGCGCGCTTCATTTTTCTTCAGTTGCAAAACAACAACCAGAGCAAAGACTATATAACAAAACCCTCCCATGATACTGATGAAAAGCCTGTTTTTAGATTCTATTTTATTGTTTTGAATTCTCCGAATCAGTATCTGTTGCTCATTTCCCGACATAACAGCCAATTCCTGTTTAATAGAATCTATTAATATTCTATCTCTTATGCCCGGCGTTACGTAACCTGTTTTACCAGAGCCATGAGTTTGACTAAAAGACCTTTGCCAGTCAATTAGTTCATTAGTCAGAATTTTTATCTTGTCAATAGCTGCTTGTTGAACAGCATTACCGGCAGTGAGTTGTTTGGTATATTTAAGCTGTTGCTGCAGAACGGATATGTTTTTACTGATCTCCCGGGCGGAATTCGTTTTATCACCAATCAGCCAGCCTCTGAAATCTGACTGAAGTTCGGCGACAGTGGTAGAAATAGTACTGATATTGTTGATTGTTATATGAGTATGTTCAACCCGGTCCGTTGCATTATCCAGTCTTTTACAGGAAGTATAGGTCATCCAGGTGAAGACACTAATGGCGCTGATAGCCAGCAGCAAAAATAAATGATGCCTGTATTGACTTTTCATCAAGGAATTGGAATTACGATGTTTATAACGCAGTTTCTGCAAATAAATTACACTTATAGGATGGAAGGATGTCAGGTCTCTTGTGTTTGAAGAACTTTATAAAACAACAAAAAATTAAAAAAGGCTTTGTTGAGAAAGTAAATTCCTTATTTTTGCGCTCCCAATAAGGCTACTCCTCCTTAGCTCAGTTGGTTAGAGCATCTGACTGTTAATCAGAGGGTCTCTGGTTCAAGTCCAGAAGGGGGAGCTGAAAATTAAGCAGTTGTGACTAAAATTCATAGCTGCTTTTTTATTTGCACATGATTTGCACAAGAGTCTTTCACGTAGAATTCATTTTTCCAAAATTTTTTATGGACTGAAAATCCTTGTGTCGGCGATCCCGCCCACACTACACAAGCCATGTAAGGCTTTCAGAGTAAAACACTGAAAGCCTTTTTCTTTTGCTACAACATAGTAGAACAAAGTGGCTCTTCCTTCAATTTCAAAATTAAGCTCCATTAAAAATCTATTTTCCTCTCAGCTAGTTAATTCTAAGCCAGGCAAATAAATTTCGCTAATACAAATTAATTATTGATCTTTGGACGACACAACAATATAATTGTGTTATGATACCTGACTTTGTAACTTTTCTTGGTAGTCCTTGGCCCCTGCTTCCGCCGGGTATCCATGATTCAACGTTGTCCGAGGTTTATGCTCGATATGTCATCAATCCAACCAGGGTACTCTTATTCGAAGGACTGAAAAGGGGATTAGAGAACTTGTTCCTAAGTGGGTGCCCTCAGATTTTTTTAGATGGCAGCTATGTGACCGAAAAACCAATACCGAATGATTATGAAGTCTGTTGGGACATAGCCTTTGTCGATCCTGCTTTACTAGACCCAGTTTTTTTTGATTTTGATAATGGTAGGTTCAACCAAAAGCAAAAATATTATGGAGAATACTTCCCTGCAGCAATAATAGAAGGCGTCTCGGGAAAGCCCTTCCTTGATTTTTTTCAAACTGACAAGGACACGGGTAAACAGAAGGGAATTGTTAGATTAACAAACCATCTAAAGAAAGGAGGCTCGATATGATTACTAATGATAGACAATATAAAATTGCAAAATCTCAAATTGAAAATTTTCAGGAGTCATTAGATAGCCTTGCATTGACTACAAGTACTGCTCAAAATATTCATCCGAAACTTTTTGATGTACAAAAAAATGCAATTGAAGCTCAATTGAGAGATTTGCTGTCAGAGGTAACGGAATATGAGTATTTGAAAGCAGGTAAAATAGCTATTTCAGAAGTAAATAGCTTAAAGGATTTACCTTTTGCTCTTATCAGGGCAAGAATTGCCAATGGTTTAACACAAGCTGAATTAGCAAACAAAGTCGGCGTTAAAATGCAGCAAATTCAGAGATATGAATCTGAAAAATATGATTCCGCTAGTGTAAAAACTTTAATCAAAATAGCAGAGCATCTAAATATCAAGATAAATGCGGATGTTCAAATTAAAACTGTTGAAGCTCCTGAGAGTCTAAGTATAACCAATTATCCATTTAAACAAATGTATCAACGTAAATGGTTTGGAAATTTCTCTGGTTCTTATAACGAGGCAGTCATAGATTCAAAAAATTTACTTGAAAAGTTCTTTGAGACAGCAGGATTCAATAATCTACAATACAGCTTTACAAAGAAATCCATAAGAGCAGGGTCAACGTTAAATATGTTCGCTTTGAATGCTTGGTATGCGCAAGTACTTACTAAAGCAAAAGGTCAACAGGTGAATGGTATATTTGATAAAAATATAATTACCGATAGTTGGTTGAGAAGTTTAGCTGAGTTGAGTATGGAAGATAACAGTCCGACAAAGGCAGCAGCATATTTAAGAAATAGCGGAATTAGATTTATCGTTGAACCTCAAGTGGAAGGAACTTTCTTAGATGGAGCAGCTTTATTGTGGGAGGATAATTCTCCAATCGTGGCTATGACTCTTCGTCACGATAGGTTAGATAATTTTTGGTTTGTATTATTTCATGAAATAGCTCACATATACTTGCATTTATCACAGGCATTAACCGTTATTTTCGATGACCTGGATGTAAAAATTGATGGAATAGAGCAGGAGGCGGATACGTTCGCTTTGAATGCATTAATCCCTGATGCGATTTGGAAAAAGTCCTTAGTGCGCTTTAGCCCATCCTCTGAAACGATATTAAATCAGGCAAAAACTCTCAAAGTTCATCCAGCATTAGTTGCTGGACGAATTCGACGTGAAACCGGTCGATACTTCCAATTTGCTGATTTGATTGGCCAAGGTGAGGTTAGAGTAGATTTTTCACAAGAATTAAAAAATTAGCGGAGGTTGAAAATGATTAATGATTTCTATTTACCAATTTTAAAATCTAAGTTGGGAGAGTTTGATGCTCTCTCAAAACTTAGTGATGCAACAAAGCGTTCAATTGTTCCGTTGCTCGAAATAACACCAATGGAATGGGATCATGCCACGAAAGAAAAACCACGGATAATTGAGGTTCATTTGCAAAGCTTTTGCAAAAAGGTTATCAAAAAATGGCCGAGTAATAATGCATTTATCGAGACAAACTTAATTAACGATAGGCAAGCGGACGGAATGAGTTGTATTGAATATGTATTTCGTCTGCTAAATGAAAAGAATATTTCTCCGGTGCCAATTGTACGAGTGACTTCTACAGATAATTTTATCGAGGGAATCGGAACGATTTCGCTCATGTATGGTCTTGACGAAATTGGTGTAAGAGTAACCGTCAATGACATCACTTCGCCGGATTTTGAAAGCAATATCGGACGATTATTATCTAGGATCAATTTGCAAGCAAGTGCCTGTCATTTGATTTTAGACCTTAATGAGGCTGATTTTAATAATCCTAATGATTTTGCTGATGGTATTATTCAAGCAATAAGCGACTTTCCAAATTTAAAAGAATGGAAGTCTTTCACTGTTGGTGGTGGTTCTTTCCCTAAGACAAATCTTATTAAAGTTGGGGTGAATCAAATCCCTCGAAATGAGTGGAAGTTTTATAAGATGCTAGTTGAAAAATTAAAAATTGAGAGTTTTAATCGTAAAATTAATTACGGCGACTATAGTATGGTAAACCCAGGTTATGTTGAATTTGATCCAACTAAAATGTCAAGGAGTGCAAACATCCGATATACGCATAACGATATTTGGTATGTTGTAAAAGGCAAAGCACTAAAAAAATCAGAGGATTTTAAACAATATGTCGCTCAAGCAACGCATATTTTAAATTCAGAATTTTATCTTGGAGAGTTTTTCTCAGAGGGAGATTCGCATGTTAAAAAATGTTCAAAAGGGGAAACGACGCCTGGCAGTCCTACAGTTTGGAATTGGGTGGGAAATAATCACCATTTTACAAAGGTCGTGTCCGATCTATTCGCCAATTCTCCCGCTGCTTAAGATATCGTATGACTATTTTGCTTAATTTTTTCGAAGAGCAGGTTCCAGAAATAACTTCGTAAACTTCATGCTTTGAAGTTTTCGGCTTCATATTGTGGCGAAGACAAACATTTGCTACCTCTAAGGCTTCTACTTTCCAAAGCAATTGTGCGAGTGAAAAAGAACATTGATTCTTATTGATCTTTGCCTTTCTATAGCAAGAAAACGAATATTGATCTTCCGGCTGCGATTTGATTGTATAAACACCCCACCAGTCAGGGATAGTTTCGATAGCTTTTTGCAGGTGATTTTTGCTTACAATTATAAAAGCCTTGTCAAAAACTTCACTGTAAGCTTCAACTTGCAAAGGCAATCTCGACAAAGTGTCGTTTTCGGTTTTGATTTCATAGCCGACAAGCTTCCCGTTTAATACAGCAATATCCGCCCGAATTTCACCATTTTTCAGGCCCAATTCGTCCACGACAAATGTATCAACGTCATCGTGCGCCGACTTTAATATAGTCTTATGAAAGGCGTCTCTGATTACTTGGTCACGCATAAATAATACCAACAAATATAATTCTCAAATCGAAAATCGGAATTATAATGTAGATTAGGGCCGCTTTAAAGGGAAATTCTACCGGTTAAAGGTAAATAATTTAAGAAGTTGTAGTTCAATGAACCTTAGAACAAAAGCATCTATACATTGATCGACTATTCTTTTATCCATATCTGATATTTAATCAGCGTACATAGAAGTAATTTGCCTGCAAGATGATGCCTTTTCCAAATTAATTGACTTGGGATATAAGTAGGGGTACAAGTTCATAACCTACAATAATACATTCTTTAAAAACAACTATTAAGGCTAAGAAATGGCAATCCGGCTCGGGGAGCTGAAAATCAAGCAGTTACGTTTAAATACATAATTGCTTTTTTTATTTGCACAGGTTTTGCACAAGATTTAGTGTGTTATGGTGTTTTTCGAGTTTGCGCCCGTAAAGCTTCAACTGCATTGGTAACAGCAACGTTGTCTGTTGATTCTCCGTTCCATTCCTGCCAGAACTCTCTTGTGGCGCTAGCAGGCTTTATAGTTGGAATATCAAGTTTAATTCGAGTAGGGAGTAACATAGCATCCCCCAAAACCAAAGCTTCTCCAACATCTAAAAGAGGAAGTCCTTCAACTATTTGAGTTAAATTATCAGGAACAAGCTTTTTAATTACAGCTTGGTCACTTTCGTTTGTCAGCCTTAAAGCAATAAAATTATTACATGGACTAAGTATTGTTCGACTTACATCTGAAGGCCTTTGACTAATTACAACAAGACCAAAACCATACTTCCTGCCTTCTTTTGCAATACGTTCGAAATTCCACAGTGCTTGTTTTTCTACTGCATCAGCATCCTCTCGAGTAGGTAGATATAGATGAGCTTCATCACAAATATACTGATAGGTCTTCTTTTTACAGGATTCATCCAAAATTGAATGTCATACAAAAGACGCACAAATACACCAGTTACAACAGGGAGGATATCTGATGGCACTTCTGAAAAGTCGATAATCTTAATTCCTGAGCCATTGCTTCCGGAGAAAAATTGAACCGCAAACTTTTGAAGCAGTCATATTCATTTGTTGCGGCAGAGGGTTTAAACATGAAACCATATCGACGATCTTGGGTTTTTGCTTCCAACCTGGATATAAAGCGAGTGAGCTTACCTTCCCATTCACCTTTAATCGCTCCTGTTTTTCCAATTCCCTTTGCAGTATCATCCTCTTTTAATTTTGTAAGTAAATCTGCTAATGAGAAAGGGATCGGAGAATCAACTGTGAAGGTTTTGGCTGTTTCAGGATTTTTAGCTTTAACAGTAATGTCTTTTAGCTCCCTTATATGGTTGGTAAATCGAGAAGCTTGGTTAGGAGCATTTTGATCACTCCTGTCTAATAGCATGGATAGTAGCTCATCTCTATTTAATGCCCAGAAGGGTAAAAATACAATGTTATCCTTGGGAGCATCAAGGTCGCCTGCGCCTGCAATTTTATAACGAACTGCGTAGCCGCCTTTGGCTTTGTCTGTTAAAGGTTCATATTCTCCATGCAAGTCAAAAACGATAATATTGGGATTATTTAATTTTGCTGCTCGCTCTAATAAAAGCGCTACTGCCCAACTTTTTCCTGAACCGGTACTTCCTAATATTGCTACATGGCGTTGAAATAGCTTGTCACCGCTTGCTATCGCAACCGCAGAACGATCAGCAACAAAGGATCCTAATAATAATTTTTCTTCGTCCTTTAATCCAGCTCCTAGAAGACCCATAAACCTTTGAAGATTTCCACTATCGATAAGCTGGCAAATCTTGTCAATTTGAGGAAAGGAATCAGCACCACGTTTAAAGGTGTTCTTTTTTATTCCATCGACGGTGCGAAAAGTACCAATTAAAGTAACGCGGATCATGTCTCCCGGGCTTACATGAGTTAGCACGTCTTGCTCATCAGGATCGGGTTCAGTAGTTTGTTCAATTAATCCACGTGACACACGCTCTATAAGTCCAATCAAGTGCTCGGCCTCTGTAGTTCCTTTAATAGCTACTAAATGTCCTATCCCAATCCTTGGAACTATTGTACCATTTGTAACTAATATCGAGATACGAGCCGTATCTACACCAACCACACGGCCAATAATTTCATTTTCAGTAAAATTTAAAATTGTATCTGTCATATCTCAAGTACTCCTTTTACAAAGCCTTCAGTATCCCAAAGACTTTCGTTTTCTAAAAAATAAGTAGAATTATTATTATGCACCAATGTTCCAAGTGCTGAGGGTGATGCTTCAATCCCCCAAACCGAGTTTGGACATGCTGTCAAATAAGATTTGGCATTATCTGTTAACGTATGCGCCAAAATCACTGTTTGAGTACCCGATTTTATTTTGGCGCTTAGGTGGGTTTCCAGATGATCGTCGTTAAATCCGTATCCAATCACAAGTAGTTTATCTGCTTTGTCTATGGCTTCATTTGCTAATTCTCTATGCATATCAAAAGGTTGATTATAGCCAGCGCGATATTTGCTTACTCCCGGCGTTATAATTAATGCACGTTCAGATCCTAAATTGAAGGAGCATCGAACTGGTCTACCTTGATGATCTGCCCAATCTAAACTGCCATGCGGCTTATACAAAGAGATAACCTTATTTTCTATTTTGCGTATACCCCCTTTGACCTGAATTATATTTTTTGCAAACGCATAAGAGCCATCTGATTTGGAGAAGGGCGCAAAATGATTTCCTCGTGATCGAGTGTCAACCAAAAATCCGACTGATTCAGCTGCAAGTTCAATGAGTCGATCATAATTAGTAGTAATCACAGCAAAACGATTGTCTTGCGGTAAATACTGAAGCAAACGAGAAAATTTTAGAATTCTATTTGTTGTTATAACCTCCGCGATAACATGCTCTTCCGCAGTGCTGACAGCCAAGGCAATTTCGGACCTAATAAAATTTGAAATATCCTCGTGTACAGTCTGTGTTTTTAAAGCACCTTCTAAGCCTTTATCTTTAATCTCCTGTAGTATCGTCGCCCATTCTACAGTGCCTACGCCGGTTAGAAGAGCAGCTTTCTCGAGATGGTTAGTTAAGGCTTTCATTCCAGGCAGGCCTTCAGCGCATGAAAGTCCTGATCCAATTATAATCACTATTCCAGACTTCAAATGGTCTTGTAATGTTCTCTTAATCTGACTCAAAACTGCGTCAGATAATATTGAACTTGTTGAACCTGCCGTTACTGCCGGGGTTGTCAATGTGCTGATGGCCATAATTTATTTCAAAATTGTCCAATTGTTGAAATAATAAAACACCTCTAGTTGGGAAAAGCAAGTATTTGATAAATATAATCCAATTTACTGTCATCAGGCTAGCCCCACAATAAATGTAAGATACCCTTATTGGACATAGAATTGCAAGTTCAAGCTTCGAGGGCAACCATCCTCTGTCAAACCTATACTTTACATTCTTAGATTTGAGATCTCGATCCCCTAATTTAGAATAGACTGTATATAAACTTCGTCTAGATGATTAGCATATTTCTGCATCATTTCGACACGGGCATTTAGGAACTTAGCTCGGTCATATGCTCGATCCACGCTATTTTTAGGAACGTGGGCAAGTTGTCTGTCTGCTACGTCATGAGAATAGTCTAATTTTTCCTTTAATATCCCCACTGCGAGTGGTCGAAATCCATGCCCGGTCATTCGATTTTTATAACCCATTCTTTTTAGAGCCATCAGGATTGTTCTCTTACTCATGGTATTTTTAGGTTTATTCAGGCCGGGAAAAACAAATTCAAGCTTGCTATTCATTTCCATAAGCTCTAACAAAATTTTTATCGATTGCCTGACCTTCTCCATCCGATAACTTATACGGTTTTTCTTTAGGCTTTGCAGCGCGACATTGCATGTCAAAAAGAGACATCTGTTTTCCTTTCAATTGGTTGGAACGATAAAAAATGGGGGGGGACTAAGATTATGGAATGATCGAAAAAGTCCCCCATTAAGTCCCCACTTTTGATGAATGCGGGATAATGTAGGTAAACATTCCTATAACATGAAAACGCTGAAAGCCTTGTAAAACAAGGCGTTTTACAAGAAGGATAAGACCAAATTAAGTCTGGATAATTTGAATTTTGGCTCCTCGAGCAGGATACAAACCCGGACTGAAACCTGATTAGTATTTGACAGAGCAGTATAGCACCAGAATAGCACCGGTCTTTTAATCTAATAATAAATTCAATTTAAGTACATGATAAATTGGTTGCGGGGGCAGGATTTGAACCTGAGGCCTTCAGGTTATGAGTATAAATTTTTTGGTGGAGTTAAATAAAAAATTACATAATTTGAATAGATAACATCCTTTCACTCAAGGTTTGGAGGTAAGTGTTATCAATGTAATCTGCGTATCGTTGCATCATTTCAATCCTCTGTGGCAAAAATTGGGCGCGATCATAAGCCCGATCTACACTGCTTTTTGGTACATGCGCTAATTGCCTGTCCGAAACATCGTGTGAATAATTCAACTTTTCTTTTAATATACCTAAAGCCAGGGAACGGAAACCGAGACCAGTCATTCTTCCATTGTACCCCATCCTCTTGATTGCACCAACATGGTATTTTTGCACATAGGAAACCTAGGCCTCGAATGGCCAGGAAGTATATAGTCTCGCTTGCCGTTCATTTCTTTTAGTTCCTGTAGAATTGTTAGTGATTGGCGCGATAATGGAACCATATGTGGAAGGTTCATTTTCATCCTTTCACCTGGGATAGTCCACATCGCTTTAGAAAAATCTATTTCGGACCACTTGGCTTCAACCAATTCGCCTGTTCTAACGAATGTCAAAAGCAACAGTTTCAGGGCAAGAAAAGTTTGGCGTGAGATTCTGTCTCTGTATTCATTCAGGGTTAGAAGGAAGGTGGGGAATTCATCCAGAAATAGAAGCATAATACCCTTTTTTGAATTTCTTCATAGCTGCTTCCAGGCCATAAGTTGGGTCTACCTCCGCTCTTCCCGTGGCAATTGCATATTTGAAAACATGGCTACAGAGAGCTTTCATTCGCCGGGAAAGTTCAGGAGCTGTTCTTTCTATCTTTTGCAAGCATTCCAACATGACCATCGGCTTTATCATTGTTACCGGGTAGTTGCCAATATCGGGAAATATATACTTTTCAAGCCGGTGTCTAACAATGCCTGCACACATACTGAGGCTTCCACAGAGCAAGTTGTTTGCTGTGCCATTCCATTGCCATTTGTTCGAAAGTATTTGCCTGGGCCAAAGACGCGGTTTGCTGCTTCTCAAGGCTGATGAGAACAGGATCGAACCCGTTTCTTAGGTGTTCCTTTGCCTCACCTCTTTTTTGCCTTGCCTGTTGCAATGAGGTTTGGGGAAATTTTCCAAATAAAATACGTTTTTCTTTACCATTGATACGAAATTTCAAACGCCCATGCTTTGATCCACTGGGCATGGTTTCAAGATAAAGACCTTCGCCATCAGACAGTTTGAATGGCTTGTCTTTTGGCTTTGCGGTACGGCATTGGATATCGGAAGGTTTCATGAATCGGCTCCCTGATAAGTTGCAGAGTTATGTTTAGAGATTGGGGGCATGGAATTATGGCAATCCAAAACATGCCCCCAAACGTGCCCCCAGTTTTCGTTAATGTCTGTGAATGATAGGAATAAATTGATAAATAACTTATAGCAGAAAAGTCCGTAAAAACAGGTGTTTATTACGGTTTGATAATAACAAATAATGATGATATAAGAATTTTTTGGTGCCGAATGCCGGATTAACATTTCCTGTCCTTACTAATTGAATTTACATGCTATTCTATTTGTTTCTGCCTATTCCCCTGATCATGCCCCCAAGTTTGTTTGCTTATTGGTATAGATAATCTTACTACCCAACGATTTAAATCAACATGATTTTGCCGCCGAATTACAAAAGACCAGTTCATGTTACAATCGATCAATGTTTTCTTTCAGTCTGCTTAGGAGCGTTTCAAAATCCGGTTGCCCTTTATAATATAAAGCTTGAGTTGCTTTATAGCGTTTAATAAAGGATGATTTTATAGCTGCGTCGTTTACAAAAAAAGCTTCATTTGCTGCAATGGGCACTGTCAAGTCAGCCTTCGGAAATCTGATCTGTTTATGGGCTTCATACTCCTTTGTACCAATAAACGCCTGAACTTGATCATTACCTAATAGGCAATACACATCGTAATACTGACGCATAAAGTTTACACCTATTGCTTTACCTTCTTTTTCATTCCTAAACTTTGTTGCAATGGTTTGTAGTTTTTCTACGAACGTGTATCCAGGATGGTAACAGGCAACATCTATTGCACGGTTATCAATGATTTTTATTGCCGAGCTAGATTTTGCTTTATCAAAAGCCCAGGAACTGATCGTCAGTTTATTTTCCGGCGTAACTGTATCAAACCCAGCTTCCAGCAATATTCCTTCTTTTACGCCATCAATTGCAGCTTTAGTGTTTTTGTAAAATAACCTTATGCCACCGCTTCTATATGCATCGGCATCATCAAAAGTATGATCTCTTTCTACTGAGATGATGCCGTCAATTTTTATTTCTTTTGCCAGCCAATCGAAATAATCTTTCCTGGATTTGATAGCGTTATCTTTTTGGCTCTTCGGATTTACATTAACGCCACGCTCCTTAGGCGGCTTAATGTAAATATCGATGTCTTCGGAAAATCGATCTATAATTTTGTACCCTTTTGATAAAGAGGTTCCCCCTTTTAAATTGAAATCGAATCCTTGTAGTTTTAAACCATATAGTACATGCATCAGCCAATAATCTTTTTCGATTAAAGCTGCCTGAATGCCTGTTTCTTCTGAAAGGATATCCAGCAGTGCAGAAAAGTCTTTATGATCGTGAAGGTAATTAGAGGGCATGTTGATGCATTTCCATACCTGCTAACAATGGCTGAAACACTTTCTTTGTTTTGACGCTTCCGTATTCTGCAACAGAACGTTTCAACTTTTGGGAATTCATATTTTTAACTTTGATTGCCACATTCTTCAAAACTTCCTGGTGATCCTCTGCCAGTGTTTCAAGGTTATTTACCAGGTCAACTATTAAAAATTCCGGGGTCAGTTTTTTAGGGAAATGCGGCTTTACCCGGAAGGAAAAAGTCCGGTTTCCTAATTTAAAGTCTCCATGGCGCTTATGGTTATACACCACTCTTTTGTTGTAAAGCTGTGTTGTGCCAACCTGCAGCCCATTATAGGAATTAGGAGAGGTCAACAGAAACCGGTCATCTTTTAAAAAGCTGCGAACAAGGTTTTCCTCTTCAGCAGGCGCTGCCCCAAAAGCTGTTGTCTTGGGATAATGATAAACCCCTTGAGACAGTTTATTAAGCGTTCCATCTTTCACCAGCATATCTAAATGCCGATCAACCGATTTTGACCATTTGGACAAATCAGTACGGCGATACACTTGCCCCGGTTTTAGATGTGTTTTTAGCTCGTTTAATTTGGTCATATCTCATACCTCCAATGTAAAGCTAACACATATGATGCTAGAATGCAAGTATTGTTATTGAAAATCCATGCAAATTATCTTCTACAATTGATTATAGTGCATACACTTAATTAATAATTATGGATTATATATTAAACTTAATAACTCTAATTTCTATCTCAAATCTATGTTCAAAATGAATTATTAAAGCCCAATTTATAAGTCTTGCACTTCCAATCATTTATAAACCTGTGGCAAGAATGCTTAATCAGCAAAATGCCCCACCCTTAGTTTAAAATCACTCCTATAGTGGTACTTTAAGTACCGATAATGTGATAAAAATACACCAGCTTTAAACGCTCACCAGACTAATTGTGCAATCCCATTCCCGCTATATCGTTATTCTTATTCTTCTTAATCATTATTTCCCTTGATTAATCCTGTCATACGCATGTTCAAAATGATTGACATTATAGGAACTATATCCTATTTAATAACCTTCATAGGAATGTATACAGGAGAATTCATGGACAATCAAGTGCTGCACGAACCATTGCTGAACAGAAAAACAGCCGCCAAATATCTTAGCGTATCCCCGGCAACGCTTGCCGTGTGGCATTGCACCAAACGTTACGACCTCAAACCGCTTAAAATCGGTCGCTCCGTCCGTTACCGGCGCAGCTACCTTGACCAGTTCCTGGAAAACCAGCTGAAAGCCAGGTAGACGGAAACAAAGGCTGTAACGGCTTACGACCCTTTCCCTCTTATTTCACATCCATTTTGTTTCCGGAGATTCGCCATGAACATTGAGCAAGCGAAGACGATCCCGCTCGCCCTTATTCTAGAAAAGATCGGTTGCAAGCCCACCCAGGAAAAATCCCACAGTGCCGTTTACCTCTCACCCTTGAGGAACGAAAAGACAGCAAGCTTCCATGTCCATAACGCCAAAAATCTCTGGTACGACTTCGGCACGGGCAAAGGCGGCAGCGTGATCGGCTTTGTCTGCGCCTACCTGGAAAGCCGCCGCGAATGCTGCATGGTTCCCGATGCTTTGCGCTGGCTTAAAAACATGACGGGCAACATTCCTGCCATCGTTTCGATCACAACGGTTGAATACACAAAAGAAGACGCCAAGCTTGTCTTGCGCGACAAGAAAAAGATCGAACACCCGGCTTTGGTTCAATACCTAAGCAAGCGTAGCATTCCGCTTGGCATCGGCAAAACAGTACCTCGATGAAATCCGTATCCTGAACAAGGAAACGGAAAAGACGTTCTTTGCCCTTGGCATTCAGAACGAAGAGGCCGGATACGAAATCAGAAACCCCGTTTTTAAGGGATGTTTGGGTGCAAAGGCCATTACCTTCATCCGTGGCACGAAACCCAGGCCTGAGGGCATAAACCTGTTCGAAGGATTTATGGACTGCTTATCCATTATCACCTCCCAGGGTAGCAAGCGCTTCGAAGACGATACCATCATTCTCAATTCGCTTTCCTGCCTGAAACAAGCCACGCCTTACATTCAAAACTACGGGTATCGTACCGGCTATACCTACATGGACAACGACGCAGCCGGTCGAAAGGCGACAACGGCCTGGGCGGAATATTTTAAAAAACAACCCCAGCTTGAACACAGTCCGATGAACGGATTGTATGCGCCGCACAAGGACGTCAATGCCTGGCATATGAACAAACGTGGCTTGTCTTTATAGGAGTTGACATGTACCGCCCCTCTATTAAATCACTGTTTTCCGTTACCGAAGTAGAATTGGTTATACAGGAACAAGGTCAAGCCGGAAGACAGGCCCAAGCTAACGGATTCTTCCTCAATATACGACCTGCTTTTGAATGCCTGGGACATGAACAAGATCGAACTGGTGGAACAGTTCATGATCGTCCTTCTCAACCGCGGCAATTCCTGCCTTGGAATCTCCAATATATCAACAGGTGGCATTTCCGCCTGCCTTGTCGATCCCAAGATCGTTTTTGTGACCGTGCTTAAAGCCCGTGCCTCCAGCGTCATCCTTGCTCATAACCATCCCTCCGGCAATTTAAAGCCAAGCCTTGCCGATATCGAGTTGACGAAGAAACTGAAAGAAGGGGGCGCCCTTCTGGATGTTTCAGTCCTGGACCATCTCATCGTGACGCCTTTCTCCTACTACTCATTTGCGGATGATGGATTGCACTTTTAAGTAAGTGCGAACGGTCCGGATTTTACCCAGCATTGGTTTGATGCCGAAGTTTTGCAGCCCCTTCCTGCAAGGATGGAGCCGATGGTTGTTGCCAGGGATTAACCGACGTCGCTCCTCCACCTATTAAAATTTTCGCCGCTTTTCTGCAAAAACCTCCCCATGATAGCGGTTTTCGGTGACGAAGTTTTTAGGGATGCCTAAGATGGGTTGGTCGCTGCCTATCCAGGGCTTTTGCCATGGGATTGTTCCTGCTTCCAGTGGCATCAATATCCTGCTCTTATGGGGATCGGCAATGAACAAAAAATTCATGACGCAGGAATGGGCGAGCTTCAAGCAATGGTCGCAAAAGAACGAGCGGATCAGAAAAGGCGAGAAGGGCACTATGATCGTTTATTACGATACCATCGAGAAGGAAGTTGACGGCGAAAGCGAGAAAATCCCGTTCCTGAAATCCTCGTTCGTGTTCAACCGCTGCCAACTGGAAAGCTACGTTCCCAAAGAAGACAAGCAGGAATCGAATCCGGTGTCGCTGGTCGAAAGGCTGGAACACGTCGAAGCTTTTGTCCAGAACACCCAGGCCATCATTGAGCATAGAGGTTATTCGGCTTATTACAGTCCGTCTCTGGACAAGATCAACATGCCGGTGAAAGAAGCCTTCGTTGACAGACCTTGGAGCACCGCGACGGAAAGCTATTATGCGGTACTAAGCCATGAGCTTATTCATTGGAGTGGCAGCCCAAATCGTCTCGATAGAACGAAAGGCAAAAAGTTCGGCGATCAGAAATATGCCGCTGAAGAACTGGTCGCAGAGCTTGGCGCAGCGTTCTTTTGCGCCGAACTCGGCATCAATCCTGTGCCTTCAATAGACTGTGCTTCATATATCAGCCACTGGCTTGAAGTGTTGCGAAATGATGGTCGTCATATCGTAACGGCTGCAAGCCAAGCGTCCAAAGCTGTCGATTACCTCAAAGAATTACAACCGTCGAAACTTACACCTTGATTTATTAACTATAATAAAAGCCCTGTAAACCTGGGCTTTTATTATTTCCGGATAAATTGCTATTTACCGATTACATTTGTAAGGAAGTAGGTCATCCTATTTTCCCAAAATTAAGCTAACAAGTCTGTTGTCAACCTGGCTTACTTGTTTACAAAGTCTAAGTGATAGTTCTACACAATTTAGTAATTCATCAATTGTAGTATAATAATATAAAGGCAACTATTTGCATAGATATTTTTATGAGATAGAAATGCTATTTTTACGCTACTATTCGAAGTCAAGTAATTCATGAGTTCAAAAGGAAAAGGCTATATAACGATTTAATATTCAATTCAGTTTGAAAAGGGTTCGAATCCCTCACTCTCCGCAGTTATCTGTACTTCTTTACAGATGAATTGTTGTAATTGCTCCCAGAACTTTTTTGGTTCGTAAGGGAACAGCATTGGTGCCACATTTGTAGTTTTTTCCGTAGCTCACTTTATTTTGAACTAAAAGTGGCTGAACAGGCAGGAAAAGAGAAGCTAAGTATACTTTTTTATTTAGTAGGAATAAAAATTATTGAGGTTAGGGCTTAACTATGGACGTTTTATCTTCATTTCCAGTTCTTTTAAAATACCTGGTCCCTTTTTATAATCTATGTCTTGAAAAAAGGAGTAGGCTTCATCAAAACCTTTCTCGATTTCTTTTTGCTTGCAGGCCGAAAGAGTGGGCCGTTTATTAAAGACTAATTCCAGGTTCTTTTTGATGCTGCCATTATCCATCCCATATAGCTTCATTAATAGTTGGACAACTGATCCACGGTAAGGAAGTATTTAATTCACCTCCTTTGTCCCATACCTAAAAAATGAATACAAGTGTCAGGTTAGAATATTGGGCTTGTTTGCATTTTTCGAGTTGTGCCAGTTGGCTTCCTTCATAAGTAGCAGCAACGTTATGTAGCTTAGGTAAAAAATCACTGTATTAAGGACGATTAGTAATAGCAGCTTTATCAAAATGAATCAAACCGTATTAAAGCTTATGGAATGAAACTGGAAATCTTTCTGTTTTGATTCATTTTGTATTGATTTAGTGTCTGTTAAATGTTTAAAAAATAAGAAAGTTTTTAGGAATGATATTTTCAGAACTTGTGCAAAATAAAAAACCACCCGATTACAGGGTGGTTTTAGCTTATATAAAAAGGTTCGTTAGCATATTTACCCACCTCTTACTTATTGTAACCTTAGGTATAAAATCATTTATTGTGGTAATGACTTGAGCTTTCTAAGCTGTTTATTAGCCTGTTCCAATTTTTTGGGTGCAAGAGTTTTACCCTTTAATCTATTAAGTTTTTCATCTATAGTAATAGTGACTTCCTTATTAAACAGGCTACTATAGGTTTTGATAACTTTTTTCATAAAATAAAATTACAAATTTTTTCTTTAACTAAAAATGACTGTACTTCCATGTTCTTACGAAATGTAACAGCGTCGCCGGTTTCACTTATGCCGTAAATATCAAATTTGAATGTAAGCTCGGCTAAGTTTAAGCCTACTGCCATACGGTATAACCTGGTTCTTTCTTCAGTACTTCCCTGAAAATAAATCCATCTGTCCGGATATCGCTTCGTATACTCCTCTACAATACTAACAACTGTTGCCAGTATTTTGTTCCTGTCGCCATTATCTGTAACCTTATAATCATCAATTTCATCATTTTCATCCACATCACCGAAAGCCAAATTATACACACCCTGCCTTTCGGTAGGGATAAATGCTACTCTTTTATTAATAGTACCCTTCATACCAACACTTATAAATTCAAAACACTTAAATCGCCTGACGCAACATAATCTGAATAAATCTCATATCTCATATGGTTGAAAATACAGTTTTAACTGGCTTTCCAAAAACGTGACGCAGTGCGTCACGAATTAAGCTGGATCCATTAGCTAGTAAATAGACATAAACCTACCAGGGCGGACGCATGAAATTATCAATGCTTTTCTGTATTAAAGGATAATAAGATAACAAGTAGGTAGTCATTATCTCTATTAGCCGTTTTTCGTTTTCGAATCATACTTATTTTTTTTGATCCACTGGCTTCATCTGGTTTGTAATGTCCAATCATGTTCAGAGCTACTTTGTTAATAACGGAAAAATTTTGCGCACTGTGTTCTGCTTGTTTTTTGCTTTTATCTTCTGCGAATACTACATCCATACACCAATGTAATTTATTTTCTATGCCCCAATGACAACGCACTGCTTCATGAAAATATTTGGCACTTGCTGGTTTGCTGCTGATATAATAGCGTACTGACTGTTCTTGGGCTTTTGTTTTCTTGTCATAGCGTGTCGCAAATACCATTATAATACATGCTAATTTGTTCCAGTCTTCCCAGGTTGCAGATCCAGCTTAGATCTGTAATTACACTAGTTGTGCGGCTTTCTACACGACCATGATCTATCCCTTTTTCTATGTACTGGTCTACTATTTTACCATGAGTAAAAGCTTCTGTTATATCGTCCAGTAAAACTTCTTGATTGCCTTTTACAGATAACAGATAATCTCCTTTGGCTTCTACTATCTTTTCTGCTATACAACGCTGGCAACCCATAGCATCTATTGTTACCAGGCAACCTTCAAGCACCAGTATTTCAAGTAAAGCGGGAATGGCTGTAATCTCATTGCTTTTATCATCCACCTTCTGTTGTGCCAGTACCAGGTTGTTGGTGTTGCACCAGGCACTTACCATATGCACAAATGATGAATTATTGCCTTTACTTCCACGAAGGCATTTGCCATCAATATTTACAATCCGCCCTTGTGTTATAGTGCATACACTTCTTATCCATTCTATAAAGCACTGTTCGAGTTTCTTTGGATTGACGCGCATGAAAAAACGGCGGTAAGTGTCATGCTTTGGTACACCATTTGGCAAGTCCAAAAATGTTTTTAGCCACCCTTTTTTTTGAGTGCCATAATCTTCTATTTCATACCAGTTCTCGCAACCACATATTACAGCGGCTATACTAATAGCTATAATATTTTCGAGCTTATGTACTACTTTGCGTAATTGCCTGAAGTCACCCATGGCAGCAAAATACTTAATAGGACTTTCCATTAGTTTTTTACGCTGCTATTAAAATAATTTTTCGCACTTTAAAATGCTATGTGAATAACTTCTTCCATTTTTCGGTAATTAATAGCCATTGTGGATAACTTGACCCCCTTAAATAATACTCAATCACTCAAAACTTTGATTTTACTGATAATTTCATGCGTCCGCCCTGAAACTTTTCTTCATTCAATTTTTTTAAAGTTCGTGACAACTGATTTTTATACGTCATCTAATGTGTTAAAAGTATAATTATTAAATTTTTTTTGCTCTCTTATATAATCCCAAATATGCTCAGTTGGATTTAATTCAGGCGAATAAGGAGGTAGTTGCATAACTCTCGAGTATTATGAATTTGATTTCCAAGCAGGAAAATTGAGAAAATAACAAAAATACTACGGCGTATATAAAAGCTAAATTCTTAGTAGAGTGAATAATTGATATTTGAATACAGACAACATTTCTTCAATGCGTTTAGCAATTCTATCAAGCAAATTGTTTTGAAGTGCATAGATGTTCCGGTACTTACCACTTAATTTTCGGGGATTAATAAATTTAAGGTAAGTCATGATGGTTATTTACTGTCCAAAGTTAACGAGTGTGTTTTTGACAACACGAACCTATGTTACTAAATAAGGCAAGCTTTTGAAATGATGTAAAACAAGGGAAAGTTTGCTGTGAACACCAGAATTTGCAAACAAATGAAATGATGGGAGCTGCTCTTAGTGACAAACATTCTATCCATTAAATAGGAAATATTGTAACAGGTTATAATGCTATGATCTAAATAACAAAACCCCTCGCATAGGAATAAGGAGAGGTGCTTTATTCAAGAGACCTAAAAAACTATTTGGTTATTGAACAGGCGATGATAACTACTGTCATGTCAACCTTATATCGACGTGTTTGCTATCAGCCGTCAGCTTTCAGGAGATTAATGCAGGGATAAGTTTCCTCCTGACGGCTGATAGCTGACTGCAATAGCGAAAATTTATGATTGACATGACACTGGTTTAGTTTCATCCTTGTTTGAACATCTCTTTGACACATGCCTTTTAATTACCACCTGGATGTAAATTGCTTGACCGTTAATGGTATGGTACGATCAAAACTGTTATTATTCAAACTTTGAAGAAATTGAATGATCGTCGCCTTAACGTTTTCCCGGATGTCCTGGAGTTTAGGATCAAGCTGTGCATTTGAAATATAACTGTTCTGTGAGCGGCCTCTTCCAACCTGCTCATAAAAATCCAATACCTAAGAAAGTGAATTAAACACGTCACTGTGCATATAGGGAGCAGTCAATGTCAGGTTCCTCAGAGAAGGTGTTCTAAAAGCGTAGCTTCCCGGGAGCTCCACCGTCTGTAGGTAATTTATTGTTATCCGGAACAGAAAGCACATGTAACTGGTAGTCGGAAAACATAGGACCACTATGACATTTATTACAGCCGTTTTCCCCGAAGGCCTTCATGCCCCGAATTTGTAAGCTGGTCAGTGCCGCAGGATCACCGCGTATGTACCAGTCATAAGGTGTTATTTGAAATGACAACTTCTTTCGAAACTGGCAATTGCTTTACTCACATTTTCTATTGATAAAGAATTAACTCCAAAACTATTATTGAACAATTGCACATATGCCGGTATAGCCTGCAATCGTTTAACTGCTGAAATAATATTTAAAAGCCAGTTTTCTGTGAAATATAATATAGGGAACGTTTTCATGCTTTTATTAAAAATATTTCAATGTTTTGCCGGCTTGAGATCGTTTAAATGAATATTTTTAAGGCATCTAATCCCTGCTAATTATGGCTTGCAAGAGGTTGATTATTTCGCTGCTTGTTTTTTCTTTTATCAAACCTATACCTATATACTCTCAAATCAAACTGCCCCGACTGATAAGAGATAGTATGGTTCTACAACGCGATATTCCACTGACAATATGGGGATGGGCTGCGAAAGCGGAAAAGATCACCCTGACGCTCAATGGAAAAAGCTATCATACCACTTCCAATAACGATGGCAAATGGTCTGTGCTCTTGCCTGCCATGAAAGCCGGCGGCCCGTACATCATGAATATTGCCGGAACGAATAAGATCGTTCTTAGCGATATTTTGATTGGTGATGTGTGGTTTTGCTCGGGTCAATCCAACATGGTACACCAAATGAAGCTGCACAGTGAACGATATGCAAAAGAAATTGCCACAGCAAATTACCCGATGATCCGGCACTTCTTTGTTCCTGCCATAACTAATTTGCAAGGACCGCAAAACGATTTTCCAACAGGTTACTGGAAATCTGCCAACCCACAGGATGTGCTTGAATTTTCTGCAGTCGCTTATTTCTTCGCTACAACCATTTATGAAAAATACAAAGTGCCCATTGGACTGGTCAATGCCAGTGGAGGCGGTACACCTATCGAAGCCTGGATCAGTGAAGGCGGTTTCAAGGAATTTCCTGATCAGCTAAATACCATACAAAAACTGAAAGACACCGCATTCGTAAATGCGGCTAACCGTTTGGGCTTATCATCCAATAGTAGACCAGCCCGCATCAATGATAAAGGATTGACAGGACCTCTCAAATGGTTTGATCCTTCTTATACGCCAAAAGGTTGGCATAACATCAACATCCCCGGCTATTGGGAAGATCAGGGCTTGAAAGATCTGAATGGAGTAGTGTGGTATCGTAAGGAAATTGATGTCCCCGCTTCAATGACAAATATATCTGCAAAAGTTTCCCTGGGACGTATTGTTGATGCCGATTTTTTATATGTCAATGGATCGCTCGTCGGCAACACGACGTATCAATATCCCCAGAGAAGGTATCAATTACCAGCAGGGCTGCTGAAGCCAGGAAAAAATACTATTGTTATCAGGGTACTCAACACGAGTGGCAAAGGTGGATTTGTAAGCGACAAACCTTATGCTTTAATTGCCGGTGACCAGCGCATTGATCTCAAAGGCGACTGGCTCTTTAAAGTTGGTGAGGTGTACCCGCCCATCCGTTTTGATGGCGCCACAACAGGCAAAGATGTATTGCTAGTCAGTGCGCAAAATCAACCTGCTGCTTTATACAATGCAATGGTTGCACCAGCTGTTTTTTATAAGGTAAAAGGATTTCTCTGGTACCAGGGCGAAGCCAATACCAGTCGTGCAAAGGACTATGCCCGGCTGCTGCCTGCGCTGGTAGCAGATTGGCGAAGATTATGGCAGGAAGGCAATGCGCCTTTTTTATGGGCGCAATTACCAGGCTTTATGGACAGGCAATACCTTCCGTCTGAAAGCCAGTGGGCAGAGCTAAGGGAATCACAGCTACAATCACTTTCTGTTCCGAATACCGGGATGGCGGTGACCATTGATCTGGGAGAATGGAATGATATCCATCCCGATAATAAGAAAGATGTTGGTTATCGCCTGGCTCTCGCGGCTGACAAGATTGCCTATAATGAAAAAGACATTGTTTTTTCAGGGCCAATCTATCAGTCGTCTATCGTTGACGGCAATAAGATCATTTTGTCATTTACGAATACCGGTGGTGGTTTGATCTCGTTTGATGGTGAAGAACTCAGCCAGTTTGCAATAGCAGGAACCGATAAAAAATTTGTCTGGGCCTACGCAAAGATCGAAGGCAATAAAGTGATAGTTTGGAGTGATGAAATTACACAACCTGCCTTTGTACGTTATGCCTGGGCCGACAATCCCGAAGACGCGAATCTTTACAATAAGGAAGGTTTGCCTGCGTCACCATTCAGGACTGATAAATAAAATCTTCCAATTATATCTCTAGTTCCTGTTTCTATAAAAATCTTCCCTAATCTTAATTAATAAACTTTCTGCTTTTAAAATATCCGGTGTCTCTGGTAAATCAGCTATTTTATAAAGTTCTTCGATACTTTTTATTTTCTCCTCAACCATTATCATTAATTCTTCATATTCAAATGCTCCATTTCTGATTCTCAACAAAAAATCCCTGTCTTCGCGATATACTATTACTTTTTTATGCAAAGCAATTTCCCCGGCCATGTTTAGGAGGCGAAAAGTATGCATCATGTTTTTACTGTCATAGTTTTTACCATATGCTACAGTATTCTAATAACGGGCATCATTACGATTTGCAATCCAATGCCAATACTCATTATATTCTTTACAGTAAACCGAATAACCGTCTTTGTTAAAATTCATTATGGCTAATGGCTCTATTCCTTTCGGCATTGCACTCAATTGCACATCATTTGCTGATTCACCTGAAATGATACCTTTTAATTTATCGTTTGTTGAAATCTGTTTATTGTGGTATAGCAAATACACATCCCTGAAGTGTGTAAGACTTACCAGTCCACAATCTTGCTGGGAATAATTATTATCAAGTAGCCACTGTTTTAAAGGGATACTTCCATTACCATTAACTACATAACAAAAATCTGTTATTGATTTTTTATCAGGCTCCTGCGGTTTGTTGATTTTTTTATTTAAGCCTCTTGCTTTTTTTATCTGGGTTTTAGCATACCCCGCAAAAATATCAAGGCAAAGTTTGGAAAGAAAATCTTCCGGCTTGATTAAGTCCATTAAAGGATGCTTGAACAATATGGACTTTTGAGGTGTACTTAATAGCTCTAATATATTTGGATTGTTCTTACACAACAGTTCTACGAACCTTCCTATTTCAATGTAAATTTCATCGTTTGTTTCGTTTGATACTTGTTCCGTGTAAGTAAGACCGTATAATTCATTCTGTGGCAAAACAAAAATTCCCTTAACCCACATTGCAGCTAAATCACCTATTTTCATCAATTTTTGATTGATTTTGAGGTATCATATTTGTAAAATCCTTGCTGGTAAAGGGTTTATATTTTTTGGTTTGCTTGTAGTACACAGGGGGG
>JAABUK010003259.1_pt1 | contig 27750 bp, 28 predicted proteins | sample 5559141 | NCBI WGS metagenome assembly JAABUK01 (sample SAMN10711869, study PRJNA513367) | rock metagenome | isolation source: Antarctica rocks | place: Antarctica: Victoria Land, Pudding Butte nord | collected 2016-01-03
TGCCAAGTGACAATGACTGGTGGAACCTCTACTTGGCCCTTGAGTCAAGGGTCATTAGCCTAAGGCCTGACCCACATGGCACCATCAGGGCAAGCTTCAGTCTCATGCCATGCAATGATGCCCAGAAACAAGCATGGCAGGAGGCATCCAAGGGTGGCAAAGAAATGCAGGGAAAGCTGTTGAGAAAGGAATTTGCGGATGTGGGTTGGCAAGCGCCAAGACTCCTGGAGACTGTAGGTCAAAGCCCTGACTTCTACTTCCAAGCAGTCCAGCAGATCAGGATGTCCACATGGTCCAGCTCTCGCGTTGTCTGCTTAGGGGATGCTGCCCACGCCCCAACACCACTCACAGGGATGGGCACTTCCCTGGCCATCATCGGGGCCTACATCCTTGCAGGCGAGCTAAGCAAGCTTGGAGACAGCGAGCATCCTTCCGAGGCGCTTCAGGCTTACGATAGCGCCTTACGCCCATATGTTGAGCGCATACAAAACATCCCTTTCTTTGTTCCAGCCATTGTGCATCCTAAGACGGCGTGGAAGAGATGGTTGCTCCAAACCGCTGTGTGGGCATTTTCTAAAGCCTTGGCAATCCCATGGTTGGTGAGCAAATTTGAGTCAAGCGGCAAAGATCCTTTTGCATTGCCTCAGTACCCCAGCTTGGATAACAAAATGGCTTAGAACACCACATGGTGCAACTTTTATATAGTATAGAGGTACATGTTGAATGTTTCTGTCTGGAGTAAGTGATTTTTAAACTATTACAAGGTGCATTTTGATGTAATATAAGACATATATGTGCAATGTTTCTGTCAGGAGTGTGTGGGGGTTCTAGGATCACCCTGATTTTGTGATTGTGCCACGTTCTTGTGCCTGAGCCAACTTGTTTTCAGCATTCTTTGTGAACAGTGTGCACTGTTGACAATGACAATGACAGAAATTCCAATTTTTAAAAGAGTGATAATTATAAATGCAGCAGTATACACACTGGTCATAAGCAAGCTTTTTACTACTTCTGAGATTCAGGTCACTCATAGCTTAGGTAGACACTCCAAGCATTGTGTAGGCGACATTTCCAATGCGGTGTTGTAGTCTTAAATTTGTTCTGCATGTAGACACACTGTCACCATGTTTGCAGCTCAAGATCATTAGATAAGACGACTGATTTTCGTATCTGCCCATGTGTCTGCAGTCCGGCCGGTCAGACCATTTTTTTTATGCACTGTGCCAACGTCATTGTGTTGACAAAGACAAAGTGACATGGGAGATGCAATCAGCAGCGTGTGTGGCGGTTGTGGTGCATATGCATGTTGCATAATACGGAAGCAACCGTCTTAAATACTGTACAACACTATGATGCCGAGTGCTTGGTCTATGTAACGAAAAGCTGCACAAGCCCGGCAGCCGCTTTCGTGATGAAGAAAGCGGCTTACCACTGCACACGTTTGTTGTAGCAATACACAGGATTACAGCAAGCTAGGTCACTGAAGCACAGCTGATCAGATCTGGGGCTCTGCCTCCCTCTTCATAGGCTTTGCTCCTGTTTCAGCGACGCTCTTATCATGATCAGCCTTGTTGGAGGCAGCCTGCATATCATGTGCAATCCGTTGTCTTCCCGTAAACTCTATGACCGCAGACCCGTAGTGCTCCTGCAGTGCAGCTCCGGCATGCCTGGCGGTCGGACGCACCTGTGCTTGCGAAGCGTGAGATCCAGCGTTGAGGTGGTTGTCCACTGTCTGGCTTCCTGTGTTCATCTGCTCGCTCTGCTTTGCTGCAGCGTCTTCTTTGGGAGTAGGGGCCGATGCAGTGTTGTCGGACATGTCGACCTTGCAATTGCGGCTTGCAGACGGTGAGCAGAATGTACAGTTTAGTAGCAGCAATGTAAGCAGTGAGATGGTTTATATCAAAGCTTTGATGGGCGCCTCTGTGCAAGGGCGGACTGACGTGCGTAAGGCAATGAATATGGAGTTCCGGCGTGGCAAGTCCTTCTGGGCGAGAGAGAGAGCGTTGACCATTTCCAAGCATCTTGACTGCTCCGAAACCACTTTTACAACTGCTCACCTGGAGCCGAGCGCTACCGAGATGCCACTGGTCACAAGGGTGGGGGCGTGCCCTATCATGTAAATAGGATGCGTGGTCATGTCGTCCTCTCTATAATCTTTGACAACAGACGCGGTGTGACAACCTTTTGAGTCAGGATCAGGCCGGTCATAACCGCGGCAATGACATCTGGCCCCATGCGTGTTCTGGTGTGGCGTCGTGCAACAGCGACACACAAATGTCTACACCAAGTGCAACGGAGCTTCCGCACGTGTGAGGCGAAGCATCTTATCGACGAAAGCCTGGAAACAGGATGTGTCGCTGGGGAAGTACTCAGGAATCGAAGCGAACCGCTCCGTAGCGTGAAAGGTACAGCTCACCTGTTTGCGTTGCTTGCTTGTTTTGTGTGCTGTTAAAAGCCATTGACTCTGTGCAGAAGCAGTGTCCAAGCCACCCAGTACCTCGGTCACCTTCGAGGTGACAGGTTGCAGCGATCTATTCAGAGCCGTGGCTCGACTGTACCCTCCAAGCGCGGCCACATCTGCCCGGCCAGGAGTCAGAGACACAAGCCCATCACTGTTTGACACTCACCCTGATGTCACTCAACAGTCAAGTGGGTTTTCTTGTTCTACTTGCAAGCTGGGTTTCTACTTGCAAGCTGTGTTTCTACTTGCAAGCTGTGTTGCCATAGGGCAAACAGGTGCACAAGCCTCATGATCAAATGTGGGTTGAGCCAACCAGATATGGTGCCTGTTGTGCTCACAAAAGTGCCATCAAGCAAGCATGTCCAGTACTTGACAAACATCGTCTAGCATTAGTCACTCTGCACAAACCTCAGCCAGGCAGTGTGTACTCCCAAGACAAACCTGGCAGACATATCTCCACCAGTGCATCTCTGAGTTTACTTTGCCCTCAACATCCAGGGCATTTTCTTGGCTCTTTTCTGCAGGAGGCAGTGTGGATAAATCTGCCTCGGTCTCAGCCATGCCCGACACCGGCAGCAGAGAAATTGTGCCTGACTTCAATCTGCCGGTAACTCTCTTCCACAACTGCTAGGTGTGACTGCAGCAGCAGCACTGTTGCAGTCACAGTGAGAGAGAACAAGTGTATATAGCTACAGCTGGCCTGCAATCATGTTCCAGAACTTGACCATGACAAGGTTGCACTGATATCAGCAGAACACCGGCAGGCACGCACATGCGTGCCTGCAGTGGTGACTAAGGGACGTATGCGTACCTTAGTCACTGCTGCAGGCACGCATGACACCTGCAATACATGCAGAGCAGAACAGCTCAAAATTCATGTCACATGTTTTCAGTATGTGTTTGTACGTGCCTTTCTCAAATGCCCAAAGGGCAAAGTCGCCTGCCCTGCTGCACCTTGGCAGCAACAATCAGCAAGGTGTGCTTGTTTCAGAAACATGCGTATCGGCACGTGTGAGGATCTGCTGATTGCACTTGCCATGCTTCAACATAAATCCCCAGCCCTGAACCCTGAAGCCTAAGCTGTGTGACCCCTGTGCTGCAGATACATGCAAAGGATCCTGGATGGAATCCATGTGAGCAGCTCAAAGAGAGGTCTCAGTCATTGTCTACCAAGGACAACAACACTATCCCCCACCTTGAGTATGGGTTGAAGCAGAGTCAACCAGCATTGCAGAATGTGACGGCTTTGCCTGAGGTCAGTATTTGCTGCCTTGATGCACTGCCAACATATATACTTGCGACAAGTAAAATGCTGTGGATGCTGATGGCTGAAGCCCTCTTTGTCGCAACCCCTGATTCTTGACGATGCTAAGCTTCTCTGTTACGCTGAATTGTTGCTGCAAGCATAGGTTGAATTTGTCAGGCAAGGCAGCTATGTACGCCTTGCATACACCAAAGGTAGACACCGTGAGTGGACACTGAAGGTAGATCCCAAAGGTAGACACTGAAGGTAGTTACCAAAGGTGTAGACTAAAGGTAGACACCACTGGTAGACACCAAAGGTATTCACCAGACGTACACACCAAAGGTAGACACTGTGAGTAGACACTGAAGGTAGTTACCAAAGGTAGACACCAAAGGTAGCCACCAAAGGTAGACACCATGAGTAGACACCATGTGTAGACACCGTGAATAGATACCAATGGTAGATACAAAAGGTAGTCACTAAAGGTAGACACTGTGAGTAGAGACCAAAGGTACACACCAAAGGTAGACACTAAAGGGTGACACCATGAGTTGTAGACACCGTAAGTAGACACCAACGGTAGACATCCTCCCTGCAGCAAGGATTGTGGTGCAACAGATAATGCTGTTGCAGGCTACATCACCTCAACCTCAGCCTTGTCAGGAACAGACCGACATGTTAGAAATGGCAAGTCTACATACATCATGTGTATGTGTGTCTGTATGTGTGTGCAGGCTGTCCAGCTGGAGGGAAATAGGGTATCTGCACCTAAGGCACTGCTTCAAGAGTTAGAAAATGCCAACCATCTCAAAGCTCAGAGCACTGCATGGGAGTCTGCTCTTGATGCCAAGTCATGTCACATGAGTGAGCCAGGCTGCTACTCTCAGACCATCACTGACCAGCATCGAAGCACGGTCGCAGCCCTCAGGCATCAGCATGAAATCCAGCTCAGTGAGGCCAAGGATCAGCTCAGCAGACGGATGACTCAGCATCAGAGTGATCTCACTGAGCTCAGTGGCAACATGACTCAGACACTCAGCACACTCAATGCACAGCACCAGGTTGAGCTGAGCAAGCTGAGGGCCCAGCTACAGACAGCTTACACAGACAAGCTGAGCATCGCCACAGAGCTGGACTCGCTGCTGAGTGAGCATGAAAGCCTCATGACTAAGGAGGAGCACACCCATGCTGACTTGGCACAGCTTCGGCAGCAGCATCAGCAGCTGGTGAGTCAAGACAAGCAGCAGCAGCTGCAGCTGCAGCTAGCCTCAGAGGCCAATCAGTACAACCTGGCCTGCCTGCAAGCTGCAATAGGGCACAAAGCTGAGCTGGATCACAAGCTTATCACAGTGACAGAAGCCCAAAGTCAGGCTGCACAGCACACAGCGGCGCTCTCTCATGAACTATGCGTTCTGAAGAAGGACCTCACTATTACCAATGGTAAGCTGAAGAACCTGTGCACACAGCTGCAGCATGCAGAGGTAGCTCTCGAGCATGAGCTCGAGGCTCACAAGCTTCTGCGCGCAGCTCATTGGGATGAGATGAATGCCCACATGCAGACCAGGCACGCTGCAGAGCGCTCAGAGGCACAGCTGCAGCGTATTGAGCGCGCTCACGAGCTTGAGCTCAAGGCTCATGAGCAGACCAGATGCGCAGCTCAGCGCACAGAAGCACAGCTGATGGACCTTGGAGACTTCTACAGGCAGCAGGCACAAGCGCAAGCAGATGCCAAGGCTGACACGCTGTACCTGCTTCATGACGAGGCTCAGCACGACCTCTATACTGACTTCCAAAGCATGGAGCGCCAGCTGGTTGCATTGCAGGCCAAGTGTCAGCTCCAGAGGCAGCAGATCAGGGACAGTTCAGAGGATCAGAATCGCTTGACTGCTGCCCTTGACAAAGCTACAGCCGAGAAGACCGAATATTGGCGCCTCAACAAGGAAGGCATTGTGTCAAAGCAGAGGCAGATCTCAGAGTTGCAGGAGCAGCTGGCCTTTGCTCAGAAGCTTATAGTTTCTGCTCAGGAGCTCACAGTCTCTGCTCAGGAGAAGGCTGTTTCTGCTCAGGAGCGTACGGTTTCTGCTCAGGAGAAGGCAGCTTCTGCTCAGGAGCAGTTGTCTGTCCAAGATGAGAGGCACAGACGCACCTCAGAGTCCCATCAGGCTGAACAGGCAGCTCTGACTGAGGACCTGCACAGGCTTGAGGATGAAATACTCCGGCTTGAAGATTTGGTGCAGGCCACAGAGCAGGCGGGACTGCAGCAGCAGCAGCAGCAGCAGCATGAGCAACAGATGCTTGAAGTCCGCGCTTCCAACGCAGACCTATCGCACCAGCTCAAACAGGCACACTCAAGGGTTGACCAGCTTGTGAGCCGGTCGTATGAAGAGCATGCTATGCATACAGAAAGCATCGGCAGCCTGATGTTCAAGTTAGGATACGCAGAAGAGAAGCTGAGGCTAGCTCAACAGCAGCATCTGCGGGAGCTGCAGCAGCAGCTTCAGCAGCAGTCAGACCAGAGCAGCAGGACTGAGGACGAGTTGGAGTGCAAGCTCAGTGAGTCTGACTCACAGCTCTCAAAGCTCAAGGCTGACCAGGATTCTTTGCATGCTCACCTTGGGAGGTTGCGCCAGCTGGCAATCAAGAACCAGATCACCCCTGAAGCAATCTTCAGCATGTTTGCTGATCCAGTGGCCCCAGCTGTGGCGGGCGGTGGACTCATTGCTGATGCTCCTACCACCACCGCTATCCACTCCCCGCTGCCCTCTGCCACCACTGCCAGTACCCCTGAAGGCAGCTTGCCTGCCACAGCCAGCACCCCTCAGGCCACTGCCAGCTCCCCTCCTGCCACAGCAAGCACCCTTCCAGCCACAGCCAGCACCCCTCCTGAACTTGCCATCCCCTTTGCTGGAAAGTCCATAACCACGCCAGCTCCCACTGCTGGGGCTGCTGATAGTACACTTGCAGCCACAGCCAGCAGGCCAGTCTCCACTGCTGGGCATTACCAGGCTCTCACCACACTGGACTCAGCGGGAGTGGGACCAGATGCAGCTTCTGTCCATGAGTCAGTGCTGAGGCTGCCCACCGCTGAGCCTAGCATCTTGCTGGCAAGTGGCAGTGACTTTCAGACTGACATCATGAAGAGGTCAGAGGAGTTGCAAGGTACACATGATGCATGTGCCATATGGGGTTGCATGCAGTCAACCACCACCTTTGCATGCAGTGATACCATACATGCTGCTCACTTTTCACATGCTTGCCGCAGATGACTACTGCGACTTCCTTCATATTCATGTGCTGTGCTGATTGCATCTGTGCATGACACACCATTTGAGCTGCTGTTCAAAGCATGTGGATGCACAGCTTCATATTCTGTTCCCCAATGCTTGTGCAAGACAGCAAGACTTTTTAGGTTAAACCTGAACCCCAACTACAGCTGCTCATCAGCTGCCGCTGGTGACACATGCTCATGCAGTACAAAGGAATCTCAGTATCTGGCTCATGCACCTCCATCTTGGCAGCGCTTCTACATCTTGCGCAGAGGACAGCACAACATGGCTGCTACTTTTTATGAGTCAGAAATGAAGCTATGATGCTGCCTGCCTAGGTCTGAGATGGCTTTCTGCCTGAGTGAGACAGCGTTACAGAGCCCAAGTTGCATGTGCGCAAAAGTTAAGTGCAACCATCACGGCGTTGTATGTCAAGTATTGCTGTAATCTCAAAAGTCCTCTTGGTCATTTGCAGGTGCTCTTGCAGAGGAGGACGCAGCAGAAGGGGTTCAAGGTGAAGAAGAGGACGACAGCCAGCACAGAGCTGCACGTCTGCAGAGGGGGATGTTCATGCACCCCAACTTGACCCTAGCTGCAGCGTTGGGTAAGCCTGTTTAGCTCTGGCCAGCATCATTCTTATGCAGAATCTGGCCAGCAAAACTGTTATGCATGTTGCTTTCACACAAATCACTGTCACTAATGTCACTTTCATGCATGCCATTTTCATGCATGTCATTTTCTTGTGAATGTTGCGTGGCATGTGTACAAGTCATGTCACCATGATGCTAGGCTACAAGCCCGCTCCACCAATGTAGAACGTCACGGTCCTGCTGTACAGATTTTCTGCTGCATGCTGCATGCTGACTCTTGCGTCTTGCCTCTTGTTTCAAAGCTAACAAGGTCAGTATTGCTGCTGGTGATGAGGCTTTCTTTCACTGTATACAGACTTGCAGACCAGCTTTAAAAAAATCTTCATGGGCTGTTGAGCTCAGTGCTACTGTTATTGTTATTACAGATATTAAAGATATCCTGCAGCAATTCATGTCATTTTCTCTTCTTCTCAGGTTTGTTTCATCCCTACTGTGCCTTTGCTGCAGAAACTGGGGCAGCAGCATATGCAGAGAGTGTGCAAGACTGCAGCTTCTCAACACAGGAGGTAATTGATTCAATGCTGGAGCATGACAAATGCTTCCAAGGACTGCTTGAGGAAGCCAGCACAGATTTCGAGGTTGACATTTGGGAGCTGCGTTTTGCTGTTGTTGATGCATACCGCCACTGTAAGGAGTACGAGGAGATTATGATCAGCAAGGGGAAGGTAAAGCAAAGGTGGGCGACAGAGGCACCTAGAAATGCTGTTATCTGGTCATCTGGTGCTGCTGGAGAGATTGCAGGATTGGAAGATACCAGAAGCATCCATATGGTCATTCCTGGTGCATGGAAATCAAAAGAGATTGTTGCATTGCAGCTGTTGTACACATATTGGGGGATTCCTCTCAGAAACGAAATGTACGGTTGGTGAGATTACGTCATCAAGACAACTTGTATTTCTTGCTAGACCAAATGTGCGTGATACATTTGATGTATGTACAAAAAAAGGAACAGCGAATAGCAATGGCTCCTGTATATGCTGAAAGCCAAGGTCAGTGTAAATTATGCAGGTTAGGGCTTCAGTTCACATGTGTATGGCTAACAGCTTCTGCTGCTATACTACATGTATCTCAAGGCGTTTGAGTGTGGTCAACATCACTCAGTGCTCAGTGCTTGTAGCACATATGACAATGTAATGGACGTGATGGCCGCTTTCTAGATTGCAGAGCTGCTTGTGGCGGGTCCAAAGATGCACATGCAGACATTGTGCAATGGCCAGCTGGTACAAATAAGAACGACTGCTCCTACCTGCAAGATTTGAGTTTGAGCCAAGCACTCCAGCAGAGGCTGAGCAGTAAATCGTGTTCACGAGCTTGCATGAAGGAGCATGTTGGAGTTAGCAAATGAGGCTGCATCTTCTACCAATCCATTCATGAAGTTTGACTCTGCTTGTGCAATTCTTTCAGTCAAAGGAACCACTAAGGAAAGGGCGATGCCTGTGCTGACTGACGCGAAAGTGTTTGCACTGTATTCTGTCTAAAAGTGGGGTGCTGTCACAGCTGCGGAAAGTTTTTTTCCGACCGGAACTTGCTTGTCAGCTGTACATGGACCGACATGACAAGATCGCTGCCGTGAACGAAGGCACCTGCCCTGATACATGGAGCGAGGCCTTTCGTCAGTGAGCCTTGGTAGAAGAGGTGATGTCAAATGGCTATTCACACATGATATCGATAGGCACGACGGACGCAGGATACCCAGCATGCTGACCTAGACTGCATGCACAGCCAGTAGAGCCATGTTGAACGATGAGGCCTTGAGTCTTCGCATATCCGGATCTCCAGTTCACAGAAGAGTCAGCAAACCTAACTTGCTTGATTTCAACCCTTCATTAGCCACTCTTGCAAAGTAAGTCCCGCTCTTCCTTATGCTAAACCCAACGCTGGTGCAGACATGTGCTTCCTCGTGTATGCCTTTGTAGCTTCGCACTTTGTAACAGAGGCAAATGTCTACTCTGGACTACCACAGGAAGTATGCATGGGACTGGCTTGCAATCCTTCTGCTCATGGTGGTGCTGGTCATCACTGAAGAGCTGAAGCCCTTTGAGAAATCCATATACAATGAAACTGATCAGGTGAGCAGCAACTCAGTTTTTCTGCGGTGTCTGCCAAGATGCATGACTGTCAGTGTGACTTCCAGCATGAAGCTGGTTGTAACGCAAGACACACAAGCTGAGCCCCCCAACAGCAGGACTCATGTATGGCGAAAGCAGAGCATCACGCTGTCAAAAGTTAAGTCACTTACGTCCTGGTGATGTAGGAAACATGGAGGTATAGCTACCCACTACACACAAAGAACACAGTACCAGCTTGGGCTGTGCCTGTGCTATCAACATGTGGCCCTGCCAGCGTGTTCATTGCCTGGTATATCATATGGCGACCCAGCAGATGGGAGATGCACAATCTCATTCTGGGCCTCATGGCTAGCGTGTTTGCATGCGCGCTGATCACCAACATGATCAAGATCACGGTAGGTGTGATCGTGCATGCTGCCGTGCCCTTGCTTGAGCGCCTTGTTGCGCATTGCTTATTTTCTGTTGCAGTCTTCAAGTTTGCCCTACATTTGCTGCTGTGTGCATTTTTGATTCCAGCATGGGGCGTGTATGGTGTGACTGCATTTGAGATACACAAGCGTCATCTTTGCACTGCAAGTATCGCTCACACAGCTGGCGTATCAACTCAAAACACCTTGTCTGCTGGCAGTAAGCTTGTACACAGGCCTGATCAGCCATATTTCATGGTGCCCAAGCCTCTGTTGCATCCCTGATATCCCCCCCTTGTTCCCCCCCCACCCCCCCGGGCTTCCCCCAGTATCTTGAACTCTTCTGCTGTGCACCTATGAACAGCACACTCTGTCTGCACTGCATGACATCTGGCTTGTATGCAGGTGGGTAGGCCCCGCCCCAACTTTGCAGAGAGGTGTTGGCCAGGGGGGTCAGAGCCACCAGTACAGCCCAGTTGGGGTACCCCAGTGCTCCAGCAACTCTGTGGACCCTGCAGAAGGCCGTAAGAGCTTCCCTTCAGGTCAGCAGCACCTTTTAATGTCATGCCAGTGGTAGGAGTGATCTAGTGTGTCTGACTGTGGTAAGAGTGATCTAGTTTGTCTGACAGTTTGTTTGTGACAAGCATGTCGAGCATTTCATCATGCATGCATAGTTGCAACAGCTGTCAAGCCATCCCAGCTGAATGGCAACAGCATGGACTGCTCAGACAGCATCACTGGCTTGTATAAAGCCTTGTATACCCTGTGCACGTTCTTGTCTGGACTGGTCATTGTGCCAGCTGCGTAAGCTTCCGCAGATGAGCACTAGCACTGCCAGTATGCCCTGAATGCTGCGTCTTGAAAGAGGGGCAACCTTGGAAGCAGGTTTGCTTGGCAAGATCACCTGAAGAAGCAGAATCCTGCCCTGGAGGCGATCATCTTGATTGGCAACCTACTCCCAAAGCAGTTGGCTGCAATTAATCCATCATACTTCTACAGGAAAGCTCTGGCTTATCTGAAACTTCCCTCCAGAGAACTTCCTCTCCGTTTCTGCTCATCATCTTCTGTTGCCACATCTGCTGCTCACAATTCATCTACATCTTGCTTGATGTGCTTCATTTTTGGACACAAATGCAGCCACCTCATACAAACTGTGCAGGACATACTTCCTGGAGCACCAGCGGTTTGGCCTATCTGTCTCTCTGGCTGGCAGGCAAGCTGCGCTGCTTCGATGGTCACGGCCACCCCTGGAAAGCTATTGTCAGTGTCATGCCCACTGGCCTGGCTGTCTGGATTGGCATCACAAGATTGCAGGTAAGCCGGAGTGCCTTTGCCTCCTTTCTTCCTCTTCCTTGTTGAAGTTGGTGAGATGGCAGGCAGACATCTGGAAGGCCATTGTCACTGTCACCCCCACTGGCCTGGCTGTCTGGATTGGGATCACAAGGCTGCAGGCAAGCTGAATTGCCTTTGCCTCTATTCCTCTCTTCACTGTTGTAGCTGATGAGATGTTAGGCAGAGTCCTAGCTGGCTCCTGTGAGCATCCCGCCTGGTGGCCTTACTGTATAAATAGTCACAGGTAAAGCTGAACAATTACAAATAGAGCAGAGTAGTTGCACATGAAGCTGCATTGTGAACAGAGAAGCTGGATGCCTATGGAAGTGCTGCTGCAGCTGATGCGCTGCATGACCCATTGCAGGACGTAATCCTGTCAGGATTTCTTTGTCAATTGTGCTCCTTTCTGGGATTGGTGTTTCAGATCACTGGTTGTGCTGTGTCAGTGGATATTTCACTGCTGTTTCAGATCACTGGTTATACTGTCCAGAACTGGTGTTCTTCAGGTCAAAATGCTGAGGTGCATGCACACCATTTGTTGTCAACAGCCTAGCGCATGCTGTCTATTTAGCAGCATTTGTGAATCATGCTGTCTGTTTAGAGCACAACCAGTGATCAGGAGTACTCCAAAAGCAGCATTGTCAAGTGCTGAACTTGACAATCGGCAACAGCTGCAAGGGTCAAGTCCTGGCACACGAGCATACCAACTTGCACCAGATCATGCCAGATCACATCAAACTGCACCAAATCGTGCCAAATTACCCCAAATTGCACCAAATCTTGTCAAATCACCTCAAATTACCCAAAGCATGCCAAACCACGGGCCTGTAGGATACAACATGGTGCCGAAAGGGCAGTAAACGTGATCAAACTTGACACCATCTGACTTGACAGTCGCACGTACAGCAGGCAAACCATCTTCGTCGAGACGTGCAGCTGCAGGTTGTTGCACATACAATGGCTGTACTGCAGGATTACTGGCATCATTGGGAGGATGTCACGGTTGGTTTTTTTCTGGGCGTGCTCTGTGCTTTTGTGAGCTACAGACAACACTACCCTGGCATTGCCTCCCAACGAGCTGGAGAAGCCTTTGTCATCAGCAAAGGTACCTGTCATGCCCTGTTTTTATTGCCTGCTCTTTTGTTCATTCCCAGCTGCTGTCTTTACATGACTTGCAGTGCTTTCTGCACAGGTCCCCCTCTCCCCCCTCCCCTCTCAATGCCCCTGTTTCTCCCAAAAACAGGGTCATGTCATGTTTGAGTCACGCATTGTGATGTGATCATGCTCATTGTAAAGCGTAAGGCAACTACAAGTTGGTCAGCTGGTAATGGCAGCCCTATTCAAGCATGCCAACCAGCCATTGCTTGCTGCATGACAGGCTTCACGGAAACAGTGTCTGCATCACCGCAATCAGATCATTCCATTTGGGCTGCCTCATCTTCTGACTCTGGTTTAGCATCCCTGGCAGTCAGATTGCGAACATTGCCTGGCAGCGCAGAATACAGTCAGGATGGTATGTGCTGCACCAACATTCCAGGCTTTGCTGATGTGGATTTGCATGCCAGAGCTGTCTGTCATGTTGACATGATCAGCTTGGTTGCATTTGTGAAGGGCAAGCAGGTGTTTCTGTGTCTGCACATGATGTGGGCTGACTGGTGTTATGTTAACTGATGTTATGTGATGTCTGTAGGTGAAGAGATCAGACAGGAAGAGCTTGGTACAGCAGCGTCAGAGAGACAAGACTTCCTGGATTCACATGTGTAGTCTCGACATAGAGCATGCCAGCTGTGTTGCAAGCAGAACGGACTGGGTCTTGTCTGTTACCCTTAGGCTAGTGTACCATTAGGAAGTGTGACTCACCCACAGCTATCTTCAAGAAATTGATCACACAGTCAACAAAGCTCAGCATGTGTCCATGGTGGCCTCTATTTGGCATGACTTGAGATTTCATGTTGCCTTCACGCTGTATCAACGTAGGGCCACATGCGTATGTGCTATTTACAATAGAGACAGTTCGAGACGTGCAACAACTGGAACTTTGTGGGATGTATGCAGTCATGATATGAATTGCGCATGTTATGACAATGGCACATAATATTATGTGTGCAGTCATGTTGTGACAGTGGCCTGTGACATAAGCTGTCTTCATCATACCTGAGTACCTTGTATCATACAGCGCATGGCACATTTGAGACAAAGTGCATGCCTGGTTGGCTGGCTTCAGCTCAACTGCTGCCAGCGCACAGGGCGTGCTCACTGGTTTAGTCATGGTTCCAGCCAGATGCCTCAGCAGGTCCAAGGTCCCGTACCCAATCCGAAGCTTGTGGGTCTGCATATTACGCCAGCAGTGCGAACAGCTTAGCATTTCGTCAATAGTTGTTCTCGAAGTATAGCAGCTCCATCATGCAACAAAGCATGGCACAGGGAACGCTCGCACAGCCGATGAGGACTGGCGTGAAACCCTTCACATGCCCCGCTGCAGGCGCAACTCGGTCAAGATCCAAGCAGCTGCGCAAGTGTGGCGAGAAATGCAATGCACAGGTAATCCTCCCGTGCGCCCTGCCCTTTTGTCCGAGACAAGGCTGTCAGAAAACAAAGGAAGCTCGTGATCGGTGGTTGATCAGACCTTAGCCTGCCTATGCTTGCAGCGCGTCAATGCTGCCTGGAATGGATCTGCTACTCTGTCCCGGCACTCAACAGCAGGTTGGTCGTCTTTACCTGATATTATCGGCGCTGAGCAGATTATTATCTCGTGTAAACGTCTGGGGCAGTCCAAGCTTGGCAGCTAGACACCTGCAAAGCTGAAACTGCTGGTGCTCTCATCAGCACGCTGTGCACGCGTTTGATAGGCCACTTGATAGGCGCACTCATGTAACCCCGACACGCTTTCACTCTATGGCAACTGGTTTCTGCAGTGCACGCTTTTGGTCAGAGCTCCCACGCCACAAAACGTGATGACCCAGAGTCCTTGGTCAGTCAATTCTATGACTTGGCACAGAAGGGCACCAAGCCAGACAGCTCGTTAGTCAGCTCCCTGAACACCAGCCTAGAGAAAAAGGGGTCTTCATTTGGACCCCAAGAGATTGCAAATCTGCTTTGGTCTGTCGCCAAAACAGGCACTAAGCTAGACCCCAAAATCCTGGCCACTGTGTTTGGCTTGATCTCTGCCAAAGCTGGCTCTTTCAAGCCAGCACAAATTGCTGTGGGCTTTGGGCACCATTGGAGGCAAAGTCGACTCAGGTGGGTCTTGCTTTTGCACTCAAAACTCAAGGATCAACTCAAAAATGACCTCAAGATGAACTCAAAGATGATGCTGTGCATCCTTGAGCACTGCATGCCAATCCAAAGCTGCAGAACTGCTCATGGTCACGGCAGGGCTTTCTTCTGCCACAGCCATGTTTCACAATGGTCAGTGCAAAGCTGCAGCGCTCTGCGCAGCATGCAGCAACTGAGTCTCAAATCAAAGTAAGGCCATGCTGCATTTCTTATGACTGTACAACAGCTCGAGGTCTTGTTATCAAGCAGAAGACAGGTGGTAGTCAGGAAGTAAGCAGCACAGTCATGTCCCCACTACTACAAGCAACATAGCGCAGGTTGTGCACATGCCTTTGTATTCACATACCTGCAGACTGGAAAATATTTGGAGTTGGTTGCCTCTCAACTGCACGGGGCGCAAGCCTGGCCACAGTCTAGCCAGTGTTGGCCACACATGACTGCACAGAAGTCCAGGCAGCTTCACTCAAATAGGAGCTGCAACCAATCAGCTTAGTGGTTGATTGCAGGTGTTGTTGCATCCCTGGGAAAAGCAATAGCAGGCCAGGTAAGCAACTTTGATCCCAGGTCTTTGACCGACGCCCTGTGGGGTTTTGCCAAATTGGGTGGCAAATTGGACGGTGGCACCATCAGCAAATTGGCTCAGAGGGTCAAGGAGCTGGCTTCTAAATTCAAGCCTCAGGAAGCTGCCAACGCCCTGTGGGCTCTTGTCAAATTAGACCAGGCTAATGGAGGCCATGCCATGAAGGTGACTAAGTTTTAGTCATCTCAACAGTCATTTTTGGTCACACCACTGTCTTTGCCAATGTGGGGACTGCACAAATGCAATCACTGCTTAGCAGCCCAGGTGTACCTAACCCACTGTGTCTTGTGCTGGACTTGAGGGTCTCAGGCTGAGGGGCTGAGTCTGAGGGCCTCAGGCTGAGGGCCCAAGGACTGCTGTAAGGCAGCTGCTCTGCAGTTTTCACGCACTCATGCGAATTGCTCAGACTTTTACTAGGCTAAGTTGGGATGCATCACTCAAGAGATTTACCTTTAGGGGCGAGTCTTGCATTGCAACATGTCAGACAGCAACTTCAGATTCTAACTCAGTAGTACACGCAGCTTCAAAGCTGTACAGTGCTTGCACGTGGGTGTCCTCTGCCAGCATTGCTGCGGTAGACTCTTGACTCAACTGTGAGCGTGCATCATGTCCCAGCCCTTACTGCCAGAGCTTGCACAAACGACCAGGCTGCATTATAGAAAGCTTCTTCATCACTGGCTACATACAAGCTTCCTCACCATCAGCTACATGCAAGCAGCTTTCATGGTCTTCATCAGCTTGTTCAAGCCTTGTCTGTGAACCCTATGCGCAGCTTTCTCAAGGAGTGCTTGCACACAGGCCATGCTTGCAGTGGGCGCTGGCGGTTTGTGGCAGTGAACGCAGTGAAGGGCATCTTTGGTGGAGGAGGGGACAGCAGCCCTGCTGAGAGCAGCAAGCAGGACCAGAAGCGCAGCTCAGCTGGTGATGACCAGATCTCAAAGGCTCTGGCATCCCTCAGCAAATCAGGTATGCTAGCCTTCATTCACTTCTTTTTCTCTTTTTTTGGTGCATGTCAAAACTCAAATGCAAGTAAGTATGCATCATAATACATTTGTAGAACCTGTAACCTGTGACTTTTGCATACGGGCAAGGACTGCATGGCTCAGCAGACATTCGTTGACAATGCTCTTGCTGGCTTTGGACAATGTCGCTAGACATCTTGCGCAATCCATCAGGATTGGTGCAATGCCTGATTGCTGCCGTGACCAATGTCATTGGTGACATTGAGCCTTTGCCCAGTGCAGGATATTTGGATTTCTTGTCTGTCTGCCTGCCTGAGGTTACATGCATGAGCTCAAGCAGTTGCAAGGCTTCCAACCACTGTTGCTGCTGGTTGACGTAATAGCTGTTGATCATCACAAGCATAGTGTGTACCCACTCTGTTTTGATCTCCTCTGAACGCATGTTACATCAGTGCATTGGCACCAAACAAGTTCCAAACATGGTGCAGGCGCAGATCCAGCCATTCTCAAGGCCATGGCAGAGGCTGCAAAGAAGTCGTCACATGATGGCCATGACAGCAATGCACACATGGTTGATGCACTGGCTGCACTGCAGAAGCATGGCCATGATGAAGCAAAAGAAGAGCATCACAGTGGGGGCTTATTTGGCCTGTTTGGTCACTGACACCAGATCAACCAGTAAAGTATACGTCACTGGATAATTTTGTCCATTCGCGCTTAATTAAGCCTTGGCTTCTAAGCCAACTTTAAAACTAGACATGTATATATCTAGCAAAGGCTTACTGAGCACTCACCAGCTGTAGGCCATGTCTACTGAAAATCCTCCTCTCGTGTTTCAGGCCTATGCAACTTTCAGGCAAAAGCGAAACATCAGGACAGTCAGCCTAGGGCGTCCCGCAGATTTTCGTATTTTTGGTACATGGTACACATTTTTGCTTCTTCAATGTATGATCAGACTTGTGTCGGTAAAGTTGCATCTGTCTTCAGCAGGTCTCACGCACACAGCTAGAGTACTGTTCCGTTGAGCCGAGCAAACAGAATTCCGCGGTGTTGACAGCAGATTCTGACGTTGGAAGCGGATGAGACTGCATTTTCTTCGATGCCACATGTCTTCCCTGCCTTGAGCAGCTGTTGGCACCTGAAGCCACCCCGCCTTGGTTGCAGGTGCGTTTCTTTTGCATGGTTGAATCTTTACAGCACCCAGTTCATGGACCCAACACCCATACTGCTGTCAGGACATCGTACCGTGTCTCAGCTTTATGACAACCTTCGAACCATATTGGCAATACTCCTTGCAATGTTAATGTTTGGCAAGAAAGGTCATGCAGACGTGATGTGCCTGCATGGCCTGCAGACACCAACAATCTTTCAGTGCTGAGCGTCAAGCTGTTTTTAGACAAGCTGCGCATGCTAAAGTGTTGCGCTCAAGCCAACACAACAGAACACACCCTGAACTAGCAGGCAAGCATGATGACCCTTTTGTTGCGCTTGCTGCCACGTTGTTGCTTCAGCACAGTGTACCGGTCTGATCTCTGTATCTATATGTCATCTGGTGCACTGCAGCTCACTTGGTGTTGTACCTGCGCAGAGTCCAGAGGGCAAAGAAGGCAACACAGCCCTGCCCAGTCATGTCTGTGTTATGCTGGCGGCCATCTACCATTGTCCCTGCACCAACCAGATATCAGTCGCCTGAAATCAAATCTGCAGCAGGAATGGGATCATGCCAGAAATTGTCATCTTGGCAGCGTAGTGGTGAAACCATATTCTACAGCCAAGTTCTGGTGGAGATGTGACAAGTGCCCAGATGGTAGACCGCATGAGTGGGAATGTGAGGTGAGACACAGAACACAAGGCAGCGGTTGTCCTTTCTGTTCGAGTCGAGCTGTCTGTACTCACAACTCACTAGCAACCTTAGCGCCGCGTATAGCCAAGGACTGGGATTATGCTGAAAATGATCTGACTCCAAGTCATTATACATGGAAGAGCGAGAAGGTTGTCAGTTGGAAATGCCATGTGTGCAGTCATCAGTGGGATGTAAGCATTGCTAGCCGCGTCCATGACAGCACTGGCTGCCCTGAATGCTATGATGCAAGGCGTGGTTACAAGGAAGATGGTACAAGGACCAGCCATCCATCATTGGCTGCAACAAGCCACTCCATGATGCTGCAGTATGATTATGCTCTCAATGTACTCGCTGGACTTGATCCTGCTAAGATCAAATGTGTTAGTCATAAGAAGGTGCATTGGATTTGCCACAACTGTCCCAAGGGGCAAGTACATAGGTGGACGGTGAGCCCCAATCAGCGCTTCCATCATAAGGGGAGAGGTTGTCCCTATTGTAGCAACAGAAGGCTTGCAAGTGCAATTCGCTGCAAACCCGATGTCCAGAGATTGCTGCTGAGTGGGACTACAGCAGAAATGTCAAGACACCAGATGACTATCTTGCTGGGTTGTTTGGTGGACCCAACCACAGTGCACAATTTGGCAACAAGCCATTTCACCACGTACGCAACACAGATTGAGGCAAGCTCGTTAGTCTGCTGTATCACCAGTCAGGCATACAAGGAGATCCAAGTCATGAAGTGCGATTGGAGTGTCCAGAGTTTGCAAAACTTCTGGAACACAATTCTGTACCCTTCCTTGAGTTCACTGGTTGCTTCTGCAAGGCGTACTTGAACAATGCTTTAGACAATGTACTATTGGTATCCCATGACATTATCGTTTTTCTAGCCATCCTTTTGGGCACGCTTGTTATACTTGTAAGGTATGCATTGGGAGTTCCTGCATGAGTGTGACATATTGCTGCGCCAGACATTATGGAACCGAGGCAAAAGCACTAGCTGTCTATGCCCAACTTGGTGTGGATTGACTGCGAAGCATACGAAGCCAAAACTTGCTTGTAACACAGACATGTTATGTCACAGCTTGCATCAGTTCAGTGTTTAGAAACATGAGCAAAACTAGACAGAAGGATTTTGCATTTACTGCTGATGCATTTACATGGAGCGATTTTGTACTGCCTGCTCAGCAATATAACTTGAACATTTGCAACATGTGATTTGCTTGAGTTGCCAGCAGCGCTTGCCAGCAGATGTGTCTCTCCTTGCAGTAGCTTGCACAATCATAATTGATTGATCAAGTGCAGTTGTGTACAGCTTTCCATTGAAAAGGCTGATGCTTGGGGTGCCAATGCCTTGCATGAGCAAGTTCACAGGCAGGCTCACTCAACTAAATTGAGGTCAGCTGTACCCTGCTTGGCATACTTTGGCTTGTTCACCTGCCATAGCTCAGTCAGTGCTGCAATGTACTTCCTGTGATACTCATTTACTTGCTGCAGTCCCTCTGAACTTCTGATGTCGCCGTCATACCTGCATGGCAGGTATACAGCAATTTCATCATGATGACATGTCCAACACTTCCAGCTTCAGCTGGAAACATCAGTTGCAGCACAGCAGAGGCCAACAGACTAAACAGACACAACAGCAGCACATGACCTCCAACTGGTAAAAGTTGCATGGGGACCAGCGCACATGCAGTCACCTGGTCACTGGTATGGGAGCTCCAACCACTGTGTTGATGGGACAGCGCTTTGGCAGAAAACCAAATGGAATTGCAACGCCTTGTCCCCAGAAAATGGGAATGGTGACGCCCACGTTGCGCTCCATCCAACTGCATCCCAATCGTGCAAATGCTCAGTTTCTCTATGTGGACGATGGTCCAAGCTGTTGATTGCTTCAGCCATGATTTGGGGTACATGAGACTCCAGTTTAAGAGGCCTTGTGGTGCTGAAGTAACTGTGGACGCTCAGTATTCAGGACTTGTACTGAAGGCGACCAATGCACTGTGTGCCTGCAGGCAGGCTGTGTAGCACACAGGACAGAGCTGGCATGACCCTTTCATCTTTCACTGGCCCTTCAGCAAACTTTGGAACACTTGGCATGTTGTCATGAATCTGACTGTACCAAAGTCGATTAGTCAAGCAGTGCGGTGCACGTGGAGGCAGACTGCAAATACTGTACAGGTGAGTGATGCCATGATATATAGCGAGTAAGTTACAGTGTATGATGCTCAGCATGAATCAATCCGAGGCAAAGCAGGGTAGCAGCAGCTCTCACATTTGAAAACTTCTGAGCCCAGAGTTGGGATCTCCCCTGATGGTGCTGTACACTTCGTTTTCCCCAAAATTGATGACTGGGACCAGGGACGCGCCCGTCTGTAACGCCACTCTTACAAAGCCCTTACGCCGGCGTAACACCAGGTCCATTGTTCCAGGGCCAGCATACAAGCTCTCTGTGGCCCCACCAATAGCCAACATGATGGACTGGCCTTTGCCACTGCAGATGCACAACATGGTGAGTCAGCATAGACTAGGTGATGAGTGAGGGAATGTGTGAGTCAGCGGGTCAGCAAGCAGGCAGCCAGCAAAGTGAGTGATAAAACAAGGAACCACCTGCAAGCAGGCGCATTTGCTTCCTGCTTGACTTTCACACTTGATTTGCAACCTTGTGGCAGCTGCCGGCCATGCAATTTGTTTCTATGGCACATTTTCACTTCAAAACTTGAAAAGGAGAACAGAAACAAGCATGAGCATGCTGCTGCTGGTGATGCTGAGCAATGGCGCTCCTTGACTATGCTGCCATGAATGCATGATCAAGGGCGTGTAATGTTGCTTCAGCATCAGCATCAGCATGACAGCAGCAAGGCTGCATAGCAGCACATCAGGGTCATGCAAATACGGATGCAGTGATATGCACAAGCAGTGAGAGGCAGATGCCACCTCTTGAGGATCTTGGTGCATGTCTGTCTGCTGACGTCTGACAGCCCATGCAGCAGCAAGTACTCTCTCATGAAAGGCATCCTCAGGTTGGTGGTCAGCGTCAACACATGCATGGTCAGCCCTGGAAACTGCTTTGCAAAGCCAGTGCCTTCAGTCGCAAATGCCAGCCAAGAGCTGCAAAGAAGAACACTGGTTCTGCCTTGTGGTCAAGCATAAAATCTAATGAATGAATGAATGAATGAATGAATGAATGAATGAATGAATGAATGCATGCTACTGACTAAGAAAGAGCCAGTCAATGCAGTGTCTCATCACTGCAGCAGCATTCTGTTGCCATTGTTCACTCAGGGCGACATGGATGTGCCATGTTGTTATGCTGCAGTATGGCAGATATGACAACCAACAGATCATATGCCACGTTGCAAGGTTCTTGCTTAACTCTGTGCTTTACATTGTAGTTACACAGAGTCTGATGAGCAAATGATTGCATGGCAGTAGCTTACCTCCAGCTTGTTACGCCGTGCGGATGGCACGCAAAAAGGTAATTACCAGTGGGGTCCAGGTCTGCTGTCTTGTGCAACTTAGCAGGAAAGTACTCTGCTGCTTTCCTCCATCCTGACCAACTGGTAGGCAGCTGCAAGTTTCAGTACACATGCGACAGACTGTTGCTTGAACAGCAGCGCTCTGAAGACCACTGGTCACACTCTGCTGGTGCCGTACCTCCTAGAGTATGTCGGGTAAACATGTGTCGACAAGGCTCTGTTGCCGTGGTATACGAAGATGTACGCAAGGTACCTGCGTGAGACCAACTTGGTGAAATTTGGCTTGGCTGCTGAAGGCATTCAGAGCTGAAAGTTCACGCACAAGGCAGGCTTACAAGGTCATCAAGGCTGCGGATATCTTGTGAAAGAAGCATGCAATCACCAACGCGATCCACATGCCCCAGCTCCACATGCCGAAATGAAACGCGACTACGCATCTTGCGATCAGCTGCTGTGAGGCCGACAGAGTTGCTTGTTTGGCCTTCATTCTGGCACGTACAATGCCTGACCAGGAACTACTGGTTTCAGCGAGCGCAAAGCATGTACGGCAGGGGCATTGTGCTAGCAAGAAGCTTAGTCTTTCTAGCTGTCCCTCCATGGCCATGAATCTATTTCAGGGGTCTACATGCAATCCCCGGAAATTGATGTATTTACATTGAGCTGTCTTTGAAATACTCAAAACCAATATATCAAGTTATCTAATACAATATCGTGACAATAAAGTCACATGTGACCTTCTTCAAAATGTGCCTTCTTCCTTTTTGCATTAGAAACTTCAACGCGTTTTTATTCCCAACTTAGCTATTATAGTATAATACTTCTTGCAGCAGAATGAATGACAATAGCAACTTCAGCAGCAGTAATACCTTTGGCTTCTATATAGAGCAGCACTCTTCGAGCATTTCCATCTAATGCAACCACACTAGAACATTGTACATTTTGGCAATATGTTATTGAGATAGGCTGCTGATCAACCTGATGCAGCAGCTTGAAGCCAACGGTCTGGTCACCCGTATTCATGCCAGAAGGTCAATCAACCACCATAGCATGGCATTGACATCTTCATTCGGAGACAGTCACATTGTGTTGAATGCCAATGCTGCAGCCAGCATTGAGGCGCTTACTGCCCACAAAGTGATGCCAAACGAGGCAGCTCCACTCTTGACAGCTGCAGTAGACACAGCGTGGGTCAGCAACTGAGCACATGTGACAGTGCCAGGTCAAGCGGCAGGCCTGGTCTCCTGTTACCAAGCTCATCCTTAGTCAATGCTCAGGATCAACACAGCCGTTTCAAGAAGTTTCTGAGTACTTGTGCAGTTAGCAAAGTATTTTACATGCAAACACATCCACCAACAGTTGCCTCACTGTAAAGCCTGGATCTCAGGAAGCACACTCTTGTCTACGGTGGCCATTGCATGACTGCACAGAGTTATAAGTGTGCATAAAGAAAGCAGGCGGAGGCTTACTTGGGTTTGTTGTGTTGCCCTTGGACACGCCAGTGACCGTAACGTTGCCAAAGCTGTCACCAAAAATTGATGAAACATCATTGGACTGCAGCACTGCAGCCAGGGCGCTTTGACCTTCTAGAGCCGCTGCAGCATCGGCGGTGGTGAAGGCTATTGAAGTGGACACACTGATTGATCCTGCTACCACCTTGGTGATCGTCACATTCACCAGCTGCTCGATGGCTGCAAGGATGTTGCTCTCCAGAGTTGCAACGAACTGCAGTGGGCAAGATAGGTCTGTGAGTGGTGTTGTCATGTCCTATCGACATACCCTACAGGGGTATGTGTTTTGTGTGTGCATATGCAAAGAGTGATGTACATGTTGACAAACAGCACTGTTGGCTTGCCTGCTTTGACACATGTCACTGGTGTGGGTTTGCATGTACATGTGCTCAGCATGCAAACGCTGAGCATCAGTGCTCATAAGCACTATCTAGCTAGCTAGTGTACACATGTGCAAGGTAGCGTGAGACCACATCATCAGCAAGTGCGTCGTAATGCATCATGACCCAGAGGATTACCCTGGCACGCTCAGTAGTTGTGAAGGCATTCACAGTGGCATAGTTAGACAGCAAGGCTGTCGAGATCACTGCCGGCACCACACTAGCATTTGATGTGGCATGGCTGATGACTGATGCAGGTGAGCTGGTCACTCCTGATGGTGAAGAAGTGCTGACAATGGCCGCCCCTATGCAGCATGGTTTCAAGCTGAGGCACTGTGAAAAGAAAAGTTGAGTCAATGCTTTTCAGCGATCATAATGGGAGCCTCCTAAGGCGGCAGCCCTGAGCAAACAAAATGCCCCTGAGGCACTGTGTACAAACATGCTGAAACAGGACCTCATATGACTGTATGTGCTGCAAAGTGTATGTGCCTGAGCCCAGGGATTTTGAGTCAAATGAAGGAACAAAGGAATGGTTGCATGAGTGAATGTCCACAGATAATGCTGTTTGTTACTGGGTAAGCGTACACAATGGACATGCATGATGTTTGGCTGCGTCAAAAGTGTTGAACCAAAACACAGTGCTTGACACTCTGTTCCAGGACCTATAACATGACCTATACCATGGGATACACCATGCCGGGAGAGTTTGCAATACCCCAGCTGGCCCAGTCATGAAGCTGCAGAGCTTCCCCACACGGCCATGGTGTGCCTGCTGCAACATGAACTCAACATTTCGGCTGCCAGATGTAAACGTCTGTCTTACCACATCGACAAGATGTACACACGCATGTTCAGGATCAACCAGCAGCTGAGTCAGGTATGCTGACGAACACACACACCTGTGCTTTCAAGTCTGTTGGTACTAATATTCATGTAAAAGAGCTGCTGATGATCACTGCCACTGCTTCTGATGCTGCTGCTGCTGATGTCGATCACTTGTTGATCAACGGCAAGTCAATTTCTGTTGAATCTGCCACTGAGCAAGAAGCAGCAACAACGATTGGTATACGCTGTGCATGCATGCCTGGAATGCACAAATGCCTGTTCCACAGCTGCTGGTGATGCTACGCTGCTGCTGCCGCTGCTGCTGCTGCTGCTGCTGCCGCCGCCGCTGCTGCTGCTGCTGCTGCTGCTGCTGCTGATGATGATGATGATGATCACTTCACGAACAGTTTGGAGTGTTTAGGTATCCTAAATAGTGCACTATGGACAAAAGCATATTCACTTCAAAATTGATATGCAGTGTATGCTGCAGGCACAGGCAGAGCGAGCCTTCTGGATGGCCAAAGACAAGCGCCTTCAAAAGGAGATGTTTGACTTGAATGCAGCAGTGGCAAGGCTGCAGAACCGAGAACAGCAGGCCTCCTTTTGTCGTGATGTGACCACAGATGCAGACAAGTTTGAGAAGATCATTGTTCCCCTTGATCATCGCATCAACAAGGTAACTAACAACAAGTGCAGTTGTGAACATTCCCCTTGCTACACCGGTGAACAATGCCCTTGCTTCAGCTGTAGGAGGCCAATGCTAGTTGTGGTGAGTGCAAATGCTGTGATGAGTGCACATTGTGAGTACAATGGTGTCCAACGGAGTGCAATGGAGTGTAATGAAGTGTAATGGTGTGAGCCACAACAGCTGATTACACATAATCGGTTGACATAATCGACTTAGCTATCAAGAGCTATCAAGCAAGCTGTCAAAACTGTTGGGGCAAACAGCTATTCCAACCCATCTGTGGCTGCACCAACATAACAATTTGCATGCATACATGCACCAGTTTGCTTGTTGCCAGCGTCCCTGGCTGCCTTGCTGTCAGCAGCTGAGTTGTGTTGAAGCAAGTATGTATACATGAAAATGCCCATTGATTTCAATGCTGACTCAGCTATTGTCACAGCATCTGTGCCTTGCCACATCCTGGTTCAGAAAACCCTTTTGCTTGAATTTTGCACATGGGGTTGCTGGTCTCAGGCCAAACCAGAACACCTCCACAAGTGTAGGAACGCGGTTTTACGATCCCCAGGCGCACCTGAGTTCAGATTTCCAGTGTAGGGTAACGTTTCTGAGTAAACAGTCCCAAATTTAGAGGTTTTGGGACTGAAAAGAGCAATGTGTCTGCACAGGTCATCATCAAGCAGCAAGATGAGGCTGAGGCTGCTTGGGAGAAGCACAGAGCCCAACTTGCCAAAGTGAGGGCCAGGGGCCTGCAAATGGCTGCCTTGAAGTACGACATGGAAACAGGCATCAAGCATGTTGGTTGTCTGGTCAGGACAGGGCAGACTCCAGAAACTTCACCTGAGATGCAGGCAAACATAGATGCGATCGACATGCTGGGAGTCAAGTTCAAAGAGGTGAGATTGTACAAGACACCCTAGCTTGATCAAAGATGCGACTCTGATTTGGGATGTACCTGTTGATGAAGGGCTGCTGCCAGGGCAGAGCAAGAGCTTGCCGCTCTGTGAAGAGCCTGGTGAAGCAGGGTCAGAAGCACAGACATGCCCCATGAGTGCCACTGGTTGTTTGACCATGCCATCCATCTGCTGTGCATTTGACACCTGACGCATGCTCTTTGCTTCCTCTTTCTTTGCAGGAGCTCTGGCCAAAGCTATGCTCCCCTGGAAAGGCGCAAGCAATGCTGGATGCCATGCAGACCCAGCAGCAGCAGATAGCTCAGGACTTTGAGGCAGAGTCTGCTGAGCTGTCCCTCCTGGAGTCTCACGTGCTGGAATCAGCCTGTGATGACCCTGGAGCACTTCTTCTGCCTCACCTTATCTTGCCATATCTTCGGAAGCGGCTGGAAGCTCAAGCAGCACAGTTTTGTGTCAAAAGTGGTGCAGGATCAGCAAGCTATAGCAGGGTGAGTGTAGCAAGGCCACCTGACACCTTTCAGTAAAAGTTTTACCCTGAAAGACCCTAATACTTGATGTATACATTTCTTGCATGCAAAAGGTATGACGTGCTTCATTATGAGGCATGTTCTCAGCAGACCCTAGTATTCTACACTCAGACCAATCTGCATACTAGCAGGCATCACATGAGCTTCACAAAAAGTCTAAACTCCTGCAATGCTGCTGCATGGGCACGATTTGTTATTACAACAGTGTGACAGTGATTGATGTGCTATCTGCTACTGAAACTGCAAGCCTATGAAGCAAAGCTCCACTTGCTGTTGCAGCACGATCTATCTTATGTTAGCAGCACTAGCTTAGACCAAAATCTGCAACCTTGTGACCTCATGCCATGATGCCTTTGTTTGCCTTGCACAAAGATTTTTACAAGTTAGATGGCAATGCAGGATGTTGAGTCTGTGGCATCAAGGCAGGCTGAAAGTAATGAGGAGGCAGAGGATGCTTCCTTGCAAGAGTGCATCCAGTTCTACCGGGAACAGTTGCAAGGTGTTGTATCACTGAATGTGCAACGTGCTGCCCTGAGAAAGCAGTTAGCTGAAATCACAGGTGCAAAGTTACTAGAACAATGCCCAGACGGCCAGCTGTTGTATGCAACATATGTGGATGATTTCATGCTCGCACAGATCTGCAAACAGCATGCCCGACCTGTTACTGCAATGGACAACAGCTTTGTATCAGGCTTGAGCTTAGGGTGCGCCTGGCTAGCAGTGCTATTTTGTTCTGACATTGATCCTTTTGAAGACCAGTAGCATCTTCATGTGGACTGCATGTGCGCACTTATGCGGTCTATAGAGCTAACTTAGTTAACTTAGAGACATAGCTAAGACATACTTCTATGCCCTATGACGCCCGAGTCACCTTGAGTTTCTCTTCAGGTGTCACCCGGTAAGCCATCTGTCAAATAATATATTGACAGTGAGAGATATTACATCTCTCTGCAGCAACTGTATGATCATGACAGAATCTACATATTTGACTTGACTCATGAGGAGTGGCGTGTAACACAAAAAAGCCTAAATGCATTGTATCACCCGCATGTAACGCTGCTGGCTATGCCATGTACTGCAAGAGCATTGTGTGCTGAATAGTATCTGTAAATGTGTACCAGATCTCTAGAACGGACATTTGATGAGTAATGCAAAAGCCTTAGAGTATACCCCAAGCGTTTTTTAAGTTTAAATTTCCAGAGTAGAGATTGAAGCTTGATGTTGATCACGATGATTGCTCTGCTTTTCATGTGCAGATGTGGCCTTTGGGTTAGGGATTTGCTTTTGTTCAGGCCTTTGTTTAGCCTAACCAGCTCAGGCATATGGTGTTGACAGGGCATCTC
>JAABUK010003260.1_pt1 | contig 27743 bp, 24 predicted proteins | sample 5559141 | NCBI WGS metagenome assembly JAABUK01 (sample SAMN10711869, study PRJNA513367) | rock metagenome | isolation source: Antarctica rocks | place: Antarctica: Victoria Land, Pudding Butte nord | collected 2016-01-03
GATTTTGCCAACGATGTGGCAGTGATCCAGCTGCAAAACCCCGCGCCGGCGGACGCTGCTTCTTATTCGATCTACGCCAGCCAAAATGAGATTGGAAGAGAAGTGGTGCTGGTGGGTCAAGGGTCCAGCGGAACAGGAAACACTGGCGTCGATCAAAACTTTGCGCCGAGCGAATCGCGAAGCGGCAGACGCAAGGGGCTGAATGACTTCGATCAGTATACCGATCTTGACCCGACGCACATTCTCTACGATTTCGATAACGGTACCAACGCTCAAAACGCCTTCAACAGTTCGCTAGGGCGAGGCATTGATGAGGTAACGATAGCTGGAGGGGATTCCGGTGGCCCGAGTTTTGATTTCGCGACGGGCTTCATCATTGGGGTGCATTCTTACAACACCTGCTTCACAGCGTCGGCTAATTCAGATGCATGCATCTCGCCGCCCGATCTTCATCCCACGGTGAACGGTCCAGCCGGTTACTTCGGGGAGATTGGCGGGGATGCCCGGGTTTCCATTTACACCAGTAATTTTCTCGCGCCATTTATCGGAACTGCCACTCCGGAGCCGGCAACCTGGGCCATGATGGGTGCCGGTTGTCTTGCTTTGTTAGGCGGTACCATTCGCCGCCGCAAAGCTTAGCGCGCGGAATTGCCGCAACAACTTCTGCTATTTGGGCCTGTCTAGAGTGTATAGTTCGCACAGGTGCGTAACGTAACCATTGCTGAGGTGGATCATGATCACTAACCCGGCGATCTTAATTGATACTCACAACGATGTCGCCAGCAAGGCTGTTGATGGCGCGCACGGCGGTTCGGGCTACTGTGGTGATCCGGAAACTAACGTCTGCAAGCTGGTGCACTCCTGCGTTAGGCACGGAAATTGCACTGCGTCCTAAAGCACCCATGGCGGAAAATCCGAAACTTTTGCCGCAACTAGCGGAGGCACGAGCTCAAACGGATCTTCTGTTCCAACATTTGGATCCGGCGGCTTTGTACGGCCGCCCCATTGCGGAACGGCACAGAATGGTTTTCTATCTTGGGCATCTGGAAGCCTTTGATTGGAATCAAATGAAGCACACTGGAATGCATAGTGCTTCGCCTAATCCGGAGTTCGATTCTCTCTTCGCTTTAGGGATCGATCCGGAACCGGGCCGTTTGCCACACGATCAGCCGTCTGATTGGCCGAAGCTGCCTGAGATTCTGAGCTATAACCAGGGAGTCCGTAACACTATAGATTCCTTTCTGCCCCAGGTATCGGCGGACACCATCCAAATGATGATTGAACATCGTCATATGCATGCTGAAACTTTTGCATACATTCTGCACAATCTGGAATTTGAAAAGAAACGCGGGCCTTCGGAGCCTCTTACCGTTACACCGCCTGTGTACCAAGAATTTGTGGACATTCCTTCAGGGTTGGCCACGCTTGGCAGAGATGCAGCGGAGGGCTTTGGGTGGGATAACGAATTCAGAAAGTTTTCCGTTTCAGCAGCTTCCTTCCAGATCACCAAGTTTAAAGTTACGAACGGCGAATTTCTTGAGTTTATGAAGTTGACGGGCGCACGCGCGCCTTACTATTGGTTCCAGCAGGAAAGCCAGTGGTTTTATCGGGGCATGTTCCAAAATTTCCCGCTCCCTCTCAACTGGCCGGTTTATTGTACTTGGGAGCAGGCTTCGGATTATGCGAAGTTTCGAAAGCTTCTGTTGCCAACCGAAGCGCAGTTTCATCGCGCAGCTTTCGGTGTGCCGGACGGTGCCCCGGAACGGGAGTTGCCCTGGGGAAACGGCGGGATGGATTTCCGGAAGCAGGGTAACTTCGGTTACGCGGCATGGAACCCGGTTGCAGTAAACGCGTCTCCTGAAACAGAGAGTGCGTTTGGAGTTGCCCAAGTTGTGGGTAACGGCTGGGAGTGGACGTCCACCGTCTTTGCGCCTTTCGACGGATTTGAACCGCACCCAACTTATCCTACTTATTCCGCAAATTTCTTCGACAACTCGCATTATGTGATGAAAGGAGCCAGTCCCCGCACGTCTGCCGCGCTCATCCGGCGCTCGCTTCGGAATTGGTTCCGTCCAGAGTACCCCTATGTCTATGCCACTTTTCATTTGGTTCGGAATTGATTGATGTCTGCTCACGCACTCGATCTATCTTGTTTGGTGGAGACGCCTTTAGCTCGCGATGTATTGCGCGGGTTGAGCAATAAAGTTCAAAAATCGCTGCCCTCTCAGTATCTCTATGATGAGCTTGGCAGCATTCTTTTCGATGCAATTACCGCTCTACCGGAATATGGGCTTACTCGCGCCGATAGCCGGTTATTGCGCGCACATGCGGGCGAAATCATAGCAGCTATGCCAAGCCCTGGTTTTGCGATTGCGGAACTCGGCAGCGGCACCGGCGCGAAGACCCGCTGGATCTTAGAAGCGGCATCAAAATCCGCCCACGAGGTAATCTATCACCCGATTGATATTTCGGAAACCGCTGTGCAGCAGTGTGCGAAGATTTTGGACACCATTGAAGGAGTGACCGTTCAGCCGCAAGCAGCAACTTATCTGGAAGGTCTTGAAAAAGTTGCACGCCGCCGGGCCCCGCACCAAGGTTTGTTGGTGCTTTTTTTGGGCTCCACAATTGGCAATTTTGACTTTGTGGCTGCTCGCAAGTTTCTGTCGAGTATTCGCGATCTGCTGCGACCGGGTGACGGCTTGCTTCTTGGTACCGATTTGGTCAAGCCTCTTCCCCAGATGCTTGAAGCTTATGACGATCCCACGGGCGTGACAGCTGCGTTCAACCTGAATATCCTAGGACGCCTTAATCGGGCATTGGATGCGGATTTTAACTTGCGGCAGTTCGCTCATGAAGCTAGATTCAACCAGAACGAATCGCGCATTGAAATGCACCTTCGTTCGAAGGTGAACCAGACGGTGAACGTGGGCGGACTGGAATGCAGTTTCTCGTTCCGTGCCGGAGAGACCATCTGGACTGAAGGCTCATACAAGTTCCGCCGTTCTGAGGTGGACTCCATGGCTGTTGAAACCGGCTTTTCGGTACGCGGCCAATGGACCGACCATGAGTGGCCATTTGCGGAAACTCTGATGCTGGCAAAGTGAACTTGTCTGCCGACGATAGTTGAATTCGATCGGGTATCGTACACGCCTCCGGGCCAGTCGCGCACAGTGCTGCGGCATTTCTCTTTAGCTATTGCCAGCGGTGAGACGGTCGTTTTGTTGGGCAGAAGCGGCAGCGGAAAAACAACTGCTCTGAAGCTGGTAAACGGCCTTCTTTTCCCCACCAAGGGCGAGGTTCGCGTGGAGGGAAAATCCACCCGCGAGTGGGACCCGGTCGCACTCAAGCGGCGCATCGGTTATGTAATTCAAGAAGCAGGCCTGTTCCCACATTTCACCGTTAGTCGCAACATCGCCCTGCCGCCAAGGCTAAATGGGTGGACAGCAGAAAAGATTGCGGCTAGAACCGCTGAGATGCTACGCACGGTAGGCCTTGAAGAATACGGCAGCCGTTACCCGCGTCAGCTTTCCGGCGGCCAGCGGCAGCGCGCCGGTGTGGCCCGTGCCCTCTCCGCAGAACCGGCTCTGCTGTTGCTCGATGAGCCTTTTGGCGCGCTTGACCCGGTGACGCGCTTAGCGCTTCAAAAGGAGTTCCTCAAGCTCACTAAAACCGCGTTGTTTGTTACGCATGATATCCGCGAAGCTCTGCAACTAGGCACGCACGTGGCGCTTTTGCATGAGGGCGATTTAGCGGTAATTGAGACGCCCCAGGTTTTTCTGGAATCGCGGCATCCGGAAGCTCAGGCGTTCCTTGAGGTGCTGCACGGTGTGGGCTGACCTGGGGCGCGAAGCCCTCTCGCTCACGCTGGAGCACTTGTTTCTTGTTGTTGTCTCCGTCATATTGGCCGCCGCAATTGCCATCCCGGCGGCGGTGGCGCTTACCCGGCATGAACACTTGAGCCGCCCTATTGTCGCGTTCGTCAATATCCTGCAGACCATCCCCAGCCTGGCGCTCTTCGGGTTCCTAATTCCGCTGCCGCTGCTGGGTGGCATCGGCAAGCGCACCGCCATCATTGCGCTTGTGCTTTACGCTTTGCTTCCCATTCTGCGGAACACACTGGTGGGGATACAAGGCATTGATGCCGCGGTTCGAGAATCGGCAGTCGCCATGGGGATGACGCCGCGCCAGATTCTGCGTGAGGTGGAACTTCCGCTGGCCGCACCCTCCATCTTTGCCGGCTTGCGCGTGGCAACAGTGACTACTATAGGTACAGCCGCCATCGCAGCCGCTATCGGTGCGGGCGGCCTGGGCGTGTTCATCTTCCGTGGCATAGCTTCTGTGGATAATGCTCAGATTCTGGCCGGTGCCATTCCGGCCGCACTGATGGCCATCGCGGCCGACGAAGGATTTTCGTGGATCGAAAGAAAATTTTCACAGCCCTAGCTGCATTACTCCTTACAAGCTGCACGCATCAGCCTGAACTCACGGTGGGATCGAAGAATTTCGCCGAGCAATTGATTTTGGGCGAACTGGTGTCTCAGCACTTAGAAAACACGCTGCATATCCATGTACGGCGCAAACTTGATTTGGGCGGAACGTTACTGGCCCACAAGGCGCTTCAAGCTGGCGAGATCGATCTTTACCCCGAGTACACCGGTACCGCGCTAACCGCAATCCTGAAACAACCGCCGGACAGCGATGCCGTTGCGGTACTCACTAAAGTACGGGATGGTTACCGGCCGCTCAAACTGGAATGGTCAGACCCCATTGGCTTCAACAACACCTTCGCCATGGTAATCCGCAAAGACGATGCCGAAGCGCGGAATGCGCACACCATTACAGCAGCCGCTGGGTTTGAGAAGGGCTGGCGGCTTGGCGTGGGCTATGAATTTGTTTCCCGTCCGGACGGCCTTCCTGGCCTAATCGGCACCTACCGGCTGAACACCAAGGGCAGCGTGAAAACAATGGACCTGGGTCTGTTGTACAAAGCGCTTGAACAGGGCCAGGTGGATATGGTTGCCGGGAACAGCACCGATGGCCAACTCTCCCAAAAAGAGTTTGTGGTGTTGGAAGATGATCGCCATTACTTCCCGCCTTACGAAGCTGCGTGGGTAGTCCGCTCCGATGCATACCAAAAGTTTCCGGCATTAACTGACGCGCTCAGTAAGCTGAAATTGAATACCGATCAGATTCGCGGATTGAATCACGAATTGGAAGGCAAGCACACGCCCGTCCGTGAAATTGCTAAAAAGTTCTTAGTGGAGCACAACCAGTAAGCAGGTTGCCGGATCTATCGTACCGCTCGTCCGCCATTAGGCGGTCGTCCCATTTTCTCGAAACGTTCCGGGGCGGCAATCACGCCATCTATTGCGATGGGGCTTTGGAACTTGCCCTCCGTTTCAACCGCGATTATGCCTCCCCCAAACGAGCCGTTTGGGGCTGGAGCGGGGTTTCCCAAAAACGTGACTGGCGGAGTGCTTGTTACCGGAACGGAAACACCGGCGAAACTGAATTTCGCAAAAAAACCGTCGGATGGTCCGCCGCCCGCCACTCGTTGTAACGCGTTTGCGACGGGGAAATTGCTAGAAGCCGTCTGGCCTACCAGGAACACTTCGAAAAATTGATTCACGGTCACGCTCACCGCGTCATCGTCACCGAGGCCGCCGTAAAACGTGGAATAGAGTAGGTTCTGCCCATTGGTGTCCAGCACGGAGAGCACGCCATCCACGCCCCCGCCCCGGTTACTTTGAAACGCATCGCGCGTGACGGGGTATTGATTCGAATCAGTATTGCCGGCCACATACACATTGCCATTCGCGTCGACAGAAACTGCGTCCCCATAATCGCCGCCGTGGGAACCGAGGAATGTGGTCCACAACAAACTCTGGCCATTAGGGGAATACTTGGAAACAAAGATATCGGACAAGCCGCCGTTGTAGCCCGTGTTGAAACTGCGGTTCGGAATATCAAACCCTTTGTCCCCGGTAGTGCTTCCCCCGACGTAAATATTCCCGGAGAGGTCGATAGCGACACCGCTTGCGGAATCATCGCCTGCGCCGCCCGAAAACGTGGAAAAGACTAATTGCGAACCGTCGGCATTCACTTCGGTGACAAAGGCTTCCAGGCCCCCATGCCGGGAATGCTGGAATGGCGGGTTGGCTTGCGGGAAACTGTCTGAAAGAGTCTCACCGACAATAGATGCATTTCCGCTCGCGTCCACCGCAATGGCATTCGCCCTGTCATCGGCCTTGCCGCCGACCAAAGTGGAGTATATAGCTGAACCGTTAGGAGCAAATTTGGCTACGAAAGCATCAGAGCCGCCGCGATTGTCGCGCTGGAATGCTCCGTCGTTGGTAGGAAAATTGTTCGAGAAGGAAACTCCGGTCAAGTAGACGCTGCCTTGACGATCCAAAGCTATGGCATAGGCCCGATCATCATCGCTGCCCCCCATATAGGTTGAAAAAATGAGAGTTGTACCCGCGGGGTCAAGCCTTAAGACATAGGCATTGTTGACGCCATAGTTCTTGCTTTGGAAAGCGGCAACCACCGGGAAATCGAGCGAAGCGGTTCGCCCAGCCACGGAGGCAAACCCGTTGACGTCCACCGCAATGCCGTTGCCGTAATCGTTATCCGCCCCGCCCAGGTCGGCAATATAAAGGAACGCGCTGCCATCGGCCGAAATCTTGCGGATCATCACGTCGGCATCGCCCTTCGGTGTGGAAAAGGTGGTGCCGGTCAGGTACATATTGCCCGCGCTGTCCGCCGCCACTGAATTAACCGCATCCAGATCGCGGCCGCCCAGAAAACTGGAGTACACCAGAACGGGATCGATCACCAGCGGTTGCGAGCGGTCGTATTTTCCCAGCTTGAAAGTGACGTCGTGCGCTCCGGTTATGCGAAACCCGGCCTCAATCATGCGGCGTGTGCCCGCGATTTGCTGGTAAACCACCGGCTTGCGCTCCCGCAGGTCACCTGCGGCGGTGTTAAGAATCAAATCGCCCGAAGGCGCGGACTTCAACGATTTCACCCCGTCGAAATGGAGGCGGATGCGCGTGGGGTCCGTTTGAGGCGCCACCACAAAGTCGTATTCCAACTGAGCTTGGTCTCCGTAGTACACCATGTCGATCCCGGGGTATACGTCGTGGGCTGTAACCTGCCCGTAATTCGGTAAATTAGTAATCCACCTGGAGGAATCTTTCCCGTGAAAATACGAGGAGTGCCCCGCTAACGGGTTGCTGCCGCTTAGCTTCGCACTGTGATTAGCCCCTACCAGACCCATATGAACGTCGGCGCTGGTGCCCTTATTTCGCAGCAGAATGTGTGGCCCATTATGACCAAGGGTCATGTAGTATCCCGCCCCGCGCGCCACAAACTCGGCCCCCGGGTCCGCTTGTCCGCGGTTAGGTTCAAAGCTGATAGGCAATTTGTCGAAGCGGGCAGCAGAAGGGGCAGCCGCTACGTTGCTCACTGACACCACCAAAACAAACACAGGCGCAAACTTGATCAGCCTCGTCATAATTCATTATTCCCCAGTCCGCGGAGACTCCTAATGAAATGAACCGTTTGTAACCCAGTTGGTTTCATTATGAATAACCCTTAATGCTGGTACGAGATACTCCTGACCACGTCAGGAGTTAGGGGCCCGTTGCTATACTGGATAATTCGATTCTCCTATGCCGTTGAAACCGATTGCCGCTAACAATACGGCAGACAAAAAGATCTATCTTCTTAAGCCTCGCGGTTTCTGCGCGGGTGTAGTCCGGGCCATCGATGTAGTGAAAATCGCCCTCGATTTGTACGGCCCTCCGGTTTACGTGCGGAAAGAAATTGTGCACAACAAGCATGTGGTGGAAGAGCTCCGCCAAGCTGGCGCAGTTTTTGTGGAAGAAGTTGACGAAATTCCGGCTGGGGCACGCGCTATTTTCAGTGCCCACGGCGTTTCTCCTGAAGTCCGCAAGGAAGCCAAGTTCCGCAGCCTGCAAGTGATCGATGCCACGTGCCCGCTGGTCACCAAAGTCCATTTGGAAGCCGTCAAATTCGCTAGGGAAAATTACACCATCGTCCTGATCGGCCATAAAGATCATGATGAGGTGCAGGGCACGCTGGGGGAAGCTCCCTCGCGCTCGGTCTTAGTCGAAAACGTGGCCGATGTAGATGCGTTGAACTTAGCAGACCCCACGCGCGTAGCTTACCTTACGCAGACCACGCTCAGTTTAGATGAAACGACGCACATTGTAGAGCGCCTGAAAGAGCGTTTTCCCATGATCCAGGGCCCGAAATCGCAGGACATTTGCTATGCAACAGAAAATCGCCAGATGGCCGTAAAAGGCGTCTCGGAGTTTTGCGATCTGCTGCTGGTTGTCGGCTCCGCAAATAGTTCTAACTCGAAGCGTCTTGTGGAAGTTGGCGGCAACTTCGGAGTTCGCGGATATCTTGTAAATGACTGGAATGACGTGGATCCGGCCTGGTTGCATGGTGCGAAGAATATTGCCGTCACTGCCGGAGCCTCTGCCCCGGAGCACCTGGTGGAAGAGCTGGTGGAAGCTTTGCGAGGTGAAGGCTTCACGCAGTTGGAAGAGGTGGAATTGGTGGAAGAAGATGTACGCTTCTCGCTTCCCGGCGAGCTTCACAACCACAGCGGTTTAGCGCAAATTTCGGGGATGTCACAGATCGCGAGCCGATGAGCGCTGGTGCCACACTGCAGGTTCCCCTGCAAGCCGCGGTTGCCGAACGCATCGATCTCGCAGTTCAGGCTCTGCTGAAGCAGCAGGACCCGAGTGGTTACTGGTGCGCCGAACTTACGGCCGACACCACGCTTGAGAGCGATTTCATCCTGCTCCAGTTATGGATGTACCCGCCTGTTGATGGCGTCTGGACGCATGCTAAAACTCCGCGTGTCCAAAAAGCCGTGCAGTCGATCCTGGCGCGCCAGTTGGAAGATGGCGGGTTCAATATTTATGTGGAAGGGCCTTCCGAAATCTCAGCCTGCTGCAAAGCTTATTTCGCTCTGAAAGTGGCTGGCGTACCGTCCGGCGATTCGCGCATGGAGCGGCTTTGCGAACGCATCCTGGCGCTCGGCGGAGTGCAGAATGCCAATAGCTACGTCAAAGTAAATCTCAGCCTGTTCGATCTTTACCCGCGCGAACACACTCCTAGCATCCCGCCCGAACTGATGCTGCTGCCAGGGGGTGTTATTTACCGGATGTCGTCCTGGACGCGGGCTATTGTAATCGCGCTCGCCATCGTTCACTCCTCGAATCCTAAGCGTCCGGTCCCCGCCGGGTTCACGCTTGATGAGCTTCACCAGTCCACCAGAAGCTTCGCGCTTGCCAGCGATGAACCCTGGCTCACGCTGCGCAACACTTTCATTCAATCCGACCGCATCTTGAAACTGTGGGAAAAATACGGTGTCGAGCGCATTCGCAAAAGCGCCATCCGCAAGTGCGAGCACTGGATGGTGGAGCATCTGAAACATTCCGATGGCCTCGGGGCTATTTATCCCCCTATGATGTACGCCATTATGGCTTTCGACTGTTTGGGCTATGCGGCCGATCACCCCATGCGCAAGGAAGCGGTCCGGCAATTCGAACATCTGCTGGTGGACGATGGCAAGCGATTTTTCTTCCAGCCTTGTTTCTCGCCTGTTTGGGATTCGGCGATCGCCAGCTATGCTCTGGGCGAAGCCGTGCCCGCCGCCACCATCAAAGCCGCGCAACAGCGGTCTGCCGATTGGCTCCTCAGCAAAGAAATCCGCAGGGCCGGCGATTGGAGTGTAAAGCGGCCCTCCACGGAACCGTCCGGATGGGCTTTTGAATTTCGTAACGATCACTACCCAGATATTGACGACACCGCCATGGTGTTGCTCAGTTTTTGCCATGCCCGCGCCGCGAACCAGCCGGCTCAGCGCTCCTGTGAAAAGCGCGCCATCAACTGGCTACTTGCCATGCAATCCCGCGATGGTGGGTGGGCTGCTTTCGATGTCGATAACAATTGGGAAATCCTGAGTTACGTGCCCTTCGCGGACCACAACGCCATGCTGGACCCCACCTGCGCCGATATCACCGGCCGGGTTCTGGAAGCGCTGAGCTCGAGCGGCATGTCACTTAAAGATGCGCCCGTGCAGCGCGGCGTCGATTACCTGATCCGCACGCAAACTGCCGATGGAAGTTGGTACGGGCGCTGGGGCGTAGCCTATATTTACGGCACCTGCTTCGCGCTGCGCGGGCTTCATGCAGCGGGCGAAGACGATCATGAGCCGCACATCCAGCGCGCCAATGAATGGATTCGCTCCATTCAACATGCCGATGGCGGCTGGGGTGAAAGCTGCGCCAGTTACGACAACGAAATCTATACCGATGCGAAATCCACGCCATCCCAAACGTCGTGGGCGATACTGGGGCTGATCGCGGGCGGGGATACCAATAGTTCCAGCCTGCAGCATGGCATTGAGTATCTGGTCAGAACGCAAAGCCCGGACGGCCAATGGCCGGAAGAACTCGCGACAGGTACCGGGTTTCCGAAAGTGTTCTACCTGAACTATCACATGTACCGGCTCTATTTCCCCCTGCTCGCGCTGGCTGCCTACCAGAAAACCCGTCAGGGGCGATAGTCCGTGAAGCCTGTTCTGGTTACTGGCGCGTCAGGTTTCCTGGGCCATCATGTTGCGCGTCAATTGCTTGATCAGGGCCGTTCCGTGCGGGCTCTGGTGCGTTCTGCCAGTCACCTGCGCGATCTTGACGGTGCCCAAGTTGTTACCGGTGACCTTCGGGATGCCAGTTCTTTAACGCGGGCTGCCGCTGGGTGCGATGTTGTCTATCACGTGGCGGCGGATTACCGCCTTTGGGCGAAAGATCCGAATGAGCTTTATCTAAATAACGTGGACGGCACGAAAAATCTGATTACGGCAGCCAGGCACGCCGGCGCCAGCCGGATGGTTTACACAAGCACTGTCGGCTGCATTGAGCCTCCCGATGAAACCCGGCCCGTCACAGTGGAGCAAATGTCGGGAGCTTACAAGAAATCGAAATTTCTAGCGGAACAATTGGCGCTTGCTGAGCGTGAGCTTCCGATCGTGATCCTGAACCCCACGGCCCCCGTAGGTGACTATGACGCGAAGCCCACCGCGACAGGCGCGATCATCCTCGATTTTCTGAAAGGCAATATGCCGGCCTTTATTGACACAGGCTTGAACCTGGTGGACGTGAGCGATGTGGCTGCGGGACATCTGCTCGCCGAGCAGCAAGGGCGCCCCGGAGAGCGCTATATTTTAGGCTGCGAAAACTTGACCCTACAGCAGATTTTGAAACGGCTATCGGTCCTTACGGGCAAACCCGCTCCCACCATCAAGCTTCCCTATTTCGTCGCCTATGCTGCTGGCGTGGTAACAACGGCTTGGGCGCGCGTTTCCGGAAGGCCGCCCCGTGCGCCGCTCGATGCCGTCAAAATGGCGAAGAAGAAGATGTGGGTATCGCACATAAAAGCAGAGCGCGAATTAGGCTACCGGCCCGGCTCCGTCGATGCCGCGCTGACACGGGCCGTCAAATGGTTTGAGGCGAATGGCTACTGCTGATATTCTTTTCCTGGCCGCGGAACCGCGTGAATTTACAGGAACGCTAAAGTTTTGGCAGGACGTCCGTCCCTTGAATCTTTCGGTGCATTGGGCGCGGTCGGGTGTGCGAAAGGGGCGGCCCGTGATTGCGGTCGCCAATGGCGCGGGTTGGGAGCGCGCGCGTCTGGCCGCGGAATCTGCACCTTTTGCGCGCTTGTGCAATATAGGGTTCTGTGGGGCGCTTGATCCCACGCTGAAGATTGCGGATATTGTTGTTTCCAGCAGCCACTTGCCCGTGAAAAGCGACCGGCCATACGTAGCCGGCCGCGTGGTGTCTGTTCCGCAAATTGCTGGTAGCGCCCAGGAAAAGCAGCGGCTTCACTCGGAAGGCTACATCGCCGTCGAAATGGAAGCAGCGGGTTTGGCAGGCCGTCAGTTCCATTGCATTAAAGCCGTCAGTGATCTTGCTGGCGAAACGTTTGCCAATAATTTCAACGCCGCCCTGTTGCCCAATGGCAAATTCAGCACGGCACGCGTTCTTACTTCTGCCCTAGGTGATCCACTGCGCAGATTTCCCGAACTGATTCGTCTGGCGCGGCGCACCGCTGCAGCATCTCAATCTTTAGGAGAGTTTCTCGATGCCTGCCAGTTTTGAAGTTCCAGGTACCATGCGTGCCGCCGTGTACCGTGGCAAGAGTGTCGTTACAGTGGAGGATGTAGCGACTCCCCAAATCGGCGAAGGGGAACTTCTCATCCGCGTTGAAGCGTGCGGCGTTTGCCACACTGATTTAAAAAAGGTGGAGTATAACTTGCAGCCTCCGCCGCGCATCTATGGCCATGAAACGGCGGGAGTAGTGGCGCAGGTGGGTTCCGCTGTGAACCGATACAGCACCGGTGACCGCGTGATTGTCTTTCATCACATCCCATGCCGCGAATGTTTCTATTGCCAGCGAAAACTTTACGCGCAATGCCCGGTTTATAAAAAGGTGGGCGTAACAGCGGGCTTCGAACCAGCGGGCGGCGGTTTTTCCCAATATGTCCGCGTCATGGATTGGATTGTCCGCGATGGAATGGAACGCATCCCCGACGGTGTATCGTTCGAGCAAGCCTCATTTGTCGAGCCTCTCAATACCTGTTTAAAAGCCGTACACACCTCCGGCGCCGTACGCGGCGAAGTCGCTCTCGTAATTGGGCAGGGGCCCATCGGGTTACTCTTCACTATGTTGCTGGCGGATCGCGGTGTGCGTGTAATCACCTCAGATACCATCGCCTCGCGCCTCGCGTTATCCCTTCAATGCGGTGCCGAAGCATCGTTCAATCCACGCTCCTCTGACATTGCATCAGAACTGAAATCACGAACTGAAGGCCGTGGCGCGGATCTGGTTTTTGTCGCAACTGCGGCAACAGGCCTTGTGGAGCAAGCCGTCGTGGTCTCCCGGCCCGGCGCGAAGATCTGCCTGTTTGCGCAAACGTCGGACAAAGAACGCATCGAACTCTCTGGCGCTTCGGTATGCGTTGGCGAGCGCACGCTTTTCGGCTCGTACAGCGCTTCAGTCGATCTTCAGAAAGAATCGGCCGCGCTGGTCTTTGGAAACAGGCTTCCTATTGCACGGCTAATCTCGCACCGCATGCCACTGGCACGGATCAATGAAGCTTTCCACTTGGCTACGCATCCTACCGAAGAGTCGCTCAAAGTGATTGTCGAATGCAACAAATGATGACCGCGGCAGTGCTTCGCGGTAAGGAGCATGTCGAAATCGAACAGGTGCCCGTGCCGGAGTTATTTCCCGGCGACCTTCTGGTGCGTGTACGCGCCGCCCTGACCTGTGGAACCGATGTGAAGGTGTTTCGCCGCGGTTATCATGCCAAAATGATTGTGCCCCCAGCGCTCTTTGGCCATGAGTTCGCGGGCGACGTGGTGGCGGGTGAACGGTTCCTGGGTAAGCGCGTGGTGTCCGCCAACTCAGCGCCCTGCGGTAGATGCTGCTATTGCCTTAAGAACAAGCCCAATCTCTGCGATGATCTGCTCTTCAACAATGGCGCTTATGCCGAATACATCCGTGTGCCCGCGCGGATTGCGGAAAAAAACACGCATGTAATTCCAGCGGGCGTGGAGTATCGTGATGCCGCGCTCACCGAACCGCTAGCCTGTGTGTTGAAAGGTTTGGAGGATACCGGAGCCGCACCCGGCGACACTGTAACCGTGATCGGCTTAGGCCCGATCGGCATGATGTTCGTAATCCTGGCTAAGCTGCGCGGCACGCGCGTTATCGCTGTCGGACGAAGAGAGGAGCAGATCGCCAAAGCCAAGTGCCTTGGCGCGTCGGAAGGTGTCACAGGAGACCCCGTAGCCGGCGTGCTCGCACTTACCGAAGGGCAGGGAAGTGACATTGTGATTGAAGCTGTAGGCAAGCCGGAAACCTGGGATGCGTCGGTACGCATGCTGCGGCGCGGCGGTACGGTCAACTTCTTCGGAGGCCCGCCCTCCGGCACAACAGTTGCCCTCGATACCAACCTGCTTCACTATTCAGAGCTGACGTGCAAGGCAAGCTTCCACCACACACCGGATCACATCCGGCGCGCATTTGAAATCATTTGTCAGGGCCATGTCACCGCAAAGCAATTTGTGAATCATGATTCGCCTTTGACCGCCCTGCCCGCCATCCTTGCGGAATTGAGTGCGAAGAACCGTGCGCTGAAAACTGCCATCGTGCCATGACCAACAAGTTCCTGGCACCGAAAGATTTCGTGCTCGCGCCCCAGCGATCTTGGGACATCACCGAATCTCTTAGCTACACCCGCTGGCTGGCCACTGCTCACTACGAAAACTTTCAGGTAGTCAGCTTCCTTCTGCCCAAGCACCTGCATCAGGATTTCTACAACGTTTACGCATACTGCCGCTGGGCCGATGACCTGGGTGACGAGATCGGAGACCTGGCGGAGAGTACGCGCTTGCTGCATTGGTGGCGCGATTCCCTAAACCGCATGTACGCGGGGCAGGCGGATCATCCCGTCTTCCTCGCTTTGAAGCAGACCGCAGCGCGGCATGCTATCCCGCAAAAGCCGTTTTCTGACCTGATCACCGCGTTCCTGCAAGACCAAGTGGTGACCCGCTACGCCAACTGGGACCAGCTCTTTGAGTACTGCGTGAATTCGGCAAACCCGGTGGGCCATCTGGTTCTGTATTTGTGCGGTTATTCCGATACGGCACGCCAGCAGCTTTCCGATGCAACCTGTACCGGGTTGCAACTGGCAAATTTCTGGCAGGACGTAGCCGTGGATCTCACGAAAGACCGCGTTTATCTGCCGCTCGATCTGCTGGCGCGCCATGGCGTCACGGAAGATGACCTGTTCGCGCATAGAGCTACCCCGGGTTTCCGCGAGGCTATGCGGGAAGCCATAGCAAAAACGCGCGAACTGTTCGATCAGGGGCGGCCCCTGCCCGCGCTGGTCGATCGCCGCCTCGCGCTCGATCTGGAATTGTTCACGCAAGGCGGCCTTGCGATACTGAAGAAAATCGAAACTCAGGACTACGATGTGCTTCTGAAGCGCCCGAAAATCTCAAAGCCGGAACGGGTGGCAATCCTGCTCGGCACCATTGCTCGCATGGCGCTCAAGAAAACGCGGGCCGCATGACGGTTGAACAGTCGTATCGATATTGCCGTACAGTGGCGAAGTCGCGCGCGAAAAACTTTTACTACTCTTTCGTCCTGCTCTCGAACCGTCAGAAAAATGCCATGTGCGCCGTGTACGCTTTCATGCGCTATTGCGACGACCTGAGCGATGAGCCCGGTGCCACGGAAACAGCCATCGTTCAGTGGCGTGAAGCTTTGAAGAATGCGTTTCAGGGCCGCTACGGCGCCCACCCCGTCTGGCCCGCGTTCCACGATGCCGTAGATCGGTTTCGTATTCCGCACCAATATTTTTTCGACATGATCGACGGCGTTGCCAGCGATCTGACGCCTGAACCGATCGAGAACTTCGCGGACCTTTACCGATACTGCTACAAGGTCGCTTCAGTCGTCGGCATGACGACAGTTCACATCTTCGGGTTCGATTCCCCGCGCGCCCTCGAACTTGCCGAAACCTGCGGTATCGCCTTCCAGCTCACCAACATCCTGCGTGACGTCCGCGAAGATGCCGGTCTGGGCCGGCAATATCTCCCCACGGAAGATCTGGTCAGATTTCACGTCGAGCCGGAAGATCTCGCATTAGGCAAACACACTTCGAATTTCCATAAGCTGATGGAGTTCGAAGAGCGCCGCGCACGTAAATATTACAACGATTCAGCGCCGTTGATCGGTATGGTGCACCAGCGAAGCCGCGCCTCGTTGTGGGCACTCATCTCAATCTATTCACGGCTGCTTGACCGCATCCGCAATTCCGGTTACGACGTGCTGGCACGAAGAATCTCTCTACCGAAGTGGGAAAAAGGTTGGATTGTGATGCAGGCGCTGGTGCGTTAAAGTTCGAGCGCTAGCCGTGCCCAAGCTTCATGGCCCAACCGATACCGAACAGAGCCAATAGAAAGTACCCGAAACAAGTGGCACCGTAGCGAAGCCGATCATGATCGGTCTTTTTTGTCACTACGCCCAATACGACAGAACTGAATAACGCAAACAAAAACGCCGCCTCAAAGTGCGACAGGCCAATTTTCGGCATAACTAATCTTTCTTCCCCGTGGCTATTTCATAGACGTCCACCATCGCCAGAATATTCAGCAGCCCGGCGGTAACCAGGAACTTAGTGCCGTAATCGTGAACGTGGCCCGCTACATCTAACTGCGCGTAACCTAGCATGGTGGTGAGCAAATAAAGAGAACCCGCCGCCAAATTAGCGACAAATCCGCCATAGTTGATCACCGTGGTTAACAGGTCCCCGCGTTCCAACTGAAACATCGCGCCCCGCATTGCCAAGCCTGTCAGAAACATCAGGGTAATAGATACGGCAAGTAAAATTGCACGACCCCGGCGTTTCAACATCAGGTGCCCGCCGCCCGGAATCATCCACGCTACAAACACTGGAAGTGCCCAAACACTTAGCGGTACTGAAGGCTCTTTAGTAACTGCTTTTGTCGCCATGCAATCTAATACGAGAATATCATGCGGTGTAGTTCAACCGATTGCCGCCCGTCACGCCGCGGGCCGCTCTACGGCTTGCCGTAGCGGCACGCTATCACGCAGGCCTAAGCTCTGGTAAATCTGCCGCGTGGCATCGGAGCGGTTCAAAGTATAAAAATGGATACCGCGAACCTGGTTATCCAGCAGATCCCGGCATTGCTCGGTTGCCCAATGCACGCCCACCCGCTTAACGGCTTCAGGTTCATTCGAAGCACGCCCCAGCGCCCGCAGTAGCTTGGCGGGAAACCGCGCGCCGAGAGCCAATTGCGCCATGCGCTTCATCCCCCCTAGCGAGGTGATCGGCATAATCCCTGCGATAATCGGCACGCGGATTTTCGCCAGTTCACAACGCTCCCGAAAGTCGTAAAAATCGCCGTTCTCGAAAAAAAGCTGGGTGCAAATGTAGTCCGCACCCGCATCCACCTTCGCCTTCAGGTAATCGAGTTCCTCAAGGCGGTTCGGAGTCCCAGGGTGCCCCTCCGGAAAACCAGCTACGCCGATGCCGAAGCCTTTCTCCGGGTGCCCGCCGCGCTCGTTAAACCGCCGGATATAGCTCACCAGATCTGACGCATGTTGAAAAGCATCTGCCGCGCGCCGATAGTTCACCAGATCGCGTGGAGGGTCGCCGCCCAGCGCTAGCGTATTGCTCACCCCGGCAACGGCATACTTGGTTAGCACCTCTTCAATCTCGCTCTCCGTGTGGCAAACGCAGGTAAGATGCGGAATCGGATCGAGCGCGGTGGTCTTCTTGAGCCTGATCACCAGATCGTGCGTCAGTTCCCGCGTGGATCCTCCCGCCCCATAGGTCACCGACACAAAAGACGGCTGCAGCATTTCCAACTGAGCGATATTCTCGTAAAGCGCCTGAGCATCCGCTTCTGTTTTCGGCGGGAAGAACTCAAAAGAAACAGTCGTCTTTTCGGAGGCGAAAATATCGCGGATGTGCATTGGTCAGTAAACCTCTATTGTACAAGGTGGCTGCGCGGAACGCCGCCTAATGTCCCAGCGTAAAATCTTCACCCAGGTATACGCGCCTCACCTCAGGATTCTGCGCCAGCGAGTGCGGAACGCCTTCGGCCAGAATCCGGCCGTTCCCGATAATGTAAGCGCGGTCCACCACCGTCAGCGCCGCACGCACATTGTGGTCCGTCACCAGAATGCCAAGGCCCGATTGCCGCAGTTCTCCAATAATCCGCTGCAGCTCCAAAACCTGAATCGGATCGATGCCGCTGAACGGCTCATCCAGCAGCAGAAAATGCGGGTCGATCGCCAGCGAACGCGCAATCTCCACGCGCCTCCGTTCACCGCCAGAGAGCATATAGCCCTTGCTGCGCCGCACCGTATCCAAACCCAACTGGTCAATCAGATGGTCCATCTTATTGCGGCGTTCCGCGGAACGCATATCGCGCGTTTCCAGAATCGCCATCAGGTTCTCTTCCACGCTTAGTTTGCGGAAGATGGAAGCCTCCTGCGGCAGATAACTAATCCCCAGGCGGGCCCGCTTGAACATCGCCATCCCGGTCAAGTCGGCTCCGTCCAGCAGCACCTTACCGGAATCCGGCGTAATTAGCCCAACAATGGTGTAAAACGACGTCGTTTTCCCTGCGCCATTTGGGCCGAGCAAACCCACCACTTCGCCTTGATGCAGATTAACGGAAACGTTATCCACCACCTTGCGGCCGCGGTAACTTTTTGAGATGTCGAACGTTTCCAGGATCATTTCTTCTTCTGGCTCTTGCGCAACTTAGTCTTCACCTGCTTCTGAGGAGCGCTCGTGACCACCAGCTTATCCTCGTCTTTGTAGTACGTCAGTTCCGCTCCTTGCGAAGTGCCTTTCACGGAATCTACCAGCACCGCTTCATTGCCGCGCAAAATGATTTTGTCATCCGCGGTGTAATATTCCGAATGCAAACCGGTTCCTACGCGCTTGCGCTGCGGCGTCGCCTCGTTGATCTCAACATCGCCATCCGCGAAGGCCTTATCCAGCCGCGACCCGCCACCATCCTCCGCCGGAGCTACCGTAGTCGCAGGCTTCGTTTTGTCTTCCTTCTTCTGCTCTTTCAGATACGCTCGGATCTCCCGCCCTTTAACATCCAGGCCGGGACGGGCCAGCGCGGCACCACCCGTATAGTGCGCCAGCCGGTCGGAATCGGTATACACCAAATCGGGCGCTTTTACAATTGTAAAGACAGCCGCCGGAGCCGCAACTTTCGCCACAGCAACATTGGCTGGCTTTTCCACAGCGGGAGACTTATCCAGGAACTCGGTCACCACTTTTCCAGACGCCCTCAAAATCTGCTTCTCACGATCGATATCCACCTTATCCGCCGTGATTCGGTTCGATTCCTGCCACACCACCGCATTGCCCTCATAATGCAGCAGCTTGTTCTTGTTTGCCGACGTCATATGGTCTGCAGTGGCCTGAGTGGGCTTATCTTCATCCAGCAAGCCCGCTGTCGCAGCTTTCTTTTTCGGGTCTTTTGAAGAATCCGGAAGCTGGCTGGTATTCACGTGCCCGTCCGCCGTAAAGTTTCCGGTCTTCTGATCGATCTTGATGTGATCGGAATCGGTTGATGCTGTGGGCTCCCAAATCCGCGCTCCCGTTTCCAGATCCATCAGGTTTTTATCGTTCTCCAGAATCGCGGTAACCGCGCGTGCGTGTCGGTCTCCCTCATCGAAGGTAAAGTGTTCCCACTGTTTGATGATTTTTAACTGGCCTTTCGGATCGAAATCGGCAGTCATGTTGACACTCGCCGTCTTGCTCACCACAGGCGCAGGTTTCTTCTCTTTCGCAGCCTTCAACACCTCATTCCCGCTCGGAAATGTTTCCGTGGCCGCGTTGTTCGTCACAAAATTTTGGATCGTATTCTTCGGCCCATAGGTGATGGTCATCCGCTCCCCATTCACCACGCGGCGATGCTCGTCAGGCATGTTCGGCAAAAACTCCAGCACACCCGGCGCTTGCGTTTGCACCTTCTCGATTTCCTGCCCCCCCGCCCGCATGTAGAGATCCACAAAATTGCTGCGCAGAATGCGGGTTTCCGGCACCTTCGCCGTCTTCGCCGGATCGGGAAGCGGCTTCGATTCCACCACCGCGTGTCCATTGCCTGCCGTGTGTGTCAAAACGGATTCTCCGTCCTGATTGGCAAAGTCCATAAACACGTTATCCGCCGTAAGCGCCGTGTCGGCTACGTCCGATACGGAATTCAGCCGTGCATTCCCCCGGCCTTCCATCTTCGAAACTGTCCCTTGGTCGTTATAATCCACATGGACGGAATTGGCATAATAATCCAGCTTGCGTTTCGGATAAGTATTCACGCCGTGAGCCTTCAGCGCATCGATGGACGTAATCTCGCCATCCTTCAGATTGATCACTGCGGACCCTGCCGAATCCACCACGCTTTCGCCGCGCACCATCTTCGCCGAAGGCAGCAGCCACACTACTGATGCCGCTTCCTTGTAGACCAGATTCCCGGTTTCCACATGCATCGGCTTCTTAGTGCCATCGCCGGTCATGTTCAATTTCACGTCTTTCCACAGGTGAAGTTCCTTGCTTATGGGGTCGTAATCGGCCCCCGTGCAGGTGCCGTCGCCACTGGCGAAACGAAACGCAGCGGGCCGGTCCGTCGATGCCTTCCCGTTTTTCGATTCGAACGTAACGCCGGAAGACTTGATGGTGGTCAGCTTCGGCGTAGGTTCCTGCCCCACCGGAATATTGAGCGTAATTTCCACCTCGCCATTCGAAAAAAGCTTTCCTTCGCTCTGGTTGAAATCCGCCTTCGGGCTCTTCACCAGGTCATAAAGACTTTTATCCCGCTGGTAAAGTTCCAGGCGAACTTCTTCCAGTTCAATTCTCCCGGTATCGGCCACCTGACGTAGCGCATGGGCCCGGATCTTCACCACGGTTTTCCCTTGATCGGACCGCGACCATTCCCAATCCTGCGCCGTCACCGTAGAGTTTGGCGCGATAGTAGCCGGCGTGGGAACACGGGTTTGCTTGGTAACCCGCAATTGGTAAAAGTAGGTACCGGCGGTACCGCAAAGGATCAACAGAATAGCTGCCAGCAGCAGCCAGCGTGGTCCTCGCATTCCCCTTCAATATAGCTGTTCCGCTTACCAGGCACCCACAATCGGCTGTTCGCCGTTCACGCCCCCGAATGCGATGAACCGGTCCTGACCCGGCCCGGTGCCATCGTACTGGCCGTTCCCGTTATAATCCAACACCCAAAATCCACGCACGAACACACCGATTTTGGTTTTCCCATTTGCATTCCAATCGCCCACAACGGGAATCTCTCCCGCGTTGCCGCCGAATCCGGAAAATTGATCGCCGCCCGCTACCCCGTCCCAAACGCCGTTGCCGTTATAGTCCAGAATCCAGAAACCGCCCCTGTACACGCCGATCTTGGTGGCATGCGAGCCATTCCAATCTCCCACCACGGCACGGTCACCCGCCGCGTAAGGGAAGTTATAACCTTGTCTCCGGCATCGTAGACGCCGTTCCCGTTATAATCCAGCACCCAAGTGCCGTTATTCAGGAAGCCGACTTTGGTCCGACCATCGCCATTCCAATCGCCTACCACGGGCTGTTCACCCGCATTGCCGCCGAACGCGATGACCTGGTCTCCGCCCGCGGGTCCGTCCCATTGGCCGTTACCGTTAGAGTCCAGCAGCCAGAATCCGTTTCGATAGACGCCGACTTTCGTCCGCCCGTCGCCATTCCAGTCACCCACCACGGGCACATCGCCTGGCACGCCTCCCAGTCCAATGAACCGGTCTACCCCAGGCCCATCCCAGATGCCGTTGTTATTCATATCCAAAACCCAGAAACCATTCCGGTACACACCGACTTTCGTTTTTCCGTCTCCGGTCCAGTCCCCCACCACCGCGATATCCACCGGATCGGCCAGGAACGAAAAGCTGCGATCGCCAGCATCGTATACGCCGGAACCGTTCGCGTCGAGAGACCAGGTGCCCGCGGCAATTTGGAAGATGCCAACCTTAGTCGCACTAGGAATTACTACTCCCGAACCCACAGCCTGAGTTACAGTAACCAACTGCCCAGCCAAGTAGACGGTCCCAGTACGCGCAGAAACTCCATTCGGAGTATAAGAAAGCGTCGCCACCCCGGTACCTGTACCGGAATTAGTGACTGTGATCCATGGAACATTCGACATGCCATTCCAGGAACAAGAAGAAGTGGTGGTCACGGTGATACTCGCGGTTCCACCGGTCCCCGAAATTTGCATGTTATTCCCACTCAGACTGTAAGTGCAGGCTGAGTAAACCGGCGTGAGCAGACGAACCCGTTGATTATAATTATCAGCCACGGCAATATTACCAGCCCTGTCCACGGACAGACTTATCGGATTGTAAAATCGCGCCAGTAACGCGGGACCGCCATCTCCAAAAAAGCCAATGGACAAATTAGAACCTGCTATCGTTGCTACCTTACCGTCAGAGGTCACCCGGCGAATGCGGTTACCGCCATCAACGTAAAGCAAATTTCCTTGCGGGTCTGTGGCGACCGCTACCGCATTCACGGAAATGGACGTAGCCGGAATGTTTTCGGCATCTAACCCACTTCCTCCTCCCGCTACTGTCACCGCCTTGCCCCCCTGAATTTTCCGAATGCGTCCAGTTTCAGCAATGTAAAGGTTTCCGGTCGAATCCGTTCCCAACGCGTTGGGCGAATTCAGCATCGTAGCCGTTGCGGCCAAGCCATCGCCATTATTGCCACTCGAACCAGTTCCGGCGTAATAATAAACCGAACCGCCCACTAGTCTTCGTACACGGGCGCTGCCATCGGCAAAGAATACGTTTCCGCTTCCATCCGCGGCAATTCCGGATGTATTCGGAATTGGGCTAGTCGCCGGGCTTCCGTCCACCGGATTCCCCACTGTTCCTGTCCCTGCTGCGGTAGTGATAATACCTGCGGGGGAAATACTGCGCAGTCTGGGTGAATTTGCCGAAATGACGACATTCCCAACGGAGTCAACAGCCAGGGAAGTCGGACCAAGCAGGCTGGCAGCAGTAGCTAACCCTCCATCCCCGGTTTCACCTGAAGCGCCCGTTCCTGCCACGGTAGAAATCGTTCCCGCTGTTGTCACCTTTCTAATCCGATAATTACTTTGATCGGCAATAAATAAATTGTCCGCGGCGTCAAACACAACTGATCTCGGGTAGGCTAGCGCTGCGCTTGTAGCCGCGCTCCCGTCTCCGGAAAAGCCATAGTTGCCGCTACCGGCGATCGTGGTCACGTTGTATGAGGACACGTTCGTGCTTCCACCTCCACCCTGCGACACCGTGAACAGTTGGCCTGCAATCAAGATTTGGCCCGATCGTGATGTGCTTCCTGGATTCGGTGCTAGGCCAAAGCCAACAAATCCAGAACCCGTTCCAGATGCAGTGTTTACCGTAATCCAGGGGACTAGTGTTGCCGCCGTCCACTGGCATGTTGAGGGCGCCACCGAAAAAGGAATTACCCCGGTTCCGCCTTGAGCACCAAACGACGCAACGCCGGTTGTCAGTGTGCCAACGCAACCCGCGCCAATCTGCGAAATATTAAAGGGTGTTCCCGCAATATTAATTGCCCCGAAGCGCGTGGCAAAATCGTTCCTCGTAACGAAGTAGTAAATGGTAGCTGAACCGTTCAATGCCGAAGTAGAGGAAAGTTGAATCCAAGGCGCACTCGATGTGGGCGTGTAAATACAACCGGAAGGTATCTGGACGGTAATGCTGTTCAAGCCTCCTGATGAGTCGAAACCGAAGCTCGGTGAACTTAGTAAAGGTGTGTTGCAGGACCCGCCGGGCTGTGTCAGAGAGATAGTAGACGTGCCTACACGGATAGTCGTACTACGCGGCGTGGATGTGGAGGCGTTCGCGGGGATTGTATAAGTAAATGAACCGGAACCAACACCGGACGAACCAGTTAGGGTTACGAAACTCTGGTTGTAATAATAATTTGGTGTGGTAGCTTCCCAGGGGGCAGCCGTTCGGAACTGTGACGGTCACCATTCCAGAGGTTCCGCTCAACGGGACCGCGATAGTGAGCGTCGAAAGCGACAGCGAACACATTGTTGAGGATGACAAATCCACCTTAGTGGCAAAGCCCGTTCCGATTTGTGGCACCCCTAATACATCGGGATTGGTCCTTTGCAGCGAGCCCACCGGGGTCGGCATTGTCTTTGAAATCGTGCTCCCCACAATAACCGGGTTGCCCAAGCTATCAAGTGCAATCCCATGATCCAACGAAGTACCCGATGGTCCAAAGTAGGTGGAGTACAGGACTGAGGTGCCGCTTGCATTGAACTTTGTAAGGAACATGCCCTGATTCGGATAATCTGCTGTGGGGGCAAGTGGGAAAGAACCAGGAGTCACAGGAAAATCGAATGAACCGGTAGTCCCTGTCACTATTGCTGAGCCGAAGCTATCGACGGTGAGCGTGTGTACCGCGTCGTACCCAGAGCCACCTAGCAGGCTTGAATACAGGAGTGCCGTTCCCACGTAGTTTAACTTCGAAACGAAACCATGCGAGGTATTGGCAAGACCCGTCGAAAAGCTGCCAGCCGTCGTTGGGAAGTCCGTTGCGTAGGTGTACCCTCCCACATAGGCATTTTGGCTGGCGTCGAGTGCAATTGCAGTCGGCGAAGTGTAGTTGTTCGACCCACCTAGGTATGTCGAGTATGTAAGCGCAGTCCCTGCCGGATTTACACAGGTAACAAAGCCGGTGCTATAAGACTGGTTACTGGGTAACAAATTGGTTTTTTGAAAGGCGCTTGCTGAAACCGGAAAATCTGTGGAAAATGTACTTCCTGCAACGTAAGCCTGCCCGCTGGAGTCAAGCGCCAGGGCTAGACCACTATCGCCGGAGGAGCCACCCAGATAGGTGGCATAAGCTAAACCGCCACCAGTGGGAGTAAGTTTAGCGATAAAGGCATCGGAACTGTAAACGTTTACACTCCCATTTTGAAAGATCGCGGAAAAGGCACCCGAAGTGACCGGGAAATTCCCATAGGTAGCTCCAGTAACGTAAGCGCTTCCCGCAGCGTCAAGAGCGATCGCGGCGGAACGATCGCCGAAACTGCTCCTTCCTAGATAGGTGGAGTACACAAACGCTGTACCGGCCGCGTTCAACTTACTCACAAACATTGAGGCTCCATTGTATGTTGAGGCCAAGCTTCCCGCCGTGGTAGGAAAATCCCTCGATTGCGTATTACCCGTGACATATGCGTTTCCGCCAGTATCCACCGCTATAGAATTTGCGGCATCAAAGAGACTACCCCCTAGGAACGTCGAATAGATTATCGCTGTCCCCGCCGGGTTCAACTTCGTAACGAACGCATCGTTATTCGTACCATTTAGTGCTACCCGGTAAGCCCCGATACTCGTCGGAAAATCTGTCGAATTCGTTACGCCGGCAATATAGATGTTTCCCGAAGAATCGAGAGCCACCGCATTCGCCGAATCATCCGACTTGCCGCCTAAATAGGTCGCGAAAGAAAGCACAGGATCGATCACCAGTTCCCGGCTGCTGTCATACTCGCCCAACCGGATCTCCACCGTATCTTTCCCCGCCAGTCGATACGCCGCCGACACAAGCGTCCGCTTGCCATCTGTTTCCTGCCAGACCATCGGCTTATGCTGCGTCAGATCGCCGGCAGCGGTATGCACCAGCAGATTACCGGTGCCCGTCAAACTTAATTTCTCAGCGCCTTCAAACCGGAAGCGCAATTCACCCGGATTCGCGCCCGGATGCAGCACCACGTCGTATTCCAGCTCCTGCCCGTGACCGTAATACAGCAAATCGATTCCTGGCTTTACGCCTGTCGCCCGCACCGCGCCAAAGTGCCGTGCCCCGGTTACCCATAGGCCAGCATCCGAACCCCTCAGATAATTCGCCTTAGCGCCAGCGAATTCCCGTTCTCCGGTAACTTTGCTTTTACCGTCAGATCCTGCCACCGAAAAGCGCAATGCCGATCGCTCCGCGCCAGTGCCGATCGAGAAAGTGACGCCGTCGTCTGTGACGAACAATTTCGCACCCCGCCCCTGAGTCGTAAACCGGACTTTGGGATCTGTTTGGCCCCGATTCTCTTCAAAGCGAAGAGGCAGATTTTTGAGAAGCTCTACAGGCTGAGGCGCGGCAAATAAGCCGGACGCGAAAAAGGCAAGCGAAAGTCCAAAAAACATCTGTAAAAATGATGACAATTAGGCTCCAGAATGTAACAAAAGACCCATTCAAGGTATCACGCCGAAGCTCTCCGCCCCAAAAATCTCTGCTAAATAGATATGTCCGTGCAGTCCCCCTTCATAAAGCCGCCCGGATTCGTCATAACCAATGCGCCGTTTCCCGCACCGCCGCCACCAGAAACGCGCATGAATAGCTGCTTGGGCCAGACAATCCTTGCAAACTGCCGCATTGAACAGCCAGCGTTAGGCTATTTCACCGCCCAAAACAGTCAAAGCAGTTCGCATTGCACGCTAGTTTCAGCGCCCGCGATCGCTATCGTTCAAAAAGCAGTCGATACAGAAACAATTGAGCAATACCGGAAGGCGGCAGGATGGGCACGTCGTATCCCCACACAGTCACGGCGGCATCACCCGCTTCCCAATGCTCATCGAGGAATGTATCGCCCGCGGAAGCCGGTTCAGCAGGCTTCACGAACGATGCCAGTGCCCAAGCCGCCCCTGCCCCGGCCCGATGCACCGCTTTATATAAAGCGTCATCGATACCCGAATATCCTAAAGAGACGACATAATCCCCGCCTGAAATCTTCGAAGCTAATTGCGCGGCATCCGGCTCGAACCGGTACGCGCGATTACCCTTAGCCGCAACACCGGACATCAGATGCGAGGTCACCACCAGAGCAACAGGCTTACCGGCGCTTGCATGTTCGTCAATCGCTTTACGCACCTTTCGAATAGCTGCCAATTCTCCTTCCGCAATGCCGGCCACCGCAGCCTCAATCGCCTCAAGATAGCTGCCGGCCAGCACACCGCTTTCCACCGGCCGCATCTTCGGCGTGCGTTTGTGAAACGTCAGGCCGGAGTACGATTGATTCCGTGCGTTGCCACCCGGCATCCACGCACTCTGATAAAACGCAAGCGTCTTCCCTGCACGCGAAGCCGCTGCCGCAACTTCGCCGGTGAGCGACCACAGCGAAAGCACATTCCCCATCAGCGTGAGATCGCTGTCAGCGTCCCAGCCCGTTTGACTATCTACCCACCCGACCGTGAATGGAAATTCGGCTTTCGGTTTCGGTCCGAAGGCGACAACATATACACCGCGAGGCATGCGCGCCACCTCAGCCAGGACGCGTTCATAGCTGGAAGAGTCGTAGCTTACCCAAACCACACTGTTTGCCGATACTTGCTCTGCCTTTCGCGCTACCTGAATTCCAATCGGGCCGCCCGCGCGGCTGTCGCCCTCTTGAATCCACGCGTTCTCTCCACAGCAAAGATAATAGCTCCCACCCTTTAGCAATATCTGTGCGGACGCATCGGCGGGAGAGGCCAGGAGTGGAATCGCGGCGCGATGCGCGGCAATCAGATCGCGAGTTTGCTTAACCTGAATTTCTATCGGAGTCTGCCCCGATAGTTGAAAGACTATGCCCAACAGCACCGCCGCCGCGCGCACCGGTCGTTTATGACTACGCGCGGTGCACCTCTTCGAGATACGTACACAACTCATGCAATTCATCCTCTAAAAACCGCAGCACCGGCGCATCGGCCTTGAACTGAACATAACTCAAAACCGCGCCGACTATATTGCCGTTGGCACAGCATCCAGCACCGGCTTGTCAGCATTGCCAATCCGCTATGGCCGCGTTCGGCTCTTGGGACGAATTGTGCGTGTCTTGCATAACGTCCTGGTAGGCACCCCTCTTGGGATCGCCGTCCAGCCGATCTGCGAATCCATTCGCGAAGGAGGCGACTGCCCGTAGTTCATGCCCGGCGCTGCAACGGATTGAGTCGATGACAGATTGAGTTGCGATGGGCTGTGATCAAAATCTAGCTCACTAAAGAAATGCGGCCAATGACCTCTGGATCATTTTTATTATCGGAATAGTTTGGCA
>JAABUK010003261.1_pt1 | contig 27742 bp, 24 predicted proteins | sample 5559141 | NCBI WGS metagenome assembly JAABUK01 (sample SAMN10711869, study PRJNA513367) | rock metagenome | isolation source: Antarctica rocks | place: Antarctica: Victoria Land, Pudding Butte nord | collected 2016-01-03
CGGGTGCATCAATCGTACTTGCAATCGAAGATTCTTCCCGAAGAGGGGACTCGACAAGGAAAGGCGAAGAAGAGGCCGAGAAAGGCCGCATAATCCTTGGCATGGGCGCGATTGCACCCCTTCCATACCGAGCGTTCCTTGCGTTGAACGCTCACCCTCGGGCTTCTGGAACTCTAGCCGAAGCCAGCGAATCACGCCGCGGTTCTCTTCCGCCGCCCGCTCAGCATTGAGTCGGACGAGCCGCTCTAAAATCTGCTCGTCACTCAAGCTAATCGGCCAACCGTAGGCTTCGAAAACGGAAGAATCGAGGTCATCGTGTATCTCTTTGATTACCGATACGTATGCTTGTTCGTGAATTTGCTTTTCCTTGTCGGACAACGGCACTCCTGCGCGAAGCCGCTCCAACACATTATAGGTGTCGGTCAGGGTAAGAGCCTCGTTTTCGGCTTGCTGTCTCTTCCGATGTGAGTCCAGAGCCTCAGCCAGATGGCGAATACGATTCGCTACAGCTTCGTCACAAGCGGGAAACGGAAAAGGGTCAAAGCAAGTGTTGTTACGCCACCTAGGGTCATTTCCGACACCGAGGCGAGCACCGGCAGCGAGTGACCAGACAATGTGAATGCGGGATGAGAGCACCCCGAGAATGAAGGCGTCCTCAACCGCCACAGCAAATAGCGAATGGTCTGGAAGTGTCCCATTGGGAAGAAATGTAAATATGCGGTGCTTTGAAGTCTCCAACGTCGCAATGTAACGAGAGAGCCCCCTCAGTGCGGTCCGCATTCGGCCCCGCGGCTCTCCAAAAATGAACCAGTTGCGTCGGTAAGCCTCCCGGTTGTTCTCGTCACGGAGCGGTTTCACGTGATTTGCAAGATGCTGGTAGAGACTCGGGTGTTGCTCTCTAACCTGCTCCTCCGACAATCCGAAAAAATCGATAACCCAACGTTCTATCGCACGTTGCGTAAGCTCCTTGCCGCTACGGTAAGGCCGGATGACTTGAGGCAACCTGTCAGGAGAATAGCCTAACCTGGTCAAGTCGTCGCGCGAGAGGCGGAAGCCGTCACCAACAAGCGTGACGCCCATGAAGGAGAGTCCCACATTAGAGATAATCTTCTGAGCGCCAACGACATCCGCACCGATAGACAGGTCAGACTTAATGTGACCTTGCGACGTGCTAAAGACTACATCAACCTCATCTCTCGACTTGTTCTCATGCTCAGTAATAACCTTGAGAAGAGTTCCTTCCCTGACGCCGCGATTGACCGAAGTCATCGCGATGCGAACCGCTGCCCCCGTCTCTGCGTCGGTCCACGGATGGTCCGGGATGGCGAAGGCGATATTCAGTCCCTTGGAGTCCTTTAGATACTTTTCAAGAACCTTCCGGGGCTGTGGCTGTCGGATACTGTTCGTTGTGATGAAACCGAACCGACTGAGCTTTGCATCGGTCACTAGCCGGGCGGCGTGGTTCCACCAATACATCACATAATCGCTTGTCTCAGGGACATCATCGTGGATTCTACGTAGCTCCTCTACGTATCCGTCACCGAGAGCTTGCCTCATCCTCTTGTTGCCGATGAACGGAGGATTCCCGATGACGTAATCAGCCTTCGGCCAATCGGCCTTCCGAGGGTTGAGATAGCGGTGGACGGGGATGCGGGCGGTCTCGTCTGGGACTTCCTCTCCAGTTACTGGATGTAGCTTCATGGTCCGTCCGTCCCATCTCGTCACCGCTAGGTTGTTTTCGTCAGTCAGAGTCTCCTTGCCGTTGTAAGCGAGGACCGCATCGCGACACTCGATATTGCGGAACGCTTTGATAATGGGTTCTGCCGGCATACGAGTTCCGAACGTGCGGAAGTGCCATTGAAGGTAGCCAATCCAGAGCACAAGCTCAGCGATGGCCGCTGCTCGGGGGTTCAACTCAATGCCCAGGAGCTGATGTGGGTCAACCGTTAAGCCGAGTCCCTCGAAAACCTCCTGCTTTTCACCGAAGCCCCGGAGAACGTCTCTTACCTCACCCTCTAGTCGCTTCATGTGCTCTAGGGTGACGTAGAGGAAATTTCCGCTGCCGCACGCTGGGTCGAGGACCATGACAGAGCAAAGTTTTTTGAGAAACGATTGGACTTCTTCACGGGCATCTTCGAGCTTATTCGCCTTCGCGTGTGTGACGGCTGCGGCCTGAACCGCTTCCCATTCCTCGCGGAGTGGCTCAACGATGGTTGGAAGAACAAGCCGCTCAACGTAGGCTCTAGGCGTGTAATGAGCCCCAAGCTTGTGCCGCTCGATGGGGTCGAGCGCCCGCTCAAGGAGAGTGCCGAAAATTGCGGGCTCGACGGCTCGCCAATCTGCTTTTGCGGCCTCAATTAGAAGCTCAAGCTGAGCCTCCGTGACGGGTAGGGCCTCGCTGTTCGCGAAGAGCTGGCCATTGAAGCGAAGAAGTTTCATCTCCAGGATGGGAGAGAAATCGCCACGGTCCATCGCGGACCAAAGAGAACTGAGCATTCCAGGAAACGTGTCGAGCTTCTTTCTTCGGCCCTCAAGTAGCTTCGTGAAACTCGCCTTTGGTAAAAGGCCCACGTCCTCGGCGAACATCGTAAACAGGCATCGCATAAGGAAGCTGGCGACCGATTCAGGGTTGTAACCTGCACGCTCAAATGACTTTGCGAGGTCGGCAAGGTTCTCTGCAACCTCACGAGTAACCTTCGCACTCCTCTTGCTCGGGTCGAGGTCGAGAGGGCTCGTCCAGACGAATCGAAGCCGTTCGCGAACCTCGTCACTCGCAATTTCTCGTAACGAAATCCGATGCGTTAAAGCATCGGGGAACGCCATGTATGTCTTTCCTGAGCGGGTGAAGTCCGCGTAGAGTTCGATGGAGTGCCCGACGTCCACGATTACGAGAAACGGGGGCCAGCCGTCGATGTTGGGGAGGGCTTTCGCATAAAGCTCGGCCTGACCTTTCGCCGCAACCATTGCGACATCCCATCCTTGTGTCCCTCGGACGGCTGTTCCTCGTCGCCTCTTCCTCGACGTTTTCAGTCCGGACGGGTCTCCTTCGGCGCTTTTGTCGCTCCCTTGTTTTGCTTCAAGAATGAAAATGTCACGCTTATAGAGGTCGATGAATTTGGTCGTCGTGTGGCCGAATCCGTCATCGAATAGGACGGGGTGCTCGAAGACGTAAGCGTTCTGCGAGCTGTCGGCTTTCGCTGGCTCTGGTCTGGTCACTCCGATGATATCGCAGAGTTCGCAGAGGAAGAGTTGATAGTTCGCTCGCTCGGCGGCCCCCGATGCCTCCCATCGGGTGATGAAGTCCGATACGGAATCGGGCGTCGATAGGTGAGTTGTCATGTGGCCCGACCGCCTTCCTTAGAAATTGGACAGGCGAGGAAAATGTGATGAATGCGAAATTCCCGGTCTAAACGATGCTCCGTCTCTCGAATGGATAACGCGTTCAGCCGGATTTTCGACGGTGAGAATCCGCTTGGAGCTTCCATCTTTAGGTCTTCGCGTTTCTTGCGGATATTCTTTTCGACGAGCCCCATCGCGTGCTCGCATCGGCCGTCGAGGACGTAGCCAATCATGCCGCCTTGGTCCATGAAGCGGGCATACTGACCGTTCACGTAGCGGGCCATTCCTTCGGTCACGTACTCGGAGGCCAATGCCCTGACTGTCCCCTCGACGAGAGCGTTCAGGCGTTTGCACTCGAATACGAAGTAGACTTCTTCAAACGAGGTTTGATGCGTCGGTAGAAAGACTATGTCTTTCCGGCCAAGCTCCTCGCCCGTGTCGAAGTCGTCTTCCGGGTCTTCACGCATGATGAAGAAGGGAAGCTGCTTGTAGTCCTTCGCCTGCTTGAGCCGGGCTCGGAACCTCTTGGAGATATCGGTTTCCTTAGCGTCGGGTGCGGGCTTGTCCCAAGCGTCCCATGTCTCGGTCACAAGGTCGAAGACCTGTGGGAGCAAATGCCAGGGGAAAAAGTCGTGCCATTGGGAGAGGTCACCGACAACCATTAATGCGCCTCCTTAACGGGCTGCATCAGGATGGTTGCGGCCACCTCGTCGGCGTCGTTTAACGCTGCCGTATCGGTCCAAAATCGTTGGTTTAGCGGCTTGACGATGTAGAGCTTGTTCGGGTCGAAGACCTTGAGTCCTCGCACCATCTCGATAGAACCGAGTTGCCGCTTGAAGGCTTCTTGGAGGTAGTTGAGTAGAGGAACCAAATCTGCGGACTGTGGCTCTTGAACGCTCTCGGCGGCATCGGTGCGGGTTTTCTGAAGGATGACAACGCCGACGCCGCTCGCTTCCGAGAAGCGAACGCTGCCCTCCACGCGGTATGGACCACCGTCGGCCCATCCGTTCAGCGTGCGGCAAAGGGTCTCAGTGTATCGCTCCCTCCGCTTCGGAGAGCTTCGCACAAGGGTAGGAATCTTATTCGATGCTCGGCTCGGTCTGGTGCTGGGAATGATGGTCGTGACAGTGTCTTCGACAAGTGTTCGTTCAATACTATCCACGTCAAAGTAGTCGTATATTAGTTCGTCGGCCGTGCTCTGTGCCGCTCGGATGATTCGCTTTCGATCAGCGAAGGCATCGCGAGCCTGCCGGGCAGCCTTCGTAACGGTCTGACTGACCTCCTCGACGATAGCCGCTGCCCGCTCGGGGTGAGACGTTTGCTCCGGGAAGAGGAAGGGAACCGTGAGTAGCTGATTCAAATGGACCTTCGAGCGGTCGACGCCCCAATTGGCCGTCCAGTGAAACAAGAAGTAGCGGGCGAGAGGCGACCTCAAATAGGCAGCAAGGAACGCGAGCAAGTCGCGGTCGCTTTCCGGGCCGTGAATTCCTTGGACCGCGTGTTGGAAGGCGACGTCGAATCCGGCATAGGCGACCCTCATGCCGTGGCTGACTAAGACGTGCGGCGAGAGGAAGGGGGTTGTATTCGTGTTCGAGCCGTCGCGAATCGTCATGTGCGGCGAAGGAAGCTCGTCGCAATCCTCTTCGAACACGAGTAGTTCGAGCGTTGCCCGTCGGGCGTTGAGGAATAGCTTGCTAGGCAGCTCAAGATGCTTAGCTTTGTTAGGGTCGTCGCTTGGCCCGACGGGTTGTATGCCTTGCGATACGAACCAGCGTTTCTGCTGCTTCATCTTCGCTCGACCGACGTTCTCTTCAAGTCGAGGTAGGGTAGCGAGCCTGTCCAGGAACTTCGAATCCCTTGGTGTCCCCCAGAATCGTTCCTTCCAAATGACGGGCCTTCGGTCATCCTTCAACGATGAGAGCACTTCGAGAAGTCGAAATTCGGTCCGGTCTTCGGGGACGACGGAGATGACAGCCGCTTGGGACACGCTCCAATCGGTCTTCGGGGCGAGATATTCGATTCGTTGGTTTCGGTCCGCTGGAGGCTCTTTCGCGTAACGGACGACGACTGCCGGTCCCTCCGCATCGAAAAGGAATCGCTGAAAGTCTGTGAGGTTCAGAATCGAGTCAACGGCGTGACTCTTCAGCAAATCACGCTGGAACTTCACCGCCTTTGCCTGCTGATTAAAGAGAACGCTGTGCGGTAGCACGAAGCAAACCCGTGACTCCGGCTTGAGGTGATAGGGAGCCTTCCAAACGAACGCCTGTGCGAGCTGTCGGTTTGCGATTTCGCAATTCTGCGAGTCGCACCAAATCTCGGCCGGAAGCTTTGGTCCGCTGAGGCTCGCCCAGGGTGGATTGCCAACCACGACATCGAACGATTCGAGCGGCACGGACGCTTCCTTGGCGAAGAAGTCGGCCCGAATGATGGTTTTCCCTTCCCGCGTGGCGGACGGCTTCTCCGGGTCATAGACGAGTGGTGGGAGCACCTTGCCTTTCCCGTAAAGCTCGCGAATATCGGAAGGCCGCAACTGGTCGAGCATTGCAAGGTAGAGGCTGAAGGAGGCGATGCGGCAAGCCGTATCCTTCCGGTCGACTCCAAAGATGTTCTCTCTCAGGATGGTCATGAGCCCGTTCGCCCGTTCGTCGTAGGGGGCGTTCTGGTGGGTCCGGGACCACTCCTCGGCGAGCCGGTTGAAAAGCCCGACTAGAAAAATGCCTGAGCCGCATGCGGGGTCGAGAAACCGCTTGTCGAGCAGTGTGCCAAGCCCCTCTAGAGCCATGTCGAGGACGATTTCGGCGAGAAACCGGGGCGTGTAAAAGGCTCCAGTCTCCTTCTTCTCCTTCGGGTCCTTCGCTTTCAGAAAGTGCTCATATATGGCGCTGATTGTCTCAATGGGGATGACGCTGAAGTCGTAAGGCCAGAAAGACCCTTGCCCTGTAATGACGTCAGCCCCTCGGAGGAATCGGTCAAGAATTTCGATGTGAGCGTCGTTGATGTGGGAACGCTCGGCGGTCAAGTCGTCGCTAAAGAGGTCGCCGTTGAAGTGCGAGCCGAGTTGCTCGAAGAGGCGATAGAGGAGCGTCCTCGCCTCCTCACGGTCCTCACGGCCGACGATGTCGCGGAGGTTCTTCGCGTCGGCGATTCCTGCCTCTTCAAGGTAGGCAGGCTCGATGACTTCGCGGTCGAAGAGATAGCTCGTAAAAACGACGCGGCAGAGTAAAGCGTCGAGGACGTTGGTCGTCTCGTCTCCTTCGCTCACTTCATCGAGCCGCTCTCGGGCGGCTTCGAGGTTCTTAAGAAGCTCTCTGTCGACGCGACGCTCGCGGTCGAAAGACTTGGCGTGCAGGCGGAAAAACTCGCCCGATTCAACGGATATGACGATTTGCCGAATCTCAGCGGCCTGCTTGATGCGGTCGAGTTTGTCGACGAAGCGATTGCCGCTCTCGACGTCCTCGCCGACTCCTGGAGGCTTCGCGAGTCCTGAGTAAATGTGGACGTCGCGGGGAGCGATGAGCACGAGGATGGGGGCGAGCCCCTGGTTCCAGAACGTCCGGTGCAGCTCCCACACCTCGGCTGGGTCGATGCGGGGGACTTCCTTGAAGTAAAGGAGCGGCGTGTTGTCGAGGCAGAAGATACCGTCTAGGCCGAGGTCATCGAAAGCACGCCGTAGGGCGTGGGCCTGGGGGACGCCGCCGCCGGCGTTGATGTCGTTGGGAGACGCAAAGAAGCGGGGAGGCTTGCGGCCTTGCAAGCCCATCTCCGCTTTCCAGTCTGTTCCCGATTCGGCACCCGTCATGTCGTCCCAACCATCCTCAGATTGCTATCCGCTCGATTTCGTCTAGCGATATCGTGTCGGATGTCCGGTCGTAAAGCTTCGTCGTCTTAAGTGACTCGTGGGCGGCTATCTGCTGAGCCTTCTCGATTGTGCCACCATTTTCGAGATACGCGGTGATTCCGGTCGCTCGGAACGTGTGGTTGCACACGTTTGGAGAAAGCCCGACGTCCCCTGCCCTGCCCTTTATCATCCGAAGAGCGTCGTTAGGGTCCATCGGCCTCGCGGTGAGCTTGCGGGTCTTATCGATGGTCCGAAAGAGTGGTCCTTTCCGGTCCTGGGCGATGCCTGCGGCCTCGATATAGGCATCCAGGTAGGCTTCGGCGTTGTGGTGAGCGGGCACGCTATGGAGCTTCCCGCCCTTTTCGTGCAACCGGAACCATCCTCGCCGTCCCTCCGAGTAGTAATCTTCGACTCGCATCGAGAGCGTGGCCCCTACCCTGGCGAAGCTATAGACCATCACGGCTATCAAGGCCCGGTCTCTGAGGCCCTTGATGGTCGTCGTGTCGATTGAGTCGAGAAGTGTCCTAGCCTCATCCGTCTTCAGAACGGGCGTCGTCCCCTTCTTCACGACGTGCTTCGGTCCTCGGACGGAAGCCGCGGGGCTAAAGGGGATAACTCCTCCGGTCACGAGCCAGTCGAAGAGCATCTTGATTGCGGCGAGATGCTGCTTCACGGTCGGTCGCGAATGCGTCCCGCAAAGCTCTTCGATGTAGGCCGCGACGAGCACGGGCTCAATCTGGGTTAGCTGGATGCGGCGCTCGTCGCACCATTCGAGGAACCTCGCGACCGCTCGGGCGTATGCCGTTCGCGTGTTTCGGTTCCGAATGTTGGCGGTGAAGAACTCGACGAAGCGGCGTCCCGCTTTCTCACCTGCCTGGGCAATGACGGCGGGGAGGACAATGCCTCCCCCCTGCCCTGCGGTAATGGCGGTCTCTCTTTTCGCTAGCTCGCTCGTCATTCTCACCTTTCCGAAACGTCCACGTTCCCGCGTTACCGTATTGCCTACCAAGCCGCGCTTCCGGTGTTGTTCTCTAAGTTCCTCAAGCTTCATAGTCTCTCGCTCTTGCCTAGCCTAACTGATGTCGGATAACGTCCTTTATCCTACGCCATGCCTCGGGACGGTACAAGGATTTCCGCAAAGCCGAAAGCCCTCAATTTCCGAAACGCGGAAACCCAGAAACGTCCACGTTACGGCGTTGTCGGGAATTCCTGGGTTGCTGTCTTTCAGCGTTCCGGGGTTGCGGGAGTTTGACCCTTAGCTCGGTCGAGCGGCCAGCTCGGGAAAGGTATCGGCGGCTGGGCTGGTGGCGGGGCAGGGGGGTAGTCGAAAAGAGAGGTGCCGCTTGTGCGTTCAGGTGGCGGGGCTCGCTGACCATCGTGGCTGCAAAGTGGAGCAACGGAATGACGGTTTCACTCTCTGAGACGGGAAGCGGCAAGCCCCGGAAACGGCAAGCCGCTAAAGCGGCGGGGCGTCAAGGCGGTGAGAAGGTGAAGGCGACTATCCATCTCACCACTGAAGCCTCTCAGCGGCTCACCGTTCATGCGGCGATGATGGGCATGGACCGTTCCGAGCTGGTGGAGCAGCTCATCAAGGACCATCTCAAAAGGTTCGTGGTTTCGGACAGGGGAGGGGGGTCGTCCGAGGGCTCCTCGTCTGAGACTTCGACTGCGGCCTAATGAACGGGCGCACGCAATGCCGAAATGCGGGAACGTCCACGTTTCCGCATTCCTAGTTTGTTGTCTTCCAATATGGGGGCTCCTTGCCCCTTCCGTCTTCGCCTTTCGCCTCGCCCCTCGTAAGAGGGTGGGGGCGAGGCGAAAGGCGAAGACGGAAGGGGCAATCCTTCTGTTGAGCCCGAGCGGAGCTTCTCTGCGTTAGGGGGCGGAAGGGGGCCGTAGGCCGTCCCGAAGGGACCGGAGCGAAGCGGAGCCCGAGAGCACCCGACCGGCGAAGCCGGGAACGCCCGAAACATCTGCGTTACCGCAATGCGGAAACGTCCACGTTGCGGAATTGAGGAGCTAGCCGAAACCCGGCCAGCTCCCTTAGCTCAATACTCGCTTGGTAAGAGCACGCACGTTGAAGAGCGGTCGGCCTCGGTGATGACCCAAAACTTCGTGCCGTTCATCCCTTGGTAGACCGAGAGAAGCCGGAAGCCTTCGCTGAGACTCGTCTCGTTCTCCTGCCAGTCGTGGCGGCCAATCTCTCCCCAGTCGCCTCGGTGGTGCCGTGCGAGGGCCTTCCCGATGTCCTCGCGGGTAAGGGCCTCCAAAGCTCCGGGGGTGCTCACGACTGGGCCAAGCTCGAAGAGCGGTTCCTTCCGGCTCTCGATTCGTTCTCGCTTCTCCTGCTCGAACGCTTCGCCGCTCTGCTCCTCCTCACCGTCTTCCTCGTCCTCCTCGGCCTGGTCGTCGTCGTCGCTCGGGTTTGGCTCAACGTCTTCGAGGAACGCTCCCGCTACCTCGTGCCAATCCACATCGGAAAGAGTCGCGCTCAAGAGGTCTGAGAAGAGGGAAGCCGCTTCGAGCGGCGAACCCTCTTCAATCTCGCTCTTCATCTGCTCAGCGAGCCCGGCTCGCTCCGTAAGTTCCACGCTCCAAATCCCTTCCCGCACGTTCTCGTGCCGCGGTGCCTCCTTCCGATGCCTCGCCGCTTCCTCTCGCCAATACCGATAGTCTCCTTCTTCGTTCGTCAGCCACAAATGAACACACCATGTTGCGTGGTTGCTCCATCCGTTGAATCGGTTCGTTTCGTCTCTCATTGCCTTTTCTCCTAGCTCAAGTTCGCACCGCTTACGGCGGCGGCGGACTTTGCTAGGCACTCGCCAATGAGAGCGGGGGGTAGCTGTCAGGGCAGGGGAGACGGAGGGGAATCTCCCGGCCTGCACGGAGCCCATTCGCGAAGCGACCCGTAGGGCGGGCGGAGGAAGGTTGGGGAGACCGGCTCGCCTGCCTTGACGGCTGGGGGGCGGAGCCCCCTTAAAGAGCCTTCCGTCCCTCGGCGGATTCACCTTCGATGCGTTCTCCCTGCTCGATACAATCGGAAGCTCAAGGCCCGCGTGCCTTGTCCGTGCTCCGAACCATTCCCTCTGTCGCCAGGAGCCCGAAAACATCGGCGAAGCCGGGCGGTCCTTCATCGGCCCTGTCCGTCTGGATGAGCGAAGGCAAAGCCAAGCTCTCTTTAGCGATTCCCTTCCCTCAATCTCGTTCGATTCTCGTTGCGTTGACGCTCCCCTCACGGGGGTCGTGAGCCCTGCGTGTCGCGAACGTGGGCGTCCGTCTGGTTGACCTTCGTTGGAAGGCGGCTCTGCGGCGTTCAGCTTGAGAAAGAGAAATGGAAACGAAATCAACAAACGCTAATGCTCGTGAATACGTGAGTTCCAATAGTCTGAAGGGTGAGATTGCTTTCGAGCACACATCCGGGAAGATTCGCGGAACGGTCTGGAAGAACTTCAGCCAGAAGACCGGGAAGCACTATTTCAAGTGGACCATCCGTCGCATCGAGACCGATGACGGCGGAAGCTCTCACCTGGCAAATAGCTTCTGGTCCGAAGACGCGAAGGACGTGGCCACGGTCGCAACTGCGGTCCGTATCTGGTTCCAAGACAACACGGACGAAATCGAGCAACAGCGTAAGTGGAAGGGAGAACAGAAGAAGCGACCGAAGAAGCGTGCTTCCACGGTCGAACAAACTGACTCGGACTCTTCCACGAGCGAGTAAGGCGTGTGCCTGCGGCCTCGATGTCGAAAGACATCGGGGCCGTTTTTTCGTTCGCGATTCCTCCTCCGCAAGCTGGCCGATACAATCGGTAGCTCAAGGCCCGCGTGCCTTGTCGTGCTCCCTTCCGTCCCTCGTCGCCGGGAGCCTCTAATCGTCGGCGATGACGACGCAAGTCGTTCGGACGTGACTCGATGCATTGCTTCTTTCTGTCCTCGCCCTATCGCTCCCAAACGAACGCTCTCCCTGTCATCTGACGAGTGGCCTCTCTCCGAGGTCGTTCATGAGTTGATTTTGAGAATGTCGGAGTCGCCTGCAAGGCGGCTCCTAATCGGTAGGAGAGGTATGGCTCAATTTGGAAGAAAACGAAGATGGCAGGGGGACCACTGGCGGCGTAACTCGAATTGGGACCGCTACCCGCGGTCTCAAGGGAAGTATCAAAATCATTCGTTTCGATGGATGCTCCGAGACTTCCTCATCCGCCTTGCGGCCTTCACGTTCATCGCGACCCTCGGGCTCGCGTGGGTGAAGTTCCACTTCCTGGGTGGCATGTTCCGGGCGCCGTTTTAGTCCGCTTGTCAGCATCAAAAAGACCGGGGCATCGCACTTGTGCGGTGTCCCGGTCTCCTCATCGCTCGGTGAGGCTTCGCTGATTCCCCGGATTCGTCTCTCGCTCCCGAAGGGCGCTCGCTAAAATGGACGGCTCAAGGCCCGCGTGCCTTGTCGTTCTCCGCTCCGTCCCTCGTCGCCAGGAGACTTCAAAACATCGGCGAAGGTTCGGGCTGCCGCAAGGCAGCCCCCGCCGGACGTGTTCACGGCACCATCAAGCTCAACGACCCTATTCTTTTGCCCGCCTCATCGCTTCGAGTGCGTTCGCAGTCCCGTAAGGGGTTGCGAACGGATTCGAAATCCATCCGGGGATTGTCTCCGGATTTCAGATGAGGTGACGTATGGATTGGGTAATAGTAAGACATCACGAACGCGGCAAGTGCATGGACATTCAGGTATCTCTGGACGTGTTGAGAGAGCCGGAAGCTCTGCCATTGGTGCTACGAAACATCGTGGTGCTCATGTCAGATTACATTCCGGACGACGACAACTGGAAAACCACGTTCAGGGAGTTCATGAAAGTCGTTTGCGAATTGGATCGTTCGTTCAAGTCTTTGCATGATGATTGATTAAGATGGTGCCTCTCGACTCCTGTTGTTCGCAACAGGAGTCGAGTCTTTCCATCTTGGTCATCCTCGGCTTATTCGTCTTTGTGAAGCCTGAGGCTGAACGTCGTCGGGGGGAGTTTGTTAATCTTCCCGGTAATGGCCTGGGCGGATGGGTTAAGGGTCGCTTCTAGGTCAACTTCGGTTGAGCCCTGCTCGCTCAAACGAATCGTGTTGCCCTTAATTTTTCCCGAGTAGGAGTAGGTCCCTCCTCCATCTCCGGGCTTGTTCCGCTTGAGCGTCACCTGAACGTCGTCCTTCACGCGGCTCGCGATGGTGAGCGTGCATTCGTAGTCGCTGTTCTGGTAGAGCGAGCCCTTCCAGACGCTCCCGGTGATGAGCAATCCTTGCCGCTTGAGTTCGGCCACGTCCCTCAGACGGTCAATCTCCTGGGCGGCCTCCTTCTGCTTGTATTCCATCTCCTCGACGGACTTCGCCGCGGCCATGTCGCTCGCCTGCTTCTTCTTCGCGGTCTCGTCCCTGAGCTTCTGGGCCTCGGCGTCCTTCTCGGTTTGGATGAGCTTCGCCTTCTCCTCGGCGACGAGCTTTACTCCGTCTTCGCGCGCCTTGCTCTCTGCGGCCTCGATGGTCGCGAATCGTTTTCGTATCTCCTCGCGGTCGAGACTGGCGATGGCTTGCCCTAGAGTTACCTGGCCTGCTGCCGGGGCCTGAGCAAGCAGCACGCTCAAACCTTCTCGGGCCTGGCGATATTGCTCGCGGGCGTTCCTTGCCTGACTCTGGAGTTCTCGAAAAGTCGTGGTCGCGAAATCAGACGGCGATGAGGCATCCTCGGCGTTGCTCAACGATTCGCGGATGGGAAAGATGAGTTCCTCGGCCTGCTTCTTCGCCGCGGTGATTGCCTCCGCTCCGGGACGCTCCCCTTTGAGAATGGTCCGTGCCTGTCTGACGAGGACTTCATCGGCGGCGAGCTTCTTGCCGTCCTCGCCGCTTAGAATCGTCGGCCCGACTCGCTGCCAGGCGGCAATTTCCTTCTCCCACTCTCTGAGGTCTCGGGCCAGCTCGTCGAAGGCGGCGATAACCTGCCGCTGCTTGAGTTTCGCGGCGATGAGCTGCTGACGCTGAACGCTCGCGACGGTGGCAAGCTCGACGTTCTGAGCAGACTCAGGGGTGAAGGTCGGCGTTGGCGGCGGAGCCTGACCGAAGGGGTTAGGCTTCCCTCCTGACCAAAACCAATAAGCGATGACGAGCGTCGTTCCAATCAAGGCGACGGTCTGAAGGTGGCGAAGAAACCTCGAAAACCCTCCGCCCCGTCTCTGCGGCTGAAACGTGGGCCTCGTGGGAGTGCTCATGCGGTCGGGTCCTCTCGGCTCGTCGCTGGATGTGGTTGGTGGACTCTGCTCGCCTCGTTGATTCGCCGCTCAAGGTCGTCTTCGAATCCGCCGGGAATGTCCGTGGGCCTGGGGATTGGAACGTTTGAGGTGAGGAGTTGGTTCGGGAAGGTCGGCGTGTCGCCCGACGTGACGAGGATGGTTCGCTCGTCGAGGTCCGGCCAGTCGCTCTCCTCCCGGTAGCCGAAGAGGGCTTTCGTGATGTGATACTCGCTCCACATCGCGAACGGGTTGCCCGAGTATTGGGTATAGCCGCTCGATTCAGTGAAGCGGACGAAGGACGCGAGCGGCAAGGCCGAAACCTCGATGATGGTGTTCTTCTCAAGGATAGGCCCGACAGTCTCGCTCACCTTCGTCGAAGCGTCGTCGCCTTCACTCTGACGTTGAGCGGTCCTAAGCGAGAGGTCGGCCTCTCGCTCGTCGGTGTATGCGTCGTTCAGGAATTGGGTCCACTGGAGCGAGTGGTAGACGGCCTCACCCGAGGTCTCCATGAGTCGCTTGACGCTCTTCTCGTCCGTCGCCCGAAAGCTCTGCTTGAAAGCGGTGCATGACTCGACGACGTCGGTGAGGTCCACGCCCTGCTTGTTGAGCTGGCCGATGGTCTGGTTCGCGAGGATGAAGTGGAGTCGTTTGCTCCGGGCCTGCTCGAAAACGATGCTGATGTTTTCCGAGACGACTCGTTGAAACTCATCCACGAATACATAAACGCGGTTCTTCTCGCCCTTCTTGCGGCGGTCGGCGGCGGTGAGGAGCGAGAACATCGCGAGCTTCGCCATCTTCTGGGCGTTCGCCTGCTCCTGGATGGATGAAAGGTAGAAGTAAACAACCTGCTTCTCGCGAAGCATCGTCGGAAGGTCGATTTGCTCCGCGATGACCCGCGACGTTTCGGCGGGCTCGGTCGTGAGGTTCATCGGCTCGATGTCGGCGAGCTTCTCGATGACTCGGGCGACGTGCCTGGTCTTCTCCCAATCCGAATCGCTCCCGATGGTGCTGAAGGCGGACTTGTCGGAGACAAAGCGGTGAAGCTCCTTGAAGGAAGCAATGTGCGTCCGATACCGCTTCAGATATCCGCCGAGCACGAGGTCATTCATGGCCGAATAGAAGCCCCGGCCATAATCGTCGCCGTAGTCGAGCGAGAGGGCCTGCATGATTCCTTCGGTGAGCTGGTTCGTGGTGAGTGACTGAACGTGGCTCTGGGCAAACGGGTTGAAGACGAAGCTCGGAACCCCGGTGATGTTCGAGAACCACTTGAACGGAATACCGGCGGCGTCTGCCTCCTCCCTCGCGGCTTCAAAGAGTGCCTTATCGCCCTTGAGGTCGATGATGAGGACCGAACAATCCTGGCGGTCGATAAGCTGCGTCAAAAGCGGAGCGATACCTATCGAGGTCTTTCGCGAGCCCGTGTCTCCGAGAATGTGGGCGTGGCCGTGCAAGAGGTCGCGGTGGAGGAGAACGGGGTAGTCTCCCTCGATGGCCGCTCCCAAGTAGAGGTGCTCGGTTTCGAGTTGGTCGCTCGAAAGTCGTATTCGTTCGATGCGATTATCCCAAGAGGTCGGGGGCCTTTCCCCAGCTCGAAGCTCGGCCTCAGTTGGCTCGGGTCGAATCTCGTAAGCGTCTTTCGCTTCAACGGCCTGGTGGTAGCGGAGGAGGAGCCTGCCTCCGGTGAACCAGAGCACGGCAAAGAGGGTGATGGCCGGACCGACCCCGCAGAAGACGACCACGACCGCGACACTGAGAAGAAAGCTCTCGAAGCTCTGCTCGGGAGCGAGTTGCGAGGCCCACTCTCGGGCTCGCAACGCGGACCGTTTCTCCTCGAAGTATTTCGCCTTTTGCTCCGGGGCGAGCTGGGTCGAAAATCGCTCTTCGACCGGGCTGAGCTGAAATGCTTCCAAGGGCGGGAGGGGTTTCCTGGGACTCGGGTAGAGATGCTCGACGATGCTCTGAGGAGAAGCGAACGACACACAAACAAATGACGTTGTGATGACCGCGATGGTCGCTCCGAGGACGACATCCCGCCGGAAGGAGGACCGAAGGGCCGGTGTGGGAAATTGGAAAAGCCCTGCCGCGTGGATGCCGTGACGGTTGTAGCAAACGAACGTTGTGAGTGCCGCCCTTGTCGCTTTGCAACTCGCGAGAAGCGATGCTCTCGGATGTCCTCCGCCGCGATTCGTCAGAAGCCAGAGGATGAGAAGGCTTCCGACAAATCCCACAACTCCAAGCATCGGTGCATGTTCTGAGAGGCGGCCATTCTCGGTCGCGAGAATGAGCCCGAACCCGGCGGCGAATGCGACGGCAAGGAATGCGAAGCTCTCGCGGAAGCTCGCGACCTCGGGACAGCGACGGGGAGTTTTGTCCGTGCGAACGAACCACCAATACCGCTGATACCTTCGCATCCGACGCCATTCAAGTCGCTCGTTCACGGCCATGAAAGAGCAGATTTGGAGCGTGATGAAATAGGAAAGAAAGGCCGAAGCCGCGACGGCGGCCCCGAAAATTACGAGGTAGGCGCTCCTCGGCGTTGGGGCGAGCGAGACGAGCCCCAGAAGTCCGCTCACGCCGATTACCGCGAGAAACAAGAAGAGGTGTTCAAGCGTTGGCCTTCTCGTGATGAACCTGGCGTAAGCGATTCCGAGAAGGTCGATGGCAACGAAGATGAAGAGCGAAGTTTTCGCGAAGTAGGGCAGGAGTGAGAGAAGCCGAAGCCCATAGCCGACGGCGATAAAAACCGTCGTGATGAGCAGGATGAATCTCGCGGTGGTGATTGCGTCCTGATGCGGCGTCGTGACCTTGGTCCGGTAATTGAGCCCGGACGCGTGGGCACTTTCCGGGAGTGCCTTCGACCGGATGGCGACGCGGGTAGTTGCGAGCCGTCGTCTCATCGGCTCGCCTCCCGGTCCGTCGTCTCTTCCGTCTTCGGCTCCTCCGGCGTCTCCGTCCCTGCGAGGGTGTCGCCCTGGTCGTCGCTCGCGGGCTTTGACGGCTTGAGCCTGCCTCGGTGAACGAGAAGCTCTCCGAGGTCCTCGACGACTTCGACGCGGTAGCGGATGAAGCCGGGCGGCTCGCAAAGGAGGGCGGCTTTGATGGCCTCGGCTTTCGTCGTCGTCGGGGCGATGACGGCGTTTACGAAATTCCCTTTCTGGATGAGTCTCGTAAATGCGGGGAGGGTGAGTCCTCGGACCGCGATTTTCCGAAGCTTCTTCAGAATGGTCGTCTCGCTCGTCCCGTAATCGACGAGCATGAAACCAATTCGAGACTTCCGGCCTTCTGGAGTTTCCTCGACGTCGATGTAGTAGTTCCCAAGCCGCACGCCCGGAATGACCAGCTCGGGGAATTTTTCGCGAAATTCCTTCGGGGTGAATTTATTGGTCCCGGTCTGCACGCAATAAGCGAGCACGCCGAAGGCGTTCACGAGTCCTTGATACTCGAACGGTCGGGCGATGCTTCGATGCTCTCCAAGCCTCACCGCCTCGCGAGGGGTGAGCACGAAATATTTCCGCTGGTCGAAGAGCCTGCACGGGCGGATTCGCCGCTCCCGGCAAAGTCTCCCCGTGACCTTCCGAACGGCGTTGACCCGGACGCCTGGGAAAAACAGGCGGTGCAAAATCTCGGGCGTCGTCAGGTGATAACGCTTGAGGTGCTCAAGGATGGCGGCGTCTCTCTCAACCGGCGTCATCGCCATCCTCGCTCTCACCAAAGCTCGTAAGGTAATTCCCTCGCCGCACAGTCCTCGTGAAATGCCTGAAGCCGCTCGGCCGGATACGCTCCGCCGAATTCGACAACGAGCCGGGGACGTCCGTCGCGGTCATGCAAAATTGCGTCAGGTAATTTCTGGTGCTCCCTCGTGGGAGCAAGGATGTCCTCGCCAATCCATCCCGCCGCGATGGTCGGGGCCTCGCGGCAAAGTTTTAGGTAGAGGGCTCCGAGGTGGATGTCATGGGTGGCCTGGGAGAGATTTTTGATTTTGCCGTTCGCCTTCCCGCCGAAAATCGCGGCGGCTCGTCTCGACGCGAGATAAACCGTGACCTCCCGCGGCGGCTCGGTCCATCGGCGCTTCACGGTCCAGGAGAGCTTGCCATAATCCGGTGCGGGCTCTCCCGGCTTCCAACGGGAAATCGGTATCTCAAGCGGAAGCCTCGGCCTCGCGTAAGCTCGCTCTCGCACCAAAAGTCCGTCGTGAACTAGCTCGGTGAGTCTTCTCCTCGCGTTCGTGGTCGCGGACTTCGACGCCGGCCACCAACTCCGAAGGATTTCGTCGAACGAGAGCAGTCGGATTTTCAGAGCCAGAGCGGAGACCATTTCTCGCTCGCGGGGAGTCATCAGCTTTCGCCCTGCTTGTTCTTGGGCGGCCTGCCTCGCTTCCGGTTCGTAAGTCGGCCCGGCTGGGCGGTCGTTGGGGGCTTCTCCTCGATTCGCGGGGGGGCTGCGGCGTCAATCCGCCTCTCAAGCTCGTCGTCAAACTGGATGGGCTCAGTCGGCCTCCTGGGGGCTTCTACCGGGTGGATTTGAACCTCCGCCTCCTCGTGGAGGCCGTTCCCGTTTTGAATCGGCTCGGGGAGACCTCTCGCCTCGACCCTGGCAAGCCTCGCTCTAAGTTGTTTTGCTGCCTGATGCTGACTGTCGTCCGTCTCGCCCTGCTCGACGATGTCTACGGCGTCGTTAATTCCGGCGAGCACGGCATCCCGCGTTCTCGCCCTGAGATACTCCCAAATCGAAAAAGCCATGAGCGGAACTCCTGGCGTGGCCTGGCTGTCCGTCGAGCGACGAAATATAAATCTATCCCACTCGAAAAATCGCCGACGTGCCAGCCCCGTGAAGAGATTTTCAACGCGAGACCCCCGCTCGATTGTCCCACCCTGTTCTTTTCATGGCGAGTAGTCCGAAGGCGATTCGTCGGGAACGCAACGCGTTCCCCCGCTGTTAGTTCCGATGCGTCATCTTCCATGTGCCGTGGCACATGGTGGGGTAGCCGTTGGTGCCACGGAATCAAAGACGAGGGCGTGAATCTCCCCGCTCGGGGAATTCGCGTTCTCGTGGCGGATGTCTCGGGAGCGAAGTCTCCTGACGAGAAAGCAATTCTCGTCGGGAACTCGGTCACGAGTAGAGGGCCGCAAGGCCCGACCCAATAGGCTGCTTGCTCGGTCGGAACGACCGGGCAAGGCGCTCTGAAAGGGGCGGCGAAGCCGGGCTTTCCGTGCTCGGGCCGGATGCTGGAAATGGGGTGGCTCGGCGGGGTGGCGTAATTCGGCGGTCAGTCGCGGGGGCAGTTGGTCGGGCGGTTGGTCGGATGGCGGTTGGTGCGGGGCCGTTTGTTCGGCGGGTAGGGAGGACCGTCTTCGAAGCGGGCCGACCGGGCGGGGGTGGGGAAAGCGGTTGGTGCCGGGCGGTTGGTGCCGGGCGATTGGTTCGGTGGGGAGAGCGGTTGGTGCGGGGCGGTTGGTTCGGAAGGCGACTGAGGCCCGTTCGTTCGAAGCGGGCCGACCGAGCGGCGGTTGGTCCGGGGATGGTTGGTCCTGGGGCGGTCGGTGCGGGCCTGACCTCAGGGAATTTCTGTCTTCATCTTCAAGGGAAGAGAAGAAATCAAAAGCCCCCAAAGCGACCGAGGGACCATCGCTCGGGATAGCATGGCTCGAAGTCCTCGCGTGGGCGAGCGATGGTCTCCGAGTGTCGCAACCGGACGGCTGAGCCGTCCGGGACGCTAGCACTTTCAGCTAGCCAAGGATGGCGGTAGAGCGTCCCTTCGGTCGGGATGATGGGAGAAGCCCGAACGCTTGGCTGAAAATCCGTCTCAGGTCATTTGCGGGAATTTGAAGGGCCTCCCTACTCACTTTTGTATTCGTCAATTTTCGCAAGGGGTTTTTCCGAGAACTCAGCAAATGTTTTGAACATCCATTTCATCGAAGAATTGACCTTCTGCATTTCATCGTAAGAAATCGTAAGGTCTTGGCTTCGCTTTGGGTGTGTCACTCGATGACGCACTTTTAATGAGTCTCGCATCGCACACCAATTTTTGTCGTTAAAATCGGGGCTCCAGTTCATGTCCAATTTCTTTCCCAGTAATTTAAAAACTTTTCCTATGTTTGAATTTGTCCTTTCTCTGATGGGAAACTGCTTAAATTCGCCTTTCTCATTCATTTTAAAAATCATTTCCGTTAAGAGCGTTCGTTCACTTCTTGTAAGTGGCTCCTTCGCGAGATCACAAATTGTGAGTAGCCAGTGCTTAAATCCAAAGGTGACACCCTCAATGAATGCCCAAGCCGTCCTCACAGCATTGCGCCTCAAAAATTGGTCATCTGGGTATCTAATCTGCATCTCAAATGACGCACTAACATCAGCACTTAATAACGAAAATAATTCGTTGATATTATCGAATGCCATCAAACTCTGTTTTGTATGTGGGTCGACTTTTTCCAGCATATGTCTCTCTAGCTTAATGTCAGTCGCAAATTCCGCTCGAAGTCACGCGGGCCGATGACCGGCCCGACGGCTCTTACCGATGGGCCGTCTTCTCGCGGATTCGCTTCGTCTGGTGGGACAGTCCAGCGAAATTGATTTTTCGTCGTCTGTCCCACCGAACGGAAAATGTCGGAACCTCGGGAACTTGCAAACCTGGTGGGACAGAGAAAAATCGCCTGACAGGTTTTGTTCGTGGCTTGGTGGGACACTTTGAGCTCGTTCATGTCGATTCGAGAATGCCGCTTACGTGCGTATCGAGGATGAGCTTGAGGTAACGGGCCTCGGTTTCCGGGTTGCCTTTGCTCCGGTGAAACTGCTGGGCGAAAAACGGGTTCGCGTTTGCGATGGCCTCAGCTTCGAGAGCTTCTCGTTCGCTGACGGTGAGAGAACCGAGATAGGTCGTAATGCGATTTTGTTCGGCCTCCTCGCGGGCCTGTTGCTCTCGTTCGGCTCGTTGCTTCGCTTCCACGGCTCGCCGCGTCCGCTCCTGCTCTGCGGTCCGCTTCCTCTCTCGTTCGGCCTTGGATTCGAAACCCTTCGGTGGGGCGTAGCTCTTCCGAATCGACTCTGCGAGATACCCTCCGGGACTTTTAAAAACCCGGTTGTCCTTCTTGCTCAAGAGCCAATCGAAAACCTCAATCTGATGGTCGATGCGGTCTCGCGGATAGGCGGCAACCAGGTCATCGGCGGTCGCCGCTGTGATGCCTCGCGAGACAAGCTCGCTCGCCTCGGCCCGCTGTGCTTCCTCCTCCTTCTTCGCCTCGGCTTTCGTGACGACCTTCTGATAAAGGCGAATCTTCCATTCGCCGTGGCTGACCTTCTTGTATCGCTCCTCGCGGCTCATCTTCTCGATGAAGCCAACGCTTTCAAGCTCCTCTAACGCGGGCTGGAGCTTTTCCTTCAGCTTTGCCGCCGTATGGTTCCGGCTGAGGCCGATGTGCTCACACGCGAACGTTTTGAGGTCGTATTCGAGCTTTGACCTTCTATAGAAATGCTTATCCAAGAATCGATACAGGCGTTGCGAAGTCGGATATTTGAACTCGCAATAGAGGTCGAAGTTCAAGCTCTTCACGTAGCCGGATTGGAAGCTCCTGAAAATCACCTCGCTCCAGGTGAACTCTGACGGGAGAAGCGACATCTGACCGCCCGAACCCGAGTCGGCAATCTCGAAGCTCTCGATGATGTGGAAGCCCTTCGTAATCCACGTTCCGCTCTGTTTGTCCCACCACGAATTCTCGTAGTAGAGCGTCACGCCTAGCCAGCACGCGAGAGATTTGGAGAGACGCCGGTAGCTCGGGCCGGTGTCAGGCCAGCGAAGGAGCTTGATGAGGTCCGAGCGTCTGAACTTCACCTTCCGGTCGGTAAAGTCGTTCGCCTGCTTCGTCAGGTGGATGAGGCCGAGAATCACCTCATCGTCTTTGGCCGTGGGAAGCCCGAACTTGTCAGAGCCGGTGACGGTCAGCTTCCGAGCAACGAGCTGCTTCCGCTTTTGGTCGAAAATCTCGTCTTGGAATTCGAGGGTCTTCAGACCGTTCGGGACTCGGTCGGTGAGAAGAGCAATGGGGAACTCGGCGAGGTTCAGCTCATCACGGCTGACCTGCTCTTTCGGGGGATGGTTCGGACCGTCGTTGTTGAAGACGACGAATTCGGCGTTTCCGTGAGCCTCTGAGGCTGGCTCCATGACCTCTCTCCCCCTTCTTCAAAAATCGTGAGGCAACAACTGTCCCCCAGTTGTTGGGTTATTAGCAAGTTAAAAGGTTATTAGGTTACATCGAAAAACTCCCTGTCTGGCTAAGGACTTAAGTGGCCTAACCATCCCCGGAACGACGTTGAAGCATCCCCGGAAGAACGTCGAACCATCCCCGGAACGACGTTCAACCATCCCCGGAAGAACGTCGAACCATCCCCGGAACGACGTTCAACCATCCCCGGAGTAACGTTCATCTTACCCCCTTAGAGTCGGCTTGGAGCCCCTCAATCTGTATCCGAGAACCATCCCCGGAAGAACGTCGCTCTTGAAACACGGAAATACGGAAACGTAAGCGTTCCAGCGTTGCGGGACGGCTCGCACGGATTGAGACTGTCTTTATCCTCCCCCGAAACTCGGTCGCGGGTTGCGGGGCTAGAGCGGAAGCAATTGGCGGTCAACCCCCTGAGTCTTGTCCTCGCGGGCTGCGGCTAAGGGTCTTTTCCTCCCCCCAACTTCGGATGCTCGGCATGGGTTGGGGCGAAATTCCTCCTTCGAAATCTGGAAGCGGAAACGCTGGAACGTGTGCGTTCCCGGACTGCACACGTTCCCGCAAAGAGGAAATTCGATATAACGGCAGAGCGATGAGAAATCTTCGCGGTTGCCAGTATGGCGGAGCTTTACTGGCGTGAACGAGATGGGCGGCACCGCCCGGTAAACCGAGCTACCAACTCGGCTAAGGGGGCGGATTTAACCATCCGCCGTGGTGCTGACTCGTAGAGCTGGGTGCATCGAGAGGTGCTCGCCCAGAACGACGGAGGCTCATCGGAGTAATCTTCTAAGGAGGGCTTTGAGCGATGTTGCTCGGCCCGGCGCCAACGTTTGGCCCTTACAAAGTAATCCCGATGTTCTATCCGATGGTGAAATGCGGGAACGCGGTAACGTACACGTTTCCGCATTGTGGAGACCCCCCTGAGCGGGGGCGACAGGGAAAAGCCTTGCCGTTTTAAACGGCGGGGTGGTGCTGGTGCAAAGCGGGTGCAAATCCCGTCCGAAGGGGTCCGGGCCTTCCTCCGAGTTTACTCGGAACGGTTCGTTCAACTCGGCTTGCGTGGGGAGCCTCTGACCTGGTGACAGGCGGAGTCGATTCCTGACCGGAATCGGGGACCGGGGGTAAATCTCCCGGCTGTGAATAGCTCAACCATGAAAGGCCCGTAAGGGCTTGCAAGTGAGTTTGACTGGAGACGGTGCCGAACCGCGAAAGCCATCACGCCGATGGGTAAGGGGGAGCTTCTACGTTCTACCCCCTGAAATTGCCGACCTTGGTCGGCAAAACGGTGAGCCGGGTGAAACCGGCTGACACGGCGAGAGGCCCGGAGGGTAACACCTCCTAGCGACGTGACCAGTCAGGCGAAGACCAGTGCTAACCTGGGAAGGACTGCGGCTGCCGAAGTGGTTCTTCGGTGCGAGGACTGAAGGCGGGCTTTGCCCACCTTCAGAGGTCAACCTCGTGATTCAAAGGCCGTAGTCTGGGAGTGTGGCCCAAGTAGGAGCCGGGTCGCGGTTCGCGGGAGCGAACCACGAATCCGGGCGAGCAAGTGGCAAGGCAGTCATGTGCTCGTTCGGTGTTCGGGTGGTACCGAACACAACGACGACGAAAGGGCTGACGAGTGTATCAACCCATCTCTATGACGCGTCGTCACGCGGTTCGGGAGAGGAAAAAGAATCCCCCTGCGTGGCGGTCCTTGGACCGGCTGTAAACGCGGTCATGCGAGGGTTCCCCGAAAGGGAATCCTCGCATGATGGCTTAATGGAGACGCTACGCCCGAGTTGCGTCTTGAGGTTCAGAGAGACATTCAGAGAAAGGAGCAGCGCAACAGCTATACATTGAGCAACTTCCAATAGGAATGTAGCTGCATTTATGCGAAGCGCGAACACGAAGACGTGTGAGCGCTCGGCGATTTTGCTCGTGACCTTGGATGTCGATGAGGACACTCCGAAGGTCAGTTCCTTCCGGCTTTTTGGGAGTTTTGTGCCGTAAACAAACTCCCGTCCGTTCTTCTTCGTCGCTTCGCGACGACTGGTTGAGGGCTCGACGCAGCCTCACAAACCGCAAAAGTTAACTCCAAGCTGACACAATTCGCCACTCGGGTTGCGGTAAAAAATACGCATACCCATTGAGGTTGGCTGACGTTCCCGGTTGTCGGAAGAGGAAGAATGCGAGGCGAGTTTGAATACCGATGCGAGGCGGCGACCCTCGAAGGGTTCATCCAACAGCTCGCGGCCTCGTATCTGAGGCACGGCTATTTCTTCTACGTGACGGGAACGATTCGCGAGGGCAAAGACCCTCGGGACATCGACCGTCGTATCGTCGAGCGTTACGGCCTGGCCATCTCGAAGTTCACAAGGGCGAGACGAAAGAAGTCCGGGTCGGCATCTGTTCAATACCTAAGACATGAGCGGTTCTTCGTCCTGATGGCGACTCACGGGAAGCATCGCTTTTATGAGGAAGAGGTCGAAATCAAGGACGCTCGCGAAACCCCGATTCGTTATGAGGGCTACTCGGTAAGCGTTCGGGCCGGTCATTCCTGCGTCCGAATCGACCGGGGAACTTACCTCAACCTCAAAGCCTACTTCGAGGAGGTTGCGGCGAAGCGGTCAGTCGAGACCCTCGCGAAACAACTCCGAGGACTTCCCTTCTCCCCTTTTGCTCCGGTCCGAAGTCAGTATTTCGCTATCCTCCGAGCGGTCAACCGGGCTCGCCAGGTGGCGGGATTTGAGGCGGTGCCTCGGTCCGCTGTCCGGGTTCGGAGGGCTCCGGTGAAAACGTTTGCGGTTTCAGGCTGCGAAAATTGCTTGCCTATTAGTCTCAATCGGGCTAGACTTAGCTAAGCTAATAGGTATTGAAATGAGCATAACAAATATACATCAGGCAAAATCTCAACTCTCCAAGCTGGTCGAGCAAGCGGAGAGAGGGGAAGAGGTCATTATCGCACGGGCCGGAAAGCCTGTCGTAAAGCTCGTTCCCTACGGTCCTATCTTGAACGGGCCACGAAAGGGGGGACAACTCAAAGGTCAGATTCGGATTGCTGACGATTTCGATACTCTGCCTGAGGAACTGGCTGCTGCGTTTGGAATGTCCGGAAAGAAATGAAGCTGCTGCTCGATACGCATGTGCTCCTTTGGTGGCTCGATGACTCGACGTTGCTCTCTTCCAGTGCTCGCGAAGCCATTGAGAACGAACAAAACACAGTTTATGTGAGTGCTGCGGTCGCCTGGGAGATTGCCATCAAGCGAGGTCTCGGGAAGCTCGAATTTGCTCATGACCTCGAAGCAATTCTTGCCTCGAATCGCTTCGAGGCTCTTGCCATTACGGTCTCTCACGCACTGGCTGTTGAACGACTGCCAAATCACCATAGTGACCCGTTTGACCGCGTGCTCGTAGCTCAAGCTCTTCACGACGGTCTTACTCTCGTGAGCCGAGACCCGGAAATTCAACGCTATCCCGTCTCGCACCTTGCGGCTTGATGGCTGAAACGCTGAAACGTCCACGTTGCAGCGTGCCCATTATGGCCCGATGGGCGGTCCACCCTTAAGCTCGCTCTCCCGCGTTGGGTAAGCTCCGCCGTTTCCTGCTCAATCGTGACCTGATTCGGCTGAACTAGAACCATGGGGAGGACAAGACTCGAACCTATCTTCCCGCTGCTTTTCGCGAGGAATGTCCCTGAGAAAAGTTTACGTTTATATTATCAACACAAATAACAGAAGTTACTAATGTGAAAGTAATGAGCGAACCTTATTAAATGAAATGCTTATCTCGGTGTTTGCTGCCGTGCCTGACGTTGAGTGGAGTACTGCTTGCGACTTTCATAGTCCTATCGCCAAAGAGCCCCTTCGCCGCTTTTTTCATGTTGGATATTCAGCCGAAAAGCCAGGCTCCCGAGTATTTGGTGGAGTACGCTACAAGCTTCGCCGGAAGAACTGCGACGAACTGTGGCTTTGTTGGCTACGGAGAGAATGCGACCAAAGCAAATCAATGCGTTCTCCAAGCCGACATAAAGTCGAAGCCGTTTTTTATCTGGTATCAATCAAGTGATATTAAAGGCAAAATTGCATACGATGGTTTTGCAAGAGGTGACGACGGCTATCTAAAAAGTATTCGATATGTTCGTAACTCTCCGGTAGAGGTATCGTCTGTTCCAACTTTCAGCGCTGAACCGTGTCAGATGATGTGGATGAAGGATGGATTGGCCCATAATCTTGTGTGCGGAACGGGTTCTATCGATATCTGATAAACATTTGCCAATGACCCCGCTGAAGGCGAATTTCTGAATCGGGTCAGTAATTGAAACTGGCGATCTTGTGCGGATAAATCAAACAACGACCAGCGACCGCCCGTTGATTGGCTGGGAGCGGTTTTTCAGCGTTACGACCCGATGGGCCGTCCGCCCTTAAGCTCGCTCTCCCTCAGCGGGTAAGCTCCCCCGTTCTCCTTCTCAACCTGCTCGATGGCGAACTTGACGCCAATCTCGGCGATGCTTGCGATAGTGAGCCGTGGGTTCCAATAGGCCGCGTTCTTCACCCGCTCGATGAGGTCGTGAGTTAGGTGAACGGTGAGCTTCTCTTTCTTCTGGCCCTCAACCTTACTCACCTCGGCTCTGCTCGGCTCTGCTCGAATCGTCGTAGGCTGCGGCTGCTCGTGGCGAAGGGGCGTCACGACGTTGTTCGGCGGGACATTCAATGCGGCTTCCTCGTTCGCCTCTTCGGCCTCGGCTGCCTGTTCAGCTTCCCGGTCCGGGATGAGGGTAGCGAATGGGTCGTTCTTGATGGTGCTTCTAGCCGTTTGCGACTTGGCCATAGACCATGCCCTCCCGTGATTCGTGGGTTTCCTGGGCGATGACTTCTAGGGCGAGCTTCCGGTAATCCTCGGCCCCGGCACTCTTCGTGTCGTAGGCCGTAATCGGTCCCCCTTGCGAGGGGCACTCGGCAAGCCGGACGTTCTCTCGAATCTCGGTCGTGAAGGTAATCTCGGGGAACTTCGCCCTGACCTTCTCAACGACCTCCTTCCCGTGCTTCGTCCTGCGGTCCACGCGGCACGCTACGATGCCGGTGACGTTAAGCTCGGGGTTGAGTCGCTTCTTGACCAGTTCGACCGTCTTCCAAAGCTGAGCGAGCCCGTGAAGGCCCATGACGTGGCACTCGACGGGAACGAGAACCTCGGTCACGGCGTTCAAGGCGTTGACGGTGAGAATTCCAAGCGTTGGCGGGCAGTCGATGAGGACGTAATCGAACCGGCCCTGGGGAAGCTCTTTGAGTTTCTCCTTGAGGCACTGTTCGGCCCCTGGCTCCCCTGAAAGAGCCTTTTCGGCTCCGACTAGCCACGGTGACGATGGGATGAGCGAGACGCCTGGGGTCGCTGTCTCAAAGACCAGCTTCTCAAGGCTCGTCGTCTCTGGCTCGGCGAAGAGGTCGAAGACCCCTTTTCCAACCTCGGTCACGTCATACCACTGGGTAGCTGAATACTGGGGGTCAAGGTCAATGAGAAGAACCTTCCGACCCTGCTCCGCAAGGGTTGCTGCGAGATTGACGGCAGTAGTCGTCTTTCCCGAACCCCCTTTCTGGTTCACTACGGCGATGGTTCTCATTTGCCCTCCCTAACTTAAGTCGAAATGTGCAACGCCAGTGTTACCGCAATCCCGAAACGTCCACGTTCCCGCATGGCCAACGTATCGGGTGCAAGGGGGGGACGCAATGATAAAAACTGCAACGGGTCTACCGCCTTGAAGTCGGGGAGACGAAGCGGCCATCGTCAAGCTCGCGAGCTTGGCCGAGAGAGACCAGCGTGTCGAGCAGCTCTTCAACTCGCTCCATGTTGGCCCGGAGAAAGGTTCTCGCAAGCTGCTCCGAGGTCACAGGACCAAGCTGAGCGGCGAGGGTTGCTCTGACGGCGTGGGCTCGCTCTGGAAGGGTCTTCGGCCAAGGGGTCTTCGCCTTCGACTTAACAGGAGTCGCAATCGCTTCCTCGGGCTCTTCCATAGGGTGCGATCGCGCCGGTGCCAAGTTTTTCGGGGAAAATCGTCGATCTTCCGCCAAAAACGCAACTCAGTGACGATGCCAGACGTGACGGGATCTTGAATATGAGGCGAT
>JAABUK010003263.1_pt1 | contig 27735 bp, 40 predicted proteins | sample 5559141 | NCBI WGS metagenome assembly JAABUK01 (sample SAMN10711869, study PRJNA513367) | rock metagenome | isolation source: Antarctica rocks | place: Antarctica: Victoria Land, Pudding Butte nord | collected 2016-01-03
ACAGCACAGCGTGGCTTTACCCCTTTGTGGATGGGCACCCCCCCATTGGGTGGGAGGGGGCCGCCCGCTACCTGGTGCTCCCAGTCCTCCTGGTGAGTCATTGCTCACATCAGTCATGCATGCAGGCGTCAGTGTTGCATGTTATGTTTTGTACTTCCTAGAGCAAGTACCCCTAATAAGCCGGCTTGCATGGCGACATGTTAAGTACATAAGACAACATTGCTATGATCTTGCGCTGTAAATGTGGTCTGCATGCAGCTTTCCTTGCTTGACCTATGAAGAAGAACAACCAGCTTGCAGGACTGCATACCTGTTGACACAAGCATACACTCAAATTTGCTGATACTTGCAATCAGTGCCTGCAGTTGTTGAAGCTTTTTTGTGTCTATGACTGTGACAGAGCGTGCACATTGCCATTCTACTGGCTAGTTCTTCTTGTTGTCATGGCTGTCTCCCCTCACAGGCATTCTGTACAAGAACACACTCAGGACACTTGGAAGCCTGTAAATGATAAAGCTGTGAGATTGTTTCGACAAGCCAATATGTTGAAAACACACAACATTGCCTGACACACATTGCCTGTCTGACAAATTACACTGTGGATGTGTGCATGGCAGAGTTGATATTCCATACAGGTGGCAGCACAGTTTGCATCAACAGCAATCATCAGCCCCCCAGTAGACCCAAATGATGAGAACGCTCAGCGCACCAAGAACATCTTGGCGTTTCTGCCCCTCATGATTGGCTACTTTGCCCTCCAAGTGCCCTCGGGGCTGAGTCTGTACTACTTCAGCAATACTGTGCTCACCAGTGGACAGCAGATCTGGCTTCGTAAACTAGGAGGTGAGTTGCCCTTTGCCTTTTGTTGCAGCTGGTGTAACTGGAGTCCTCAGCGCTGTCAGTCTCTTTCACTGAAAGACATTCTTGCAACAGCCATGTTACACAAAATGTGATGTCAGCATTGCAACAGCAGCGTTATACAACCTGCGTCCTTTGCTGCGTGCTGCACTGCTTGAAAGCTGTTAAGTGTCCGTTGGCATACAGTCCAAGCCGTGTGGATGTGTCAGCTACTCCCACCTGTGCTGGCAGACATTTGTCACTAGACATATGTTTTCGATGATGGCAAGCACACACTCTCTGCATTCAGGATGAGAAAAGAAAAGAAAAGATTACGCCTTTCGGCATCAATTTGATCAGAAGCCAAGTATTATACCAAGCTGCCCAGGGATTCAGGATGGCAGACATAGGTCTAATGTGTTCAAATCGCTGCTGCTGTACTGCAGGAGCAAGTGCTCTTCCATATGACTTGGGTCCGATCGACATCGGCAAGGCCCGGCGTACCGGTCAAAGCGTGTCTACAACAGAGGACTCAAACGGCTTCCCCAGACCAGAGTTTGCTCCTGGGATGACTCAAGCAAGCAGTAGCAATGGCGCCACAGCTGCTACAGTAACTTCCATGGAAGCTTCTTCTGGTGACGGCGCCAGCACCAGCTCAGCAGCAGAAGGTGAAGCTGATGAGGTAAGCATGATGATGCTGCTGACAGCATTGTTTGGTGGTATTTGGTTGATGAGACAGGCTTGGCTCTCAACAGCATATGTGGCTTGTCAGTGCACAAACCGTGCTTAGTTGAAGCATTGCCAGGCATTGTTTCAAGGCCTGTTTCTTGACTCATCCCACGTGTGTTTAGAGCATCAGTCTGCTTGCCTCGTGTCTCTTTGCTTGGGGCACATAGTGAGTATTGCTGACACAGCATGCATTTCATCACAGGGTTTGGAGGCTGGCAATGGCACTGCTCTCACATCAGCTGCTGCAAGTATGGGACTGCCTGCTGACCCTAGCCATCAAGTCATCAACCGCCGGTGCAAACGAAAGAAGCGGCACCTGCTTGAAGCAGCAGCCTGAGCCTACTTTGTATTTACATGCTGCACAGTGTGCTCAACAGGTTTTGCTCATGCTTGTTGTATGTATTGTTGCAAGCCTAGACACGCGCCAGCTGGCACTTTGAAGCACATGTATTTTGCAATCAACATTAAAAGCCAAGGCATCCAGAGTACTGCCGCCTCTTAAATCATTCTGACATACGGGGAGCAGTGCTGCATGCAACCCCAAGGACATGAGCATGCATGCTGTTACATATGGTGCCATGGGACGAATTGGGCACCCTGTCATTCTCAAAGATGTGCTTACAGATTGTTGGAGTCATACAGATGCCTCTTGTTGTCATCCCTCAGCACTGCATATGCTTCAAGAATATGCCTAAACTTGACAGTAGCAGCCTGTTTTTGCTTGGGATCCTCAAATCTGTCGGGATGCTGCTTCATGGCAAGGCCACGGAAGGCAGCTTGCACATCTGCCTTACTAGCAGACGGCTCTATCTCCAGGAGTTTATAATACCCCTTTGGGTCACTAGAGCTGTACTGACCCCGACTACTACCCCCAGAGTACCCACTTGAACCCCCAGAGTATCCGTAAGAACCACTGGACCGCTGTTGACTCTGTTCTCGAGACTGCCTAATTCTCTCAAACTGGGAGTACGCATGTGTCCAGCTTGTGCTGTAGCTGCCTGACTCATCTGTTGTGCGGTTCATGTACTGCTCAGCATCACGCCTGACTTGGTGCATGCTATTTCTCAGCTGTGGCCAATACTTGGCAGCAAAGCCAATAAGCAAGGCAGGTGCAGCGACTGCAAAACTGAACAGCTGGAAGGCAGGGTAGGTCTTCCAAATGCCACTGAACAACACACCAGCCAAGGCAAGAGCGCCTGCAGCTAAACCTATCTTGGTCTCATCAAACACACGCACACCAGAAACCTTGGACGTGTCAAACCCTGCTACAAACGTCCGTACCTTGGTGTTGCCAAAGTGCCGGCTGCTATACAGAAAGACCGGCATCAGAACAGGAGCAGCTGAGAATTGCAACACGTTGACATCAAGGTTCAACCCCCTGGTGTCATCACACTTGTAAGCCTTGAGCAGCCAGTCTCGGGCAGCATTGAACTGGTGAGACTTGATTGCGCTGATTGCTTTCACCCTTCCAGTCTCTGCTTTCATCTCAAAAGCAGAGACCCTGCGTGTGCTGCCATCAGCCGGTGAAGTCATCATATGTCTGTCCACCTTCTTAGCTGCTGCAACACCGGGACCAGGCCGCAGCTTTGAGATATCAGCTGGAGGATAGTGGTATGAGGCAACAATCTGCATGTCTGCCATTTCTGGGCTGAAGTACTGTTCGAAGACAGCACCTGGGCTGACCCAATGGTACTGAGTCTCGTAGGTGGGTTCAGACCTTTTGGTGGCAGGGTTGTACCTCCGTACCAGCTTCCTGAAACCGACCTCGGCACCCTTCAAGATGCTGCGCGCTGGCACACACACAAGCATGCTGTGAGCCACTCATATCACAAAAGCAGAGCCTGTTGACTGCTGTCAGCATGCTGATTGACAAGCAAAATATAACAGGTTGCAAGCTTTTTTTTTCAGGTCAGTGTTTCGAACTTGACCTGGCAGTATCAACTACTCCTTTATGAGCACCATAACAAGAAACAAGACACTCAGTAAGAGCTTGATTTGGTGCATGATGGTCACCTTGTGCTCTAGCAACCCATAGTGGCAAGTACAGCTCTTTGACTTTCTGTACGCCTGCAGCTGGCTTGGCCATCAAGATGTTGCGTGCTGTGCTGTGGTAAGCGTCAAAGGCTGCATCTGCTTCTTGCCTGCTGACAGTGAATGGGACTGCAGACAGCAGTCCAGCTGAAGGCCCTGAGGAGTCAAAGTTTGTGCTGCTGGCATAGCCTCGTCTCTCCAGAGGCTGTGCTGAAGCCAGCCACTGCGATTGACTGAATGGAGCCAACTGCGCAGCGCTGAGTAGCAAGCCAGTGCTGGATGCATGCAAGAGACCAGGTATGTCAGCTTGCAGACTCCATATTGCATGGGCAGGAGCAGTGCGGCGCACACAAGATAGGCGCTGCAGCATGATCATGAAGTGCAGGCGGAGTGCTGCGCCTCTGAAGGCTTGACTGCCGCATCCAGCTGAATGGCTGAGTGTAACGTGGCCTTTTGTTCTTTTTGTTCCTTCTGTGACATTCCTGCAAGCACTTTCCTCTGCAGTCACCTATCTGGTCCGTTACAGCCACATACAGACAGACACTGCAAAATTAGTGCAGGACCATGGACCAGCGCCCCGCACCAGCACCGTTGTACCTGTCAACAAGGGGTCTTTTTAAACTGACCAAGCCAGGCCAACTCACATCCCAGCCAAAGTCAGGTGATCGTACTGCCTTGTCCTTTGCAGGCCGCACGCAGCAAAATCTGCAACATACTATCTTCTACTCTCCACACATGCACATCGCTTCATGCACCGATGGCCATTGCGAGCCTGAGCGCTCAATTCAAGACAGTTTGCACACACATGTCACTCAGAAGTAGAGGAGAAGCTTGCTACCCGAAGCTCATCAGATTTGAAAGCGATGGCTGACTAATGCCTTGCAACAGAGCTTGCGACACACAACACTTTGCGTTCGAAGCTGCATATCGTTGTCCTGGCCTGGCCCTACACAATGCTGTACGATCGCCCGCCCCTTGGGGGTCCGGTACCTCAGCAGCGGCAAGTATCACAACATCAGCGAATGCCTCAGCAAGGGCAGATGCAGCATCAGGGCCAGCAGAAAGGCCAGCAACAGGGTCAGGACAAAAAACATCGTGATGTTTCTCAGCAAGTGCTTTGCCCGCCAGAAAGGTTCATCGGCGTGCCTACAAGTGACCTTCAAGAAGCCTTCCGAGGTAATAACGTATGCCGTGCCTCGCGCATGTTTAGATCTCGCCTGACCTGACTCACAACTGAAATCGCTCTACGCTGACGTGCAGCTCAGTTCTCTTCGGAGGATTATGCGCGCTTCAATGACATTTGCAAGCTGTTTGATGCAAACAGCCGGCTAGACTTCATCACCGTCAGCAGGTGAGGTGTGGTCAAACGTGTGGTTTGCTGTACTGCCGAGTCCGATGTGTAGCAAGCAATTTTGTTCAGAATTGCAGATCATGTAATATCGTCGTGCTTGTGCAGGCGTGTTCAAGACAACTTCCGCTTGTTCTCTGCAGCAGCCAGGGGTGTACTTGTACCCATGAAGAAAGGTGGAGGTATGCCTGCTGAGTCACCGTGCTGCACCAGCATGCATGCTTGCAAGTGCATTGTCTAGCAAACAGATACCTTTATCACCATGCCTCTCCTCCCATTTTGCCAATCAATACGCATGCATGCATGCATGCAATGCAACAAGTGTCATCTAATGTGACGCACATGGTGTGCAGCCCTGCCAACACCTGAGCAGCTGGACCAGACAGAACTCAGGTTCCTGGAGGACTTCTGCAACCTGATGGTGACCGCCCACTACCGTCTGCTGACAGAACAGGAGTGGCAGACAGCCACAGATGAAGAGTTCACAGTACGCTCCATCCCAGCCTGTCCACATTTCTACAGAAGCTTCTGCCACTTTGACTTGACTGCCATACGTTTACGCAAACTTGCTTTTGGGGATGCCAGCTGTGCAGATCAATTACATTGTGCAGTCTGCCTGATGTGACAAGCATGCAGATTCCTTTGTTGTGCCTCAGTGAGTAGCACATGATCACCATTGCATACAGGGATCAAAGTGCTGCTGCCATGCCTTTCTACAGCAACATCATACATTGGCAAACATGTGCCGACCACTGAGGCACACCAGATAAGCCTGCAGAACATTTCATTGCAAATTCCAGGATGTACAGCTGCTGCACCTCATCTGCAGCAACATGCCACCCTGTAAACCTGCCAACCCAGATCTTCAGCGCCGACGCATGACATTCTGGCATCAAATAGCCAGGGCCTCCAGTGCCGCCTGAACAATTGCCATGTCACTCAATTTGTCAATGTGTTTTGCCGCAGGGGCAAATGCCACTGGCATGTATGCACAATGCTTGCTGTCTAACTGACCTGCCTCGTTGCAGTTTGTGCTGGGGTTTGTGCCATGCCCACTTTTCTATAGTGGTGCTGTTAAACATGCCCATTGGTGTTGTGCTGGGGCAAGTGCCATGTTGACCTTTGTGTGGTGGTGGTGCAGTTCAACATGCCCATTGAGGTGAACTGGGAGGTGATGGACACCCAGCTGCTGCAGCGCTTCTGGAGTGGGCACCCCAGTCTGCGCCGCGGCTCCGCCCACCTGCAGGAGCGAGTCATGGTCTTCCACAGAGGCATACACACTGTCAGTCTTCGCCGCTCACAGTGCATGCATGCACAAAACCAGTCTTTCCCCAATCTCAAAGTTCATGCACACACACAGTCTCTCCCCCTGTGCATGCATACACACAGTCAGCCCCCCCCCCCCCACCCCCCCCACCCGCTCCTCTCACAAAGTGCATGCATAAACACACAGTCAATCTCGCCCCCACCCCCTCAGAAAGTGCATGCACAAACAGTCAGTCTCCCCTGCTCACAAAATGCATGTCTGCAAACAGCAAGCACTCTGTGAGCTGTTAAAGCAAGTGAGCACTTCTGAGTTGCTCTGACAAACGGTTGTTGTTGAAATAGGCACATTGCTGGCAGAAGCTCTTGCAAGTCAGCATGTGCAGATGTCAGAGGGAGCACCATTGAGCTGCTGGGCAGTGTCTCATCGCCTATCACACACGAAATTTCATGTCAAGCCTGTGCAGGCTGCCCTCGGACTATGCAGAGAGCTTGTGTGTCTGAGATGCTGTGTAAAACAGCCGTCTCTGCTTCTCTCTAGTGCAACAATCGGTCAGTCACAAGCACAGGGTTGCCGGCACCGGTGCCACAGTATTGCACAGAAGACTGCAAGACTGGCTGTGCTTGCTTTCTGCTTTGGAGAGACAAAACTTCTCCCGTGCCTACCTAGCTCATCATGAGCTGGAAAGCAAAGTTATTACTATAGTTGTTATAATATATAATATGTATAATAGTACAACAGTTTCTATATATAATTTGTATAGTACTTACAATATATAATATTACCACAATTGTTATATTGATTGAGACTGGGTGGTGTTCAGGCGCACTCGAAGGGGCTGTATGTGGAGGACAAGATTGACCTGCTGATGGGGTACCTGGTGGTCAACCCCCTGGCCGCCCTCATGGGCACCCTCTTTGGCTGGAAGGCCAAGGAGAAGACCAAGAAGGTTGGGCCTCTGCCCTTGACCCGGTTGCTACAAGCACATTGCCTACAGTAGTGTCTTGTCAGCGCTAGCAATTTTGTAGTCCAGCATTGATTCAGCATGGGCTGCTAGCTAAGGGCATCATGCAGCATCCCTTATTTCTGTGTCAGTGCCCTCACAATGCTCACATTTTGTGACTCCTTTGTACCTTCTCCTTCTCTTTCTGCTTCTTCTTTGTCCTCTTGTTTTTGAGTATTGCCGCTCAGTCTAATTTTAATGGGTTTGATGCTCACACAAAACTGCACTAACTTTTGTGTACTGCCTCTCTTGTTCTATCTCTTGTCACTCACAAGCATCTCTCTTGAGTTGTGTGCCATACTCACCTTTGGCTGCATGGACTTGTGTGTACTTCCTCTGTTTGTCACTCACAAGCATCTCTCTTTTGTTGCGTGCAGTACTCACCTCTGACTGCATGGACTTGTGTGTACTCCCTCTGTTTGTCATCCAGAAGCATCCCTGTTTGGTTGAGTGCAGTACTCACCTTTGACTGCATGGACTTGTGTGAACTTCCTCCCGTCCTCTGTTTGTCACTCACAAGCATCTCTCTTTTGTTGCATGCAGTACTCACCTTTGACTGCCAGTGATGAGCATGCTCCGGTGGCAGATCTGAGTCGAGGTGAGGGCCAGCATGACTACGAGGCTGCCCAGCGTGCAGGCCTTGAACATCCCAATGCCAAGGCAAGCGCACCACACTCCATGTTATGTTGTGTCATGTCATCTGCAACTTTGAACAGTCCGGGGCATATGTCTGCTGTCTGAGTATAGCATGGTACAGCATGACTACAAGGATGCCCAGCGTGCTGACCTGGAACATCCCAATGCCAAGGCAAGCGCACCACCCTCCATTGTATGTTGTGTCATGTCATCTGCAACTTTTGTCAGACAGCACTGTCTGAGCACTGCAGGTGGTGACAGGCGTGTGATACTGCAGAGCTGATGCCAGACACAGGGGGCCATTGTTGTTGTACACACTCACTCAATACTGGGAGCCGTTGTGGCAGACTAGAAAGCCTGGCTCTTACATCTACCATTGACACCCGGCAATGCACTGCAGGCTGCTCTGGAGAGACAAGACATGTCCTGCACCTACCTAGCTCACCATGAGCTGGAGAGCGTTTTGCTTATTCATCAACAAGATTATTCTTCTTGTAATTGTTATCGACTCCATATGACTAATGATAATAACATAATCAAGTAATATCATTATTGATAATCCAATTGATGGTTCTAGTATTGATATAATCAATAATATTATATCGATGTATCAATATATTATTTATTAATATAATCATTGTTTCTTATTGTTATTATTATTATATTTACCATTATGAATGCAGTGCAGGTGGTGAGGCGTGTGACACTGCAAAGGCTGATGCCGGACGCAGGCAGCGTGTTCAGCCAGCTCTTCACCACACTGCACATCCAGGAGCCCTGCTTCACGGACCTGGTCATCCTGTACCGCAAGAGCAAGGAGGTCCTGGACCGCCCCTCCTCTGAGAAGGACCCCCTCCCCAAATACAGCAAGGCAAGTGACCAGGGCTGCTGTTTTTTGAAGTCTGTCCTGATTTCTGACAGCACTACATGTCTGTCAGGTGACTATATACTCTGAGAAGAACCCTCTGCCCAAATGCAGCAAGGCAAGTCAGACAGCAAGACTTGTCACGCGCATACCTAGCTCATCACGAACTGGAAAGTAAATTATGATTATTATCTTGTCATGATTATCTTCAAGGGCTGCTGTTGAAATCTGTCCTGATGTGTGTGACAGCACAACACGTCTGTCAGGTGACAGTGTGTACGAGCTGCAGAAGGGAGGCAGGCTATCACCTTGATGTGTGTGCAGAGTAATGTGGTGATTTTGTGTGTAGGAGTCATGCTGATGTTGATGCTGACTCAGCGCAAGTGGGTAGATGTTGGTTTTGATGCTGACTCAGCGCAAGTGGGTAGATGTTGGTTTTGATGCTGACTCAGCGCATGGTAAAGAAGTTGTGTTCGCGTTCACTCCTGATACCCGGAATATCAGAATATCAGGTCATCAGAATTTCAGCATCAAATCTCACAGTGGGCGACAGGCCGTGGCGAGAGTTTTGATTACTTTCACATGCTCAAGTCTAAATTTTGAACTCAAAACCTACAATGGCTGCAGTGCATGGCAAGCTTTAAATTGCTTTTCTGCCCTTCACTCAACACTCTGAACTCAGACCCCTTTATGGCTGCAGGGCATGGCGAGCTTTTGGCTGCTTTCACATTCTCAACCTCAAACTCAACAACTACAATGGCTGCAGGGCTTGATTGTTGTCACACCCTTGATTCCCACAGTGTCTGCAGGCCATGGCAAGCTTTAAGTTCAGCGTAATAAAATGATTTTGCACTCTTGGTGTCATACTCAAAACTCAGCATGACTGCTTTCACACGCTTGCTTCAACACTCTGAATTGAAAACTCCCAATGGCTGCAGGGCGTGACAAGCATTTGACTGCTTGCACACCCTCAAAACAGCTTCTCAACTCAGACCTCACCACCCTCAAATCCTAACCCTTAACTCAAAGCCCGCAATGGCTGCAGGGCATGGCAAACCTTTTACCGCTTTCACACCCTTCACTCAACACTCTGAACTCAAACCCCTCCACTGGGGACTTTGAACTCAGACCCCTTCACTCAACACTCTGAACTCAGACCCCTCCACTGGGGACTCTGAACTCAGACCCCTTCACTCAACACTCTGAACTCACACCCCTTCACAGGGGATTCTGAACTCAGACCCCTTCACTCAACACTCTGAACTCAGACCCCTTCACTCAACACTCTGAACTCACACCCCTTCACAGGGGACTTGTACTCAGACCCCTTCACTCAGCACTCTGAACTCGGACCTCAGCATGGCTGCAGGGCATGGCGCAGCGCAACATTGTGATCAAGTCCTTCTCTGACGTGCCCATGGCTGACGTGGAGATGATCTTCCCCGAGAAGAAGGTCTTCATCAAGCCCTTCGTGCTCATCCAGCTGGTGGTCACTGTCGTGCTGGCCATCATTACTGTCGTCACCACCCTGTTACAGGTAAACCGCCTGTATCTCAGATCTGCATGCACATAACCTTGGTGCTCATCCAGCTGGTGGTCACTGTTGTGCTGGCCATCATTACCGTCGTCACCACCCCTGTTACAGGTACATTCCCCTTCCGTAGAAAGAAAAGAAAAGAAAAGACTACGCCTTTCGGCGTCAACGAGAAGCCAAGTATTATACCGGGTTGCCCAGGCTCTGCTCTGTATGCACCTAATACATGTCCACAATGTAGAAGGACTTTGTGTTGTCCCTAAGTGTTTGTGAGTTGAGGTTTCCACTGTAGAGTGGAAGTTTCTGAACGAAAGTGCTTTGGTACTGAGCTGATGCTCATGAAGAGTGTGGCCAGCACAGGGCAAACGCTATCACCACAACCCATAACTCAAAAGCATCTCAATGCCACCCTTGCCCTGCACTCATCATGAGCCAGGAAGCGTAAACATTGTTGTGATTGTCATTACTGTTATCAAACTCACATCATATATTGTTGTCGCTGTCATTACTGTTATCAAGCCCACAACCTATATTGTCGTCACTGTCAGGACTGTTGTCAAGCCCACAGCTTACGTTGTTGTCATTGTCATCACAATTTCAAGCCCATCACTTACATTGTTGCCATTATCATAACTACCTATCAAGCTCACATCTCATACTGCTGCTGCAGAACAAGATCAACCTTTCAGTGCTGGCAAGTCTCACCAGCATCGCAGCAGCACGTGCGGCTCAAGTGTGGAGCAGGGCGCAGCTGACGCGGCAGCAGATGCAGGACGCCATGACCCAGGGGCTGTATGAGAAGGCTGCCGACTCCCAGGAGGGGGTGCTGCACACCGTGCTCAACCAGATGTCTGACCAGCACACCAAGGAGGTCATTCTGGCCTATGCTGTGCTGCTCATACGTGGTATGTAACCTGCTGTCTGTTGGTATCTGTGTCATGCCACTGAATGGTTAAGACAGACTGGCTTGAGAGGATGCGCTGTTGACTATAGTGCATGTTGGTTTAGAGGCATGTGGCCCTGAACATATTTTGGCCTATGCTGTGCTCCCCATACGTGGTCCCTAAGATGACCATCACTCTACCACACACATCCTGTTGGCATTTGACACTGGCCTATGCTGTGCTGCCCATGCGTGGTATGTCAGATGACTCTGCCATGCACTTTCTGTTGGCATTTTTGTCATGTCACTGGCTTGTGAGGATGCGCTGTAAAAGATAGTGCATGGTGACTTTGAGGCAAGCGACACTCACGACAGGTAGCGCTGACCAAGTTGATGCCAGGCTATTTCAGACTTGTTGTGCACATAAACCACTAGGGTGTTGTGTGACATCTTGCAAGCCCTTGATGGTGCACTAGCAATCTCAAGCATGCCATAAAACATGGCCGGTGTTCTTCAGTCAAGGGAAGGCTCACATGGTCTACAAACCAGCATTCACTCAGTGACTGGCAAAGATTTTGTTGCCTGGTAGTCGCGCATTATGCAGATGGCTTTTGCTATACTTATGCTGTCAGCCTATATGCATGACTCTGTCAGGGAGCTGCTCAAGAACATACATGCCTGAACATAGAGACAAGACACTCACGTCTAGTTGCTGAATGTATGCTGAAATGAAAGAAAGAGACTTTGCATGAAACATGACTGAGCGAATGAACAAATGCATTCACAAAAGAGTGAACAAGACTTTCAGGTGTATGTTTGCATGCAATATGACTAAATGAATGAACAAATGCATGAGTGAATGAGCAAATAAGACTGTCAAGTCTGTGGGTGCGTGTGCAAGTGTCTGTGTGTGTGTGTGTGTGTGCGCGCGTGCTGCATGAAGTCTGACTAAATCAGTGAACAAACGCATGAATGAAAGAGTGAGCAAGACTGTCAAGAGTGTGTGTGTGTGTGTGTGTGTGCTGCATGAAGTCTGACTAAACAAAAGAACAAATGCATGCATGAATGCATGGAAAAAGACTGTCAAGTGTGTGTGAGTGTGTTTGTTGCAGGGGAGCCAGTGACTCAGGAGGCTCTGGACAAGCGGTGTGAGATCTGGCTGGACCGCGTCTTCGGCCTGAAGCTGGACTTTGCCATCGAGAACAGCCTGCCTGTCTGTCTGGAAGATGGTGTCATCACTCGAGACAACCAGGTGGACCTTCTCTTGTGCTTTGCCTGTCTGTGTCATTGTATCGCCATTGCTGCATGTGACAACGTTACCTCTGATAATCCGGACAAATTGCCAATCTGCCTAGAGATGTAATCACACAGCCTGACCACTGTGTTTACTCCGCTCCTGCCTGTCTTTCTGACTGACGGTTCCTGTGTGGCTGACGTGTAGCCTGCGGTCTACCAAGTAGTAGATACTCTCTTGGTGTGAGTGTAGCAACTTCAGATGGCTGCACAAGGGGCAAAGCTGGGCCTCTGAGCAGCAATTGTCTGTCTATGCATGTGCAGTGACCTCAATGCAACATAACCTGAGAAATACCACCATAGATTGTCTGTATGTACAAAATGATATCGTGTCTGAAGCAGATGAAAACCCTCAAAGTCACACTGTGCGATGCACACTCCTTGGTTGTGCAGAACAGATACGCAGGCATGTCCTGACAGAAAACGACTGCCTCAGTTGCTTAACAACATCTGTGGCACAGAAGTCCGCCATGTCCAGCCCAAAGTAGTATGAATATTTCGGCTGAGAACGCTTGCAAAGGCTTTTTGTAGTAAAATTTATAGCCTCCAGCCTGAACATTCTGGAATATGCCGAAGCATTTCCCTTCCCTGGAAGTAGTGTTACTCTGGGCATGTGTGCTTGTTCAATCACAAGGGCCGATGCCCCCTCACAGGGTAGTGCCTTAGCCTCAGCAGGACTTGTAAATCTATGCTGGCAAGCATTAAGGTATGCCTTATACAATAGGCCTATCAGGATCTCAGGACTAAACTGCTGAGGTCAGGACTAAATTGTATGTGTGGATGTGCAGGGCACATTGACCCCGCTGAACCCCACCAAGGCTCTGGCAGCCCTGAAGCACAAGTGGGAGCACCACTTTGACAAGCAGGTCAGTCAGCACTGTCTGCATCATAGTCACTTAACAGGCAGGTCAGTTAGCAGTGTCTGCATCACAGTCACTTGACAAGCAGTCGAGTGAGCAGTGTCTGCATCACAATCACTTGACAAGCAGTAGATTGAGCAGTTTCTGCATCATACTCATTTAATGTGGCAGGAGAGTTTATCCACCTCCATGACTATATGGATAGAACCCAAATCCTGAAAGATCAGCACTCATTGCTCAGCTGCTGTCAATCAGAAACGCGTCAATGTAGCATTTGCAAAGGAGGCTTTGATGTGCTTTTACTTCATCAGCGTAGTGCTTACTTTGTGCGTTGCCATGCACTATGTCTCTTCAAAGGGACTACACTCCACCATGCAAGCACAGCAGCTGCACAAACAGGTCTGCCTGTCCTAATGAAACCTTGACAAGTTGCAACAAGATTTTACCCAGGAAACAGCAGCTTGATTTTCAGAAGCATGGTTAAACCAAGTTGCAAAGTGGTTATAACAAGTTGCAACATTGTGGAAACAAGCTGGAAAGTGGTTAAACAAGGTACAAAGTGGTCAAAACTAGTTGCAAAGTGAGACAAACAGGACTGAATGGCTGGGGCCTGCTGCTGCAGACGTCAGGGGGGGAGGAGCCCAAGGTTCCCGGAACAGAGCCCATCTCTCAGGAACGCCCAGTAAGTGTCCCCGTCTTCTTCACTGTGTGCGTACTACTTGCAGTCACCAACTAGGGTGATGCTCTCATTGCAGTAGTCACCACTGTTTCTGCAGACAATGCATAATCCCTAAACTTTTGTTGCAGTCAGCATGGGCTTGAGAGCTTTGCCTAAAATTCGTGCAAGTGGTCTGTCCTGGCATGCGTGTACGATACAGAGGTCTTGTAGCAAACGGGCAATGGTGACCTACCCTCACAGGCTGAATTGGTTGCTACTGAGCAGAACTTGCAGTGAAGAAATTACCTGTGTACAAAGCAGTATCACTTCTTGTTGCTGCAGTATGACATGAGCATCACTACAGAGACAAACCACCCCCAGCCTCAGGCCCAGCCCACCCCGGCAGCAGCCCCTGCCTACCCCACCACAGTCACCCAGAGGCGCCCCAATGACTACGAGCAGGGCTCAGGACAGCTGACTGGCTCTGGGGCAGGGCAGTATGCAGGCTCAGGGCAGTACACAGGGGCAGGGCAGAGCTTGGGCTCAGGGCAGTTCCATGGTACAGTCATAATTCTGCACAAGTGTGCAGTGTGTTGCCTGTGTCTGTGGGTCGTCATTCCTGTCTGAGCCCAGATGAAATCCCTAACTTGCACCTACCCTTCAGCAATGCTGTTGCAACCCTGTTGTCCTGTTGGGAGTTTGTTCACTGGGTGAAGAGATGAGCTGTGATATGGGACGGCTCTGCAGGGCAATCTGGCGGCACAGGCCAGTACACAGGGGCAGGGCAGAGCCGGGGCTCAGGCAGCTTCAATGGGTCAGGGCAGAACGCTGGGGCAGGGCAGTTTGCTGGAACAGGGGCAGTCAACGGGGGCTCAGGGCCAGTCAGCAGTGTAGCAGAGCAGGGCTACTCCAGCTCCCCTCGCTTCAGCAGCACTCCTGTAGACTGGAGCTCCTCTACTGTACCAACAACAGCTGCCACAGGCACCTCATACATCAGCGCAAACCCAGGTACCATTCTGGACCTGCACTGATTGTGCAATTTTACAGGCCATGTACACTATGCATTGTGCCTGTAGCATGCCTAAACCCAGGTACTGTTCTGAAACTGCACTGGTTGTGTCATCTCCTTGACAGGTTGGATCTCAAATACATGTTTCCAAGGATACACACATTTACAGAGCTTGGTAAAATGCCTGGATCATGGAGATATTGTGTCAGATACAGCATGCAGTCAAGCAAAGGTTGTGGTAGGCTGCACTGGTTGTGTGAGTTTTCAGGGCATGTATGCCATGTATTGCGCCTATAGCATGCTTGTTGTGTGCCTATCCATCTGTGGCAAGCAGCGATTCAGCTGTCAGAGAGCAGACACAGCCTTGAGCAGAGCTGACTGCACAAAGTGCGCAACAGAAATCAAGCGTTATTGCTGTGATACATGCAAGGTGTGGATATGATGCCCTGACCCGAGGTGGTGCCAGAAAATGTATGTGCTGTGTGGTCTCTGAACACTGAGTCAATCTTGCTTTGCAGCAGTACACCCGGCTAGTATGAACACGCTAGCTCACCGTTGCAGTAGCTTGCAATGTATTACATATGCATCAACTGTTGTGTCAAATGCAGGACCTGCATCTCAGCAACCACGTTTGAGCCAAAACAGCTCAAATGCTGAGCATGAGGCTGGCAGCACAACAGACGCACCACGGCATCCACATCTGGACAAAATGCTTCACCCTGTCACTCAGCTACTACACAAGTCTGGCTGAGAGCGCATTGCATGCTTCCATAAGTCACCAAAACTTCAGCATCTCTGAGTTGTTCATCACCATATGAGCATGCATAGTGGCGTGGAGGTCACAGTGCGTCAAGGGTATTGCTGAAAATAGATTGATGACTGCTTTGCACAGCTGTTATGAAACACAACAATGCCATCCAACACACGCGGTCCAATGTTTGTCGGATTGCAATCACTTTGTTGTCAGTTTTGCCTTGGGGGCCATGCAATTATACGTAAGCCAAACAACAGCTGGCAAAATGTGCGTAGAATACAAGTCACAGAGGATCAGACTCGTGCGTTTGGTATGCGCATGGCAATGAAAGCAGAGGTTAGTTTGTTACACAAGCTTGGTCCCAAAGTGTAGCTGCCAACTGACACCACAGCTTGCCAAACAAGCAAATTTCTTGAGTACCTGCACATTTATTTGCTGAACAGGATGCTGAAGAACTATTAGGCCTAAGCTCTAGAGACTTTCAGACAGTATTGTCTGAGGGTTGAGGGTTATACCCTATAGTCATGTGGGTTGCTGTAGACTTCCTGACACCTAACAGACGTCTCAGAAACTCATGCTGTAAAGCTTCTGCTGCTGCATTGCATTTAATTTCCACTCCCCAGACTTCGCCACCAAAATTCGGAGGGTAACGGGAGGGAGGGGGGGGGCCGGAATAATCCAGGCCTTTACCAAGCTCTGCAAACCAGTGTATCTGTGATCCAGCCTATCAAGCGAACCCAGCAGACTTGTGATTACATCTCACTGCCTGTCTTGAAGTTTATTGTAACAGCAAACTTGGGATCAGATAGGGTGGCAAGGGCTGCAGAAGCGCCTCAGACAGCAACGTCAATATCAGAAACCCGTGCGTGAAGTTGCTCATCGTGATTAGCAAGTCTTGGGAGAACATGACCCCTGGTGGGGGGAGAAACCCTATACTCTAGAATTCCAGGGGGCTGGATGAGGGCCGCGAAGGAATATGCCCTCCTGCCCTGCCACAACACTGTGTTATATGTACTCTGAGGTCCATTGTGGCATTCAAAGCAAGCTTGAAGAAAGGCAGTCTGTGCATTTGTTGTCATGCTGCTTCAAGGACGCGCACCTGACGTGGCACTTGAGCACTGAGCCAGCATCACTGGCGATAGATATGGTGCATGCAGGTTTTCAGCAACACAAAGGAGGCAGGTGCAGGCCTAGAGCATATTGCACAGCACGCTGTGGCGCACATGCTATCTGAAATTTGTAGATTTACCTTGTTTGACAAAAATATGATGAGTGCCAACGGCCCAGGCTAGCAAATGTGCATTCTTAACAATGTGCATACAGCAAGGGGACAACGTTGCCTGATGCCGGGGTACAAATACATCTCTTTTGCGGGAACAGAAGCCACAAAACATGCTAGCGATTTAGCTTTGTTCCACACTCCCTCACCTTCTGCCTGGAAGGCTTGAACAAAGTCCTGGTCAGAGAGGACGGCCAGGGCTGTGAGGTGGTCCTTTGCCTTGAAGCCTGCTTGCTCACTTGCAAGTCTTGACAAGACCTGCCATCTGGGAGCCAGCCTGTCAGGCAGAGATGTGAGCAGCAGATGCTGGTGGGCAGCAATTGTCTCAACAGACAACTTCATGTGTCGTCTCAGAAACTCCCAGCGCTGTTTCCAATGGTCAATGAAAGCTGAGTCAAACACCATGCTGGGAAAAGCAGATGGAGCACTGAATCGTTTACTGAATACGACTTTTGACACCTTGAGGTAAGCAGAAAGGCCTGATGTCATCACGGTGTTGGGTGCCTCAATGGCACCAGTCTGATACAAGAACCACACACGTGGACCAAGCGAGCCGTTTACAGAGGCTGTCAGGAGATGGGGTCTGACAGCTATGTCATTCAAGGTCAGACCTAGCAAGCATGTAGAAAATTGCAGCTTCTCGACAGATGTATCAGAGGTCCATTTTGTACCCAGCAGGGCAGGCTTCTGGGTGCATACTTCCCAGACTTGGTTCAGAGACAAGCCTGCATTTTGCATTTCCTGAATATTGCGCGCAATTGTGGAAGGCTCTTTGTTCAGTATGCCTGGTTGTGAACTGAGCTTCTCCTTTAGCTGTTTGCTGTCCCACCTCAGGTGCTCTTGCAGCTTTGCTGCTCTACTTTTCATCACAGGCTCCGGAGTCATGAACACACCCGCTATCAATGCTGTCCTGATGACATGGGTGCCAATGGAATACATCTGGCAGAAGAATGTCATGCGCTGATGAAGTGTGGCTGGACTCTGAAGGAACAGCCTTTCATGAGCACTTGTGATGACCTCTTTGAAGCTGCCTGATTTCATTGGCATGCCCAACATTGTGCTGACAGCTTGAAGCGCCCCAGAAACACGTTCTGGTCCATATGCAAGAGCTCCAGAATGCTTGTGAAGAAGAGTACACATCTGTGCATCTGAGAAGGTAGCTGCTTGCTGGAGGGCTTCAAACGCTTGCTGCACTGACAGCAGCTCTCTGAGCACGACTTGAGGTGCTTTGCGCTGCACTCTATCAGCATCAATTCCCTTGAAAGATAGCCACAAGTACACCCTGCTGCATTCATCTGGCTTGCGTAAGAGTAGGGTGCGAGACCTGTGAAGCTGCTGAGACAGCTGCTCAGCACCCAGCTCTTGCAGCCACGAGTGCAGGGCAGGTCGCAGCTTGGTCTCTATGTCCCAGTTCAGGTAAGGCTTGTACCGCTTTAAAAAGCTTCTGAGTGACCTCAGCAGATATGCCTGCCTTGGCAAACTCTGCTTGGACAGCGTTGGCATGGCCAGCAGAGATTGACTTGGCAGCTGATATGATCAGCTGTCGCCGCACTGTCTTCTAGGACCGCTGCTTCAGCTGGACCGCTGAAAAGTGGATGTTACCATGGCAGAGACGACGACTGGGGAAATGCAGCCTAGTGCACGCATGCAGCGTGGGGAAGCCATGTGCTCTGCAAGGCTTGTGAGGCATGGCCTGAGAGAAACACGGTAAGAGTGAGCAGAGACGATGCTGTATCTGTTGCAGAGTCAAGTATTGCAGGAGCTTGTTCAAGATGTTTTTGAACAAGGTATGATGTAGAATCCCAGCAATGCAGCGTGAAGTATTCCAACAATGCACAGCTCTGGCCAAGTCATACCTTGTGATGCTGAAGACAAGCGAAGCCCTGCTGACTGATCATCTGCTTCTTCTACGTGTATGACAGCCTGCAGAGCAAGGGACATTTTTGCACACACTACATTGGCCTCAGCTACAGCGTAAGTGAACAGTCCACACCTTCTGCTGAAGCCTACACCTGCTTCCAATCAGTGCCCCAAACGAGGAGCATCACTTTAGAAAAATAGTTCGCGCAGCGCGTGCAGCATCACGACAATTCAATTCTTGTGCGATGTAAGACTTTTGAATGCGTTTAGTGTTTCACAATTGAGGGTTATATACTCAGTGGCACTGAGTCAGTACATGTTCGATGGTGAGAAGCCTGCAAACAAAACGGTCTTGCATCAACTGCACAACGCGGCCGGATCATGGACTTTGGGGTAACGGATGTACTCTTACCAACAAGCTATTGTTATTGAATCGCGCAGTGAATTTGCGACACGACGGAGCAGCATGAAGCTAATCTTTCTTTCTGTGTCGGTGACCGGCTGGACCTGACTAATCTGCTACATTGCCAATGGATGATCCCTCAATCAGCTGCTGGGGCAGTGTTCGAGCATTGCATGCGGGTGCTGTGCAAAGTTGCACGTGTGCAGACTTGCTTCCTCTTTGTGCAGAGACACTGAAGCGTGCATCCAATTAAATGCTACATGCATGGTTGTTTCAAACCAGAATGGTTCAGCAATACTATATATAAATCCAGTCTATAGGAGATATGTTTACATGCCTACTCATGTATTGCGTCTCAAGGTGACTTGAAAACACGTATGTCAATCTCACCATCAATCATGGCAATGTGTATACATTTGATAAACTGCAAATTTGTTGGATCTGCTTCCAAGAACACAAGTCATACTATGCTGCATGAAATGTGTAGCGGGGCACGTGCTCTGACTGATAGCTAGGGCTCTTCAGAACGTATCAGGGTTTCCTGCCGGGTGAGTATGCATTGCAACCGACCAGAGAGGACACACAATATCGTTGCGCTCTGGTTGGTGCCTTACAGGCCATGGCTTTGTGCATCAAGTTGGCTAGCAGCGTACACAGACTCGAATTATGAGGCAGCACTCTTAAACACGAAATGTTTTCACAGCTTTAAAGCTCTAGTCCACCACTTTTGAGGAACTACAAGCTTCTGCAGCGGGGCAGCATGGTGACATGCACAATTCTGATGCCATGAGCAGCATTGGAAGTCAAAAAGCACTGCAGACATTGACAGTGCGGCATCCCATCGGTGTTATCATTGCCATGCCCTCATGAGAAGGCTTCAATATTACATTGATGTGATATGACATGTTTGATACAGTCATTGTGGTTGTCCACAAAAGACCAGAGGCTGGTACTTGGCACCGACAAGACTCCAAGCTGTTTCTGGTCAGCACGTCATCTTGTCACTGCTGTGAGTCTGTCCCTAATCTGTGCCACTGTTGCTCCTAGCGGACTGGAAGTGCCTACCATGCCTTGAATCTTGGAGAGCATGGCACTGTCTTTCACCTGCGCATGGTGCCAACCACATTTCACTGCAACTCATCTTACTACAGCACGTAATGGCAAGTGGGTCATGCCATGGATGATTGACATGCTCTGTGCGTGCTGCAGACTCTGCTTACATCTGAGACGCAATGCAAGCATCTGATAGGACTAGCCAACAAAATGCAACACAATACCTTGACGTTATGCACCAGCTCTTGCAGCAGCCTTTGTCTACGTTTGTCTATAGTTATAGTTGTCTCTAACAATGACCAAACAGCTTGTGCAAGTGGACACGCTAAGAGCCAAGATGCTGTTTAAGTATTCACTAGCTTTAGTCTGAAGGTGAAGGGCAAGGGGCTGGGTGCTTACAGTGGCAGCTGTTTCAGCAGCCTCTTGGAACATGCCCAGGGCAGCGTACTCCTCTGCTTTGCGCGAGGCATCTGGCAAGCGTGCCACCAGCCTGCACCCCAGCACACCTCAAACAACAGTGCTTCTGTAGACTCAGAAAGCGTCCAAGGCCAATCCATGCTTTATGAAGTCATCCTCAGCTCTTGCAGCGACCCTGATGTTGCTTGTGCTTGACGCAGTCGCACATGTATTTTGCTGAGCTATGCTTAAGTGTCTGCTGTTCATTTTGCTCTGCGACACCATTGTTCTTGCCAGACGCTGAAAGATTGACTGCCACAAGCTAACTTTGCTTGATACTGATGAGCACTGTGCAACTAGCGTGTGACCTGGCACAGCATATCTCATGAGGGCTTTCAGCATCACAGGGCCAGGGCACGAGTGAGGGGTACCTGGCAGTTGCCTGGGTTGGGGCTCCATTGGACTTGCAGGCAGCTATGTACACCGGAATTGGCAGAACATTCTTCCTCTCCTTTGCCAGAGCTTCCAGCCCTTCCCAGTCCTTCAAGGTGGCTAGGGTTTGAACCTGACCCATACCAAACAACTGTTGCCAATGATGATAACAGTGTTGAGCCTTGTAGCTCATGATGAGATAGATGAATGCAGGGCAGCATGTGTAAATGAATGTAACAATGAGCAGGGCCTGGTCCTTCCAGGCAACATTGGCCACAGAGAAAAGTTCTCAGTGGCTGGAGGTGCTGAATATGAATGAGGCCAGCACATCATGTGCTGCATCATGAAAGCAATAATGCTTGCCCTTTGCACCAAGCACTGTAGCATTGACGCTGGCAGCCACAACAGCAGAGGTGTAGCTGTGAGGCGACAGCTGCCCTTCTGCCCATGCAGAAGCAGTATGCTGAAGCATGCAAGATAAACCAACACAAGCAAAAGTCAAAGCCTGACAGGTGCCAGATTGCTGCAAGAGCCACATCTGTTTACTGTAGTTTGGGCAAGGTATACCCACCTTGATCCAGCCAAAGCGCTTGTCTGGCAGCTTGCAGATCTGGCGCACGCGCTCAGCAGCTCTAGCATTGCCCAGTCGCAGGCACTGCTGCACTGCAACACAGCTGCACACAATTCACAAAAGGTGCAAGTCTAGGTGCTCACTAGGCAGTTTCCTGGCAGGGCTCGTAGACAAAGCAAACGTACAGTATGTCTGTTGCAGTCACACAGCAGGCCTGAAGCTTTCGCCAGAGTTAAAATTGAAGCAAGGCAAGTGAAGCAGCACAGGCGGCATCAATAACAAAGCTGGTTGGCTTTCTCGCCATGCTTACATGCCTACAAGCTACAGGAGGGAATAGGGAAAAGACTGCTTGATGTGCAAGGAGGGTGTGACAACCTAAAGAAAGGAAAATTTACGCTTTTCAGCAATCATAACAAGAGCCTCCCAAGGCGGCAGCCCAGACCTGCTGAGGCAAGGCAGACCTGTTTGAGTGACACTGCAGCCTAGGAAGCAGGCCTGGCCGGCCTCTTGCTCCAGCTCGGCCTGCACTGTGCGCAGCTTGGCAAACTCAGCACTGGCCTTGCTCTGGAAGGCGTGCTCTTTTGTCTGCAAGCATGCAACCAACACCTTGATAAGGAACAATAAATTACAGGTGTTCCAGCTAATCGTTCTTGCCAGGTGCCTACTAGGTGTGCCTAAAACTTAGTCCTGTGAGCCAACATGCAGTAACATGAGACATTAAGAAACACCTTGTCAATGTTTTTCTTTCACAAACAACCTTGTTCACCAGCACTTCCCAAGCATGGTGACAACTCCTCAACAGGTTTCTGATGAGGATGGTTTTGTCACTCTATGTTGCCGTCTTGTCTGTGTCGTTTTCTGATGGAATTGTGCAGTCAAATGGCCTAGCTGGCCCCGATGACTGTAAACCCCTGACTGGCAATGGAGCGGTTTGTAATCTGAGTACGGGTGTGAGTTCTGCATGTGCCATGCCCTGAAATGCATCCCTTTTGGCTGCTTGCAGACACAAGTGCAGCTGACACAATGCCATACTCTCAAGCAGCATTGCCAAAAGCTGTGCCCACAAACAGCAGACTAATGCACAGCATGGTATTGCAGCCGCCTTAGCCAGCCGCTGTAAGCAATCTTGCATCCTTGCAGACTCTGCAAACACTCATGGACGGCTACCATATGACCTCCCAATAGCTTTGGCTCTGATATCTCATGCTGACTAGGCATGAGGCCAAAGCTGCACTGCTGCTTGCATGCTTGTACTTGAGTGTCATCCTCTTGGTATGATGTAGTAGACTACCACACTTTGTGTGCGGGGGGGAAAGGGGGACGGGGGGGGGGAGGGGGGGACCAGCTCACCTGTGCATACTGTTCAGAGGCGCGCACCAGCAGCTGTACCACTTCACTGTTGTCACTGATCAGCCCGGCGTGGCTGCTGCTGCTGCTGCTGCCTGCCTGGTTGGCTTTACTGATCTTGTTGGCTTTGCGCAGGGCTGAGCAGAGGCGCATGTGGCCCACACCATCGTAGGTTCCCATACCTAGATAGATCTGCTCCAGCAGCTCAGGCTCCTAATTGGCAACAACATCATACTTTGTGGTTGTTTCTCACACAGCTTTTGATCTGTGTAAAAACTGTGCAGCATACAGCGGTTGCAACCAATACTGATGCCAGTCTGTTTTGTTTGTTGTGTAACGGCCGACAAGTACTGCTCAACAGCAGCCCTGGCATGGATGCTAGGTCCATACCCCTTCAGTTGCAAGAAGTTTTATTTGACATTGATGGAGACAGATGCCAGTGTGTCTCCAATCAAACGCGTAACACCCAGCAAGAATGATGACGAGACTTGCTGATCTGTTCATCACAAGCCTGAATGTGCTGCATTGTTGAAGGCATGACTAACAAAGAGACTTTGACTTTATGACTCGACTGTCCTCAACCTTGTGTACGCCTGAAAACATGCACACAGCACTAGCTGGCCACTGTGTGCAGTGTCGAGCAAGTGCATGTGTCATGCACACCATCATCAAGCTAGTTGACAGTGCGTTTGGCAGGGGACTATGAGAGGTCCCGTGTAAAAATGCCAGGACTGCCAGGACTGTTACAGGGGACTGTTATAGGGGACTGTTATAGGGGACTGTTACAGAGAACCGTTATGAGGGACTGTTACAGGGAACTGTTATGTAGGACTGTTACAGGAGACTGTTATAGGGGACTGCAGGGGCCCTCTCACCCTTCTGTGGCAGTAGGATATGAAGAGGCACTTGGCCAGAGGGTTGGCGCTCATGGTCTCCAGGAAATCCTTCAATGGCATGCCCTTGCGGTACATCCTGAGCACCACATCAAATTCCATGTCATTGCAAACTCTGACTCTGAGACCACTGCGTCTGAGAGTTCTTGTTCAATGATGTCAGAATCATTGCTGATGGCTACATGATGATCCTGTTGTAGTGTGCTTTGGACTTCAGGTGGTTGATTCCATTCACATGTAGCTTATACTGGCATAAGTCTATACTGCCACTACGGTGCAACATGTACACTGCATTTGTCTGCAAGTCAGTGGCAGCTGCATAAAGTGAGCTCGGCTGTGCGGTCTGTACAGCTATCAACTCATGCACTATGCCTACAAGGCATTGTAGGTGAGTATGGTGACTAACCTGAAGATGGCCAGTTAGACCAGGTCAGTGTCGCCGCTGTCAATGGCTTTAGTCAGAGCTCCTTCCATTTCCCCCATGGAGAGCAACAAGGGCACCTGCACACCACCATACTGCTTCTTCAACATCACACATCTGTGGAACAGTACCAGTGGAACCATGCTGCATTAGAGCTTACTAACCATAGCTTCATAGGTGGTACGCCAAAGTAGCATACAAAGCTTAGCAGACCAGGGAAACACTCGAGGCAATCATCGCTTGTCACACTGAATTGCTGATGAAAGGTTGCTCAGCACAGCCATACCGCATGCGCAGCTTAGGTCTTGAATTTAAACAGCATCGGCGTCTGAGCTTCAGCATGTACAAAAATGCTGAGCTGCAAACATATGACATGTACAAAGTCTTGAAGGAGCAACTGCTTGTATCCCTTGTCTGGTTATGTATGAGATGCTCACTATTGCCAAGCAAAGTAATGTACCTGGTCAGCAGCACATGTCTCATACTCCAGCAGTAATGTGGCCAAGCCCTTGCGTCCCACTGACTCAGCATGCCCTGCAATCAGGCTGTACCGGATTCCCCTATACTTCTGCAGCTTACTAGTTAGCGTGTCCTTCAGCTGATCATCTGGCTGCTGCAGTGAGGCGCTGATCTTCTGGCAAGCCCAATGTACAAGCACCTGCAGACATACTCCCATACTGTCTTGTCTGCGTATACTGTCTTGTGCACAGATATGCAGGCTGTGACACTGAGGTTGCTTTCAGTGAAGATCTAGGGCTCTACAGTCTAGAAAAGACTACACCTTTCGGCGTCAATTTAATAACAAACCCAGTATTATACTAGGCTGCCCAGGGGCTCTGCAGTCTACAGAGCTGTGCAGCTGGTTGTCTGATCGCTGCACAATTTCTGACATGCCCAGGTTTTGAACACATCTGTGGACAGCAGTCATGCATCAATTGCAGTGAGCCTGCTGCGTGACGTGCAAGCACTGTGGTCAGCGCTTTGTTCAGCTGCATGGCTTGTAGTGAGGCAGCAAGCTATTGCCTGTGAAGACGCATGACTTGAACTGAAAAGACCCACACAGGCACACGCAAGGCCTGTCATAATATCAGCATACTGTTAACACCAGCTGGCTGAAGGGTGATGCAGGGTGAGCCTGTGATTGGGGCAGTGAGGTGCCTTATGCAAGAGCGTCATCACAGCCTTGCGCATCAGTACTCTGACACTGGTGGGCAAAGCTGTCATGATGCTTCTTGTAGCTTCATGCTTGTTTGACTGGCCAGAAACCGTAACCGGAAGCTGTAGCAGGTGCCTTACGTAATCAGCAGCCATGGTTTGAACCGGTGTACAGCTGCAGTTGAGCTGCTCAAGTGTCTGCACCAGGCCAGCTGGCATCTGATGGATAAGATGCAATCATTGGCTTCATGATTGTATCTTATGCTCATCTCAACACTTCTGAGCTCAAGACTCAGATGAAACTTCCACTGGCCATGTCAACATACCTTGTCTGTGTCCATATTCAGCATCTCAGCAATCCTGAGCGCCAACAGGTGGCGCCTTGCATTGATAAGGCGGGAGACCAGCACTGCTGGGGTGAGGGCCTCCAGCTGGGCCAGGGTCAGGGGTACCCCCACGTGTGGGCCCCTCAGAGCATTCAGAATCCTTAAGCTCTGGCACACTTGCAGGATGCGTTTCCTAGGGTAGCTGCCGACAGGACAGAAAGCACGCCCATAACATCCTGCCTGCATTCCATGGAACACATTCTTTGTCTGGACTGACAACTGCTGTGTGTGCAAGACTGTCTTGCTCTTGCACGCTACTTGAGACCTGTCTACTTGACACAGAAGTACATGCTAGCTACAACAGAAGCAGAACCTACGTGTGGGTTCAGGTACCTGGTTCACTTACTTGCTTGACGCAGTACCTGAGCTACACAGCATCAGTCACTACACACAGCAGCGAATCTCATTTCAGCCTGACTATAGCTCCCACATGGGGGGGGGGGAAGGACAAAGCCACCAGTGCAAGGGACTTGTTGCTGTGAATGTTGGCAGCGTGATGGTCCAACAGCAGATTGGTGTCTGCAAGGGTGAGGTTCCATTTCTTCCCCTCTTTCAGACACACTGCAGCATTGATTGGTGATGTGAATTTTAGCAGTACTTTACTTCTGCTGGGGCAGGGGCCTGTACCTTCATGAGGGCAGCTTTTTGCTGTGAGTGTTGGCAGTGTGATGGTCCAACAGCAGAGTTGTGACTGCAAGAGTGAGAGCAGGGGCATGGAAGCAGGGTCATGAGGGCAGGGGCATAAGGGCAGGGCCCTGTACCTTCATGAGGGCAGCTTGTCGCACAGGGTCCAGCTCCGCTGCGGCTGCATCCACACATGTGGTCACCGCCTCTGCCAGCTGGCCAACAATGCTGCGCAGCGCCTCATCGGCACGAGCATTCTGCTGCTCAAACAGCTGGCGAGCATCAAACAGTAGTGCACCTGCAGGAGAACAGTGATACTGGAGGCACAATTGCAGGTGGGTCGTTACCAGGATTGCGCTCAATACCACCCATCAGCAGCAGCATGGAGATTAAGGAGCCCTCCAGGAAGTTACACATGGCCTGCAAGTGTGCTGCTGGGACTTGTCATGACAAGTGTCCCTGCTTGATTGTCAGTACAATGAGCAGCTCGTGCAAATCGATGCTCATGTGCTTGTTGTGTATTTGGTAGGTGTGCCATTCACCACCAGCAAGGGAGTGGTGTCGCATGATTATAAACAGGCTTGTTTGGCTTTTCAACATAATTGCAAGGTCTTTCCAGAGCAAAGCCTTGTGCACATGCAGAACTGAAAGTAAAGCTTTACTCGTGATGCAAACAGGACTGAAGCCTTGCTGTTAGCTCTTCACATGCACAACCTTCTGCTCAGGAAAGTGTTTTTGATCATGCCCTTGTTTGCATCATAACTTGAGGCCCCACATCAACGACTTTCACAGCAACACAACTTTGGTGTCACATGACGGAGATGCTTGTGCAAGCCTTGTTTGAGGTAAGGTCACCTGAATCCTGAGTTGTACGTTGTGACAGCCTATGTCTTGGCAATTTGGGATCTGGACTGATGTTGCAAGTTTGTGGGTTGCAGAGCAACAAAGTGCATGCCTTATGAGTCTCAGCTATTCGGATTGTCCAAAGGGTCCACAGCCCAACTATGTAATTCAACAAGCACACACGCACAGATGCTGACCTGGAGCAGTGGAGCCAATTTTGAAGATGTCTGTCAGGCTGTCAGGTACTCGACTCAGCAGCTCATGCTGCTCGGCTGAGATGAGCCTGATCCCATCACACTCAGAGACCAGCACTGTCTTGGACTCCAGGTTGTGCTTGATCCAGTCGCCGTAAGGCCCTACCATCAACA
>JAABUK010003266.1_pt1 | contig 27717 bp, 5 predicted proteins | sample 5559141 | NCBI WGS metagenome assembly JAABUK01 (sample SAMN10711869, study PRJNA513367) | rock metagenome | isolation source: Antarctica rocks | place: Antarctica: Victoria Land, Pudding Butte nord | collected 2016-01-03
TCAGCTACGATAATTAGCCCTATACAGTCAATTAAGTCTTAAGAATTCTTTAGAAATTTGATTAAATATTAATTTTCAGCTTTATTAGTAATCAATTAATAGAAATAAATAAATAATTATATAGAGTATTACTAGAGCTTTCTAATGATACTATTTATAGTATGCTAGCTAGAAAGCTTAGTCTACTACAGCTGATTTAAGCTCTTTTTGTATTTTTAATTTTGGTATTTTTAATGCTAAGACTACATCCAATTTTTACGCTATAACGCGGGAACGCTATTCTCAATAAGAGAATGCAGTCATTCAGTAACACAAGAAATATTAAACATCATCAAATCATTATCTCTAATTATAATTATTTTAATATGATAAAAAGCTTAATAAATATTTATCTTTATTAGAAACTTCGCTTTTATTAACTATTCTAATATCTCATCAATTCTGAATATTAGATAACTATTCTTCTTTATAAGAGTGTTCAGATCTCGATAATTCATATAGAATCGAAGTTCTTTATTCAACTTCCGAATTAATAGAATTAGAGATATAAACAAAATATCACTTAATTTAATAAATCTTTTCTTAAGATTCTTCTTAATATATCTCTTAATCATATTAAGCTCCGCAGAATTTATATATTAATAGAACTATCTTCTTAATAATTCAGCGCCTTTTTATAACTTTATTTAATGATCATGTCTATCTTAATATAAAGAAAGAGTGTTCGATACTTTCTTTAAAAAGATATAAGTATATTCGCGAAACTTAAACAGAATTATCTCTTATAAATTCTTCTCGATCTTCTTATTATTCTTTTTCTATTTTTTAATATTCTCGAAAGTGATTATAATAATCTCCGCTTCAGATTTCTTAATTAGCTTCTTAAAAATTATTAAACTTATTATCTTAATATTTTTCAATTTAGAAGAGATTAAGCTTATATCTAAACTCACATTATCTTTTCATTTTCATAATCTTTAAATCTTTCTTATTCTTACAGAAAATATCTTTTTAAATAGAATTAATCTCTAATTAATCTTCATCTCTTTACACTTCAGAATCTTTACTAAAATAGAAGATGACTTATCATTCTTCTTATTCTCATGATTCTACTCAGAGTTACTCGGAATTCTATTTAAGTCTACTAAATTAGACTCGTTATAATTTAATATCTTTCTCGATATTTTATTATATCATATATATAATAAAATAATTGGATTTTCTCTGTTATATTAATAATAATTAGATTCAAAGCTCACTCTATTAATAATAAGATTAGATATATAATTATATAATCTTATTCATTTCTTTTCTAGAATAATAAAATATATCGTCTAAGTCACGTAAAAGATCTGTAATATCTATCAATATTCTATAATCATTATAAATATATAAATCGCCTGCGTTATAATAGAGTGCTTTCTTTCTATAAAATCTGTTAATGAAATTCTCTTAATTAAATTCACTAATCCGATTTACAATCTCTCACATAAATTCTTAATTAGTTAATAATTTATTACTGCTGTAAATCAATAATTAATATTCATTAATATAAGTATGTTTAGAGAATCTATCTTTTCTTTGCTTAATAGAGTATTTATTAAAAATAAAGACTTTATTCAGTCTTTAATCATTATAAAAATGACAGCTGATAATGTTTATAATTAACACTTCTATCTAAGCTTCTTCACAGCTATTTCTGCGCTCGCAGATCTATTTATAATATCTTTATAATAAACTACTCTTTTTCTAATTTCTTTAAAATATTAGAATTATCTTTCTTAATAACTATTAAGCTTAAGTAGTTTCTAGCTATATATTCTAATTATTAATATTTATAATATCTATACTTTTCACAATCGATCTTTAATATATAAGTGAATATCATCTTCGCCGATTAAGTTCTATTCTCTAGCTTTTTAGTCGATCTTCTCTTTCGAGATTCTGAATCTATTCGAATAAATTGGAGATCTTTCGCGTATTAATCTACTTTCCGCAAATTCAATTTAAGGAATTATAAATTCTTTATAATCTCTTTAATAATTATATATCTCTTTAAAATTATAACTAACTTTAGATTATTAGATATTTTTAATTTAATATCTCGAATTTAATTCTTCTTTAAAATATCTACTTTTATAATATATTAAAAGAACTCTTTAAGAAAACTAATTAAATCCTTATTTAATTAACGCAGATAATGATAATTATCTCACGCAGTATCTCTTTAAAAGAAATCTTTAAAGCGATTTAATAATATCTATAATAAACTCTTTATTATAATTATCTGTAATATCTTTAAATATAACTTTAATAGATTATTAGTCTCTTTCTTAATTCTTAATTTTATATAAATCACACAATCTATTTTTATGAAATATCTATTTTCATTTATAAGTAACTTCAGCTTTAATATTAATAATCATACTGCGAACTATTATAAAGTTTTCGTCTTAAAAGTATTTAAATCTAATAGCTTCTCGCTCTTATTATATTAATTACTTGTCTATATATTAAAGACTGCTTCTAATGTTTTTTAAACACTTTCCGCGCTATTCTAATATAATAAAGAAGTTATAAACATTATTAATTTAATTAGTAGATTCTTTATTAATATCTTCTTATCTCTCAGTATTTTTATTAAGATCTGATTCTTCTAAATTAGCTGATTTTATTCAGCTATTTAAGTATCTCTTTTTCCTTTCTATTCTTACAGATATTCTTGAATTTCCTTCTTCAAATTCTTATTAATCTGATAAATCTTATTCACTTTCTCAACTTCTTTATTATAAGTCGAAATTGCTTTATTATATAAATTACAAAGTTTCTTAAATATTAATATTATATCGCCCGTATTACTTTATATTCTTTCAACAAACTCAGTTATCTTTTCTTCTTTTACTAACTATCTTAGAGCTGTAATGTGAAGAACTTCTCTATCTTTCTCAGAATTCTTATTTAATAGAGAAGATCATCATTGATTTATAAGATTAGAATAGAGTATAGAATTTTCATTTAGTCTTTCTTAATTAAATCGAGTTATATTAATATTTAATTAACTTAGAAATCGAATTTTAAATTCTACTTTTAATCACACTATTCTAAGTGCTCTTAAAATTCTTTTATTCGCGAATATTAATTATTAATTAATAGATTTCAAATCTACTTACTTAATTTTCAGATAGTCTTGCTTTTTTAAAGATGTCTTTAATCTCTCTCTTTAAAGATAGATAATTATAATAATAAATTCTTATTATCTGATATCATACTAAAGTTAGTTAATGCAGATCTACTTAATCTAGATACTATATTATTTCTTCATCTTATATTTATCTTACTACTAAAGAATGTTTCAGATAAAATCTCTTAGTTCTTATGCTTCTCGCATATTTCGCGTCTATATTGCGCCTGTTTCTTTCTTAATTACTATTATAATTTTTTAAAACTGTTTAAGCAGTCTTATTTATAAAATAAGACAAATTATAGTTAAAATATATTCTCTATTTATTAGTATATATTTAAAATTAGTATTTCTTTCTTCTAACTTCTTTCTTTTCTTCTAATTTTATAATAAGTAGATTAGTAATATATAATATATAAACATCACATTCTAGTTATATGCGCAGTACTTATTAAGTATTTTCGGAACACATCTTCTTATAAGAAAGATATTAAAGTCAATCTTATTTATTCTTAGTTAAAGTAGTAGTAAGCTTGCTTCTTTCAGATATCTCTTATACAGCTCAGTAATCTTCTTTAATAAGTAGTCTTAAATTTTGTATAAATAAATGTTTTTTTCTTTCTTCTATTAGCACTGAACTTATTTCTTATTAATAAATTACTTGAGAGATGTTTATAACTATCTTTAATTTAGCTTTTTAAGTTAACAACTCTTATATTTCTTAGAGATTTTTCTCTATCTTATTATTCTTTCTTAACATTCTCGCATCTAAGTTATAAGAATTGTTTTAGCTATTGCTTATATACAAAATATCTGCGCGATTTAAAATCTATTAGAGATTGATATTACTAATTATTTAGTATATAGATTAAATAAAAGAATATTTATTTCAATCTTCACTATCTTTGTAAAGATTGCATAATAAACATTTGTAATATATTAAAAATACTAATCTTATATATATTAAAGTTTTTTAGCTATTCTCTTTTTATGATTCTTAATATTTGTTGAAGTATATCAGATGTAGCAGTTATATATTATAGCTGAATAGATAATAGTCTTATATACTTACTTATCTGCCTGCTATAATATATCTTATATAAAGTTGATTAGAGAGTTAAGAGTGAAATATATCTATATCGCGCGTGTTTCTATCGCGTGAAAATGAGATTTTCACTGCAGCTTTAAATTAAGAATAACTTCTAGAACATGAATATCTATTTTAGATTAGATTAAGCATATATTTAACTTGATTATAATAGTTATATTAAATCTTCTAGAAGATCTTGAGAAGTGAATAAGATTATATTTCTTAAATAAGAAGATAAAGTTATATTATCTCACTCACAACTTATATATAAGATATATATATTTTAGATTCTGATAGTTTTTCTTAATTAAGTATTTATATATAAGCATATTCATATTATTCACAAACTCTGTTAAGCTAATATATAATTAAATACTTTCATAGTTTTCCAGCAGCTCTGTATTATAAAAAAGATAGAGAATTAATAATATTGAGAATTCTTATAAAATATCTGTAAAGATCATATTTTTTATCTGTGTATATTCTTCAATTCTTATCTTTATACTGCGATTTAATAGAAAACTTTCAGTTTATCTAACTAATTATTTTAATATATTCTTTTATCTTAGATTGTGTAAAAGTCTTATATATGAGATGTGATTAAAGACTTCTATTATATTTAGATAGAGCATACTTATTACTTATTTTCTATTTTCTCTTTAGATAATATAAATCTTTTTGATAATTAGTTGTAATATAATATCTATTAATCTATATCTTCTCATATCTATCTAAGTATCTGAAAGAAATATATACATCTTAATTAAATCGCGCATATAAGTTACTATAATTATTTCTAAGATCTTTTCTAATATGTTCAGAAGAGTGATAGATTAATATGCTGAGAGATTGAAATAATCTGCTTTGCTTAATTTGCGTAATATTATTATAGAAGCTCTCTTAAAATAATCTGAATAAATCTTTAAATCTAAACAGATCTAAAAGATACGCGTGAGAAATATAAAAGACTTGCTGATAAAAAGACGTATAATACTATTTAGAATTCTGTTAATATTTGAGATCTTGTCTTTTGCCCGGCAGAAGAATATATTAATCATCTTCTGCTCAGATAATATATCTGATATATTAAGCATTAGAAAATAGCTGTATATAATTATATCTGAGAGATCAGCTTCTAAAAAAGAAGAAAATAAGATTATGTGAAAAAGATTAGCTTTTTCTTAAGAGATGCTTGTGATAATATTCTTCTTAAATAGTGTTGAAATATTTACTTAAGTATTTATATTTAGTGCTCATCTCTTTACTCATCTCGCAGTTCTTTAGAGATTTATCTGCAACTTATCAGTATCTTATATATGAAAATAGAACTCTTCTCTTTTAGCTTTAAAGATTATCTTTTTTTTAAGATCTTTTGCTTATATATAATTCTGTTAAACTCTTTATAATAGCATTTTTAAGTAGATATATTATAAGTATCTTGATAATCTTATCGCCTCTTTATATTCTCAACTTCAGAATTCTTTTAAGAAATAATATAATTACTTTTTTGAAGTTAATATACTTATTATCTACTATATATCTGTAATTAGTATAATCATTATCTTATTTAGCTGTGTGAGAGACTAAATAGAAGCTTAATATAATAATTTAATTATATCTTAAAATGCGAGAAGAAAAAGTTTTCTATCTAGCTTATTAAAAGTATAATATGTGCGTATAATTAATAATATCTTAACTTTCTATAGATTGAGAATTGTTTTAATTAATAGATAATTAGAAAACTGTTTTATTTTTTAAGAGATATCATATTTAATAATACTATTATAAAGAATCTTAGTAAGAAAGACTAGATTAATAGTAATTAGTTCTATCTGTAATTTACTGCCGCATTCTCTTGTAATAGAGTTGAAAGAAAATGATAATAAAACGCGTGCGGCTCACATGCTTTTTAGTAGAGTGTCTACTAGATAATATTAAAATAGATATAATAGATTGATTTAGAGAGAATGATATAGATTAAAGTTATCTAGAATGATCTACTTATTATCTTCTCATATTATATTCATCAGTATTATTAGACTGTTCTAATTAGATATCTTTTTGTGAGTTACTGAGAAAGAGTTATAAATATTATAAATTAGAATAATATATAAGACTAATAAGTTATCTATAAGATGTAAATAAAAAGTGCAGAGATTATTTAATTTAAAATGCGCGTTTTAGTTATTTGTGAATAATCGCTTATTTATATATATATATATATAAGATTTTGAAATCTTTCTTCTTAATAATATAAAAGCCGCTTATTAGTAAGTTATATATATGCGAGTTAAAGATATTTTATTATAATTTCTAAATAGCTAAGATGTTGAAGATCTGAATTTTTGAATTATAAAATAAGAGTATTATAATCTTATTTCTTGATTTGTTAATATTATATTGCAGAATCTTCAGATTAAATATATATTTATCTAGCTTATTTGAGAGAATAGAATGTTCTATTATTTAGAAGATGTGAGAAGAGTTATTTTTATTAAATCTACTTCTATTAACATCTATAAGATGTCTATATTACTACTATATTAAGAGAGAAAGAATATTATTAAATTAATTTGAAAGAATAAGAAGAGAGAGAGAAAGTCTCGCGTCTTATCTGCATCTTATAAATAATCTGAAATTATTTTTCTCTTCTTACTTCTCTTTATTGTTATTTAAGATGAGTTATAAGAATTATCTGAGAAATATATATTAAGCATTTATAAGAGCTCTGTGATAAATTTATTTATTAAGATTATTAGAAAGAAGATTGTTTTAATAGGCTCAAAGATTGTATAAAGCAGAGCTCTAGTTTTTCTTACTAGCTGAGTCTAAACTATTTCTATTATTCTTGCAGAGTATATTTTTAATTATAAGAAGTGATCTTCTTCTTTATATACTGCGCAGTATCTGCTAAACACACATATTTTACTTATGCAATTATTTAAAGTGTGCTTATTATTGCAATAATTGCAGCTTATACTCTCTTTGCAGAATATATCTATATAATTATATTTCTAATAGATAAAATATTAAGTGATTCTACAAGGATAATTATATAACTCAGTTGTCTTAAGATTATAATTATATATAATATCTTCAGTTATTATATAATTTATCTATTCTATACTGATAACTTAAATAATTAATAATATATAGTCTTGAATATTCTTAATTCTGTTTATTCAGATAGTATTATGAATCTTAAGATCTGAGTAAAGTCTGCAATTTTTCTTCTCTATTATGCGCGCGTTTATCTTATTTATTCCACATGAAAAGTTGATCACTCTTATATTATAAGTGATTACTGCGTATATCTTTCTTTTAATAAATACTAACTAATCTAGAATTATTATTTATATTATATTAGTTTCAAGTCTTCTCTTTTTCTTCGCATTCTTTATATATATAATAATATTTCTGCTTCTAAGCTAATAAACTGTGAGTAATTTATAAGATGTAGATATGTTATCTATATATTCTATTATTCTTTTAATAAGTTTCTTTATTAATAGATATCTAATTATCTTAGTGTTCTTCTTTTTCTCAATTTAAATAACTATTTTTCTACTCTTACTAAGTTTCTCTTAAGAGAAGATAGAAAGTTTAGAAGATTCTGATTAAAGAGTATTAGTAATTTCTCTGCAAGTTATCTGCGTGTAACTTGTTATAGAGAGAGATATTACTATTTTTATATCTAATTTCTTTATAATTTTCTTTAGATAAGTAAGAATCTTATTTATCTATATAAACGCGTTATTTTGATAATACGCCTGTGTTTAACTAATAAGTTTTTTCATCTTTGTTAGAAATTTTGCTATTCTTCTATATAAAATGTTTTTTTCATTTACTTTTTTAGTAGAATTAAAAGAGATTCTGATGCTTATAACTTCTCTAATTAAGCTATTAGTAATTGAATTCTGAGTGTTAATATTTTCGCGATTATTTTCCGCACGTGTTTCACGTGCTGCAGATCAGAACACTGTTATTTGAGAGAGTGACGCAGTGATAAAGAAGATAGTGAGCTGTAATATCTTCTTCTTAACTTACTATAGCACTTAGAATCGAATTGTTGAAGATAGATAATTAAACTTAATATATTAAGCTTATTCACGAAATCTATCTTATTATTAAAGAGTTTGAAAATAATTTAAAGAAGATTTAATAGAAATAAATTAATCTACTTAAAATTTAAATTAATTAAAAAATAACTATTCTATATTTATTTAAATAATAAAGAGAATAAATTTAAGTATATTATAATAATTTAAGTTAGATATATTTAATAATCTATAGAAATAAATACTTAAATTGCAGAAACTAATTTAACTTATAAAGAAGCTGTAAAAGTATTAAATACACACTGTAATTATTAATTCTAATACAGCTCTCAGCTCTAAGATTTAATCAGAAGATATAACTTTAACACATTAAACTCGCGTATTAAGTCTCAGACATTTTATTATATCGCACATACAATAAAATAGTTAGATTTTCACAACTCAGTCTGCAATCGTCTCTTGCGTATAATCGTTATTTATAACTGTAGTAACTTGTGACAGAAGAGAGAGAGTTATTAATTAATGAGAATTTAAATATTAATTTTAATAAGATATAATTAACTACTCTTTTTAATTCTTCTTATGTCAGAAGTTCTGATAATAGTAATTCTTCAGAATTATAGAATTAAGATTTATCTCTAATTCTTATATATTCTTAAATATATTATATTCTAATTATTTTATTAAATAATGAGTTTTACTCTTAATCTCTTAATTATTAAGTACTTATTCTATCTTATACTTCTGATTCTAATTATTTAAATAGATTAAAATTTATTTAATATTCTTAAATATAAATTCTAGAAGAGAAATATTAAATATTAAGTAAATTCTTATAATATCTAAGAGTTTAAGTTTATAAATTAATTAGTTTAGAACTTTCTAAATTAAATAGAAATTAAGCTTTGTGTGATTTAGTTTTATATTAAATCTTTTAGTTTTAATATTTTAGTAAAGTAAATATATTAAGTTTCTCTCTTTAAGATTTAGTTCATTAATTCTCTTAGAGTTATAATATATATCGGATCTTTAACTAATAAATTTAAGATCTTTTATTAATTTCTAATACAGACTGATTAATAGTTATATACTAGTAACTAACTTCTATATAAATTATTTCACTTCTCTTAGTTATCTATATAAAACTGACTTCTACTTATAATTAATATAGAAGAATAATATTCTAGTTATTATTAAAATACTATTATACGCAAATTATATCAGTAATAGAAGTACTACTTAATTATTTTATTGATAGTTAATATAATATTATAGATATTATTCTAGTATCTAGTTAATTCTCTTAGTTTATTCATCTATTTATAAATAATAAGCTGTTAATAACTTATACTTAGTTCTAAATTAATCTATTAAAGATTTCTAAAATTTAGAAGTAAATAGTTTATCTTAATTAAAGATGATTTCTACTAGCATATTATAATTTGCGAATATTATTTATAAAAATATATATACTAAATCTTCAGCATTTAATACTTCTATATAATTAATAAAGTAAGCATACTTCATTAATCTATTAGTAATAATTAAGATGCTATTATAACTAATATTAGTTATTAGATCTTTTAATAATAATAGCTTAATAATAAAGTCTAATATAATAGATTTCTAAGCTTCTTTAAATAATTTTAGAGATTATATCTCTTTATATAATTTATATTAGAAGTGCTTTATTTTTTAATAAGTATTATAGTTAATAATTTACTGCTCAACTGCTTTATTTATTTCAGAAAAATAGTAGAATCTAAAAATATATTTTAGAGTTTTTTCTATTTCTTAATATTCATAAGATGTTTTCTTATAATATTATCAGAGGATTATTTCTCTCGCTTGATTTATAATGTATATTAGTTCTTTATATAAGATTAGCCCGCTATCTTATATTTAGAAGACTGAGTATTTTTTAGAATTTTTTTAAATTTCGCGGGATAAATAATTATTTAAGTATAATTTAATAATTCGGCTTTTCTAATCTTAATTAGAGATCTAGAATATTAAAGTAATTATAATATAATTAGATATTATAATTCAATTTATATTCTTGTGTAAGATTGATTATCTTTTATATTACTAAATGAGTGACATTTCTATTTAGAATTAGTGTTTAAAGAAACTTATACTGCCTGTATCGGACTAATTATTATAGTTATAATACTAAAAATGGTATTATTAGAAAGATAACTTTAAAAGCTATTTAGTGATACTATTTATAGAGATCTAGCTTATATAATGAGCTAGATATAAGCCCTTTAATATTTGATAAGAGAATTTAAAATTTTCTCTCATCAAATATTTAAAAGCTTATATCTAGCTGATTATATAAGCTAGATCTCTATAAATAGTATCACTAAATAGCTTTTAAAGTTATCTTTCTAATAATACCATTCTTAGTATTATAACTATAATAATTAGTCCGATACAGGCAGTATAAGTTTCTTCAAACGCTAATTCTAAATATCATGAGTTGCTATAATTATGAATAATGATTATACGCAATAGATGATTATAAACTGAATTATAGAAATCCAACTATTTTATTATACATGCGATACAGTGAAATATCTGAGACTTAATACACAGACTTGACGCGTTAGAATTACGCCTCTTAATTAAATCTCAGAACTGAAGACTATATTGAGATTAGCGGTTATAGTATATATCTAATACTTCTACAGCTTCTCTATAAGCTAGATTAGTTTTTGCAACTTAAGTATTCATTTTCATAGACTATTAAATATATCTAGCTTAAGCTATTATAATATATTTAAGTTTCAAACAAAAAATTCGATTCTAAGTGCTATAGCAAGTTAAGAAGAAGATATTACAGCTCACTATCTTCTCTATTACTGCGCCACTCTCTTAAATAGTGATGCTCTAATCTGCAGCATGTAAAATGCTTGCGGAGAATAATCACGAAAATATTAATATTTAGAATTCAATCACTAACAGCTTAATTAGAGAAGTCACAAGTATCAGAATCTCTTTCAATTCTACTAAAGAAGCAAATGAGAAAAACATTTTATATGAAAGAATAGCAAAATTTCTAACAAAAATGAAAGAACTTATTAGTTAAACGCAGATATATTGCCGAAATAACATATTTACATAGATAAATAAGATTCTTACTTATCTGAAGAAAATTATAGAGAAATTAGATATAAAAATAGTAATATTTCTCTCTATAATAAGTTACGCGCAGACAACTTATAGAAAAATTATTAATGCTTTTTAATCAGAATCTTCTGAACTCTCTATTTTCTCTTAAGAGAAACTTAGTAAGAGTAGAGAAATAGTTATTTAAATTAAGAAAAAAAAGAAGACTGAGATAATCAGATATCTATTAACAAAGAAACTTATTAAAAGAATAACAGAATATATAGATAATATATCTATATCTCGCGAATTATCTACAACTTATTAGCTCAGAAGTAAAAATATTATTATATATATAGAGAATATGAAGAAAAAGAGAAGACTTGAAACTAACGCAATATAAATAATGACTCTAGATCAGTTAGTATCTATTAAAAGAAAGATGTACACAGTAATCACTTATAATATAAAAATAGTCAACTTCTCGCGTGAAATAAATGAGATAAACACGCGCACAATAGAGAAGAAAAATCGCAGACTTTATTCAGATCTCAAGATTCACAGTATTATCTAAATAGACAGAATCAAGAATATTCAAGATTACACATTATTAATTATTCAAGTTATTAGTATAAAATAGACGAATTATATAATAACTAAAGATATTATATATAATTATAATCTTAAGACAACTGAGCTATATAATTATACTTACAGAATTACTTAATACTTCATCTATTAGAAGTATAGTTATATAGATATATTCTGCAAAGAGAGCGCAAGCTGTGATTATTATGATAATAAACACGCTTTAAATAATTGTATAAATAAAACACGCGCGTTTAATAGATACTGCGCAATATATAAAGAAGAAGATCATCTCTTATAATTAAAGATATATTCTGCAAGAATAATAGAAATAGTCTGAACTTAGCTAATAAGAAAAACTAGAGCTCTATTTCACACGATTCTTGAATCTATTAAAACAATCTTCTTTTCAACAATCTTAATAAATAAATTTATTACAGAGCTCTTACAGATATTTAATATACATCTCTCAGACAATTTTCACAACTTATCTTAAGTAATAATAAAGAGAAGTAAGAAGAGAAAAACAATTTCAGATTATTTATAAGATGTAGATAAGACGCGAGACTTCTTCTCTCTTCTCTTATTCTCTCAAATTAATTTAATAATATTCTTCTTCTCTTAATATAGTAGTAATGCAGACATCTTACAGATATTAATAGAAGTAGATTTAATAAAAATAATCTCTCTCACATCTTCTAAATAATAGAATATTCTACTCTCTTAAATAAGCTAGATAAGTATATATTTAATCTGAAGATTCTATAATATAATATTAACAAATTAAGAAATAAGATTATAATATTCTTATTTTATAATCTAAAAATTCAGATCTTTAACATCTTAGTTATTTAGAAATTATGACAAAATATCTTTAACTCATATATATATAACTCGCTAACAAGCGACTTTTATATTATCAAGAAGAAAGATTTCAAATTCTATATTTACATATATGTAAATAAGCGATTATTTACAAATAACTGAGATGCGCATTTTAAGTTAAACAATCTCTACATTCTTTATCTACATCTCACAGACAACTTATTAGTCTCACATATCATTCTAATTTATAATATCTACAATTCTTTTTTAATAATTTACAAAAAGATATTTAATTAGAATAATTTAATAGTGCTGATGAATATAATATAAGAAGATAGCGAGCAGATTATTCTAGATAACTTTAATCTATATTACTTCTTCTAAACTAACTTATTATATCTATTTCAATATTATCTAGCAGACACTCTACTAAAAAGCATGCAAGTTACATATATTTTATTATCACTTCTTCTCAATTCTATTACAAGAGAATGTGATAACAAATTACAAGCAGAGCTAATTATTATTAATCTAGTCTTTCTTACTAAGACTCTTTATAACAGTGTTATTAAATATAATATCTCTCGAAAAATAAAACAGTTCTCTAATTATCTATTAATTAAAACAATTTTTAATCTATAGAAAGTTAAGATATTATTAATTATACGCATGTATTATACTTTTAATAAGCTAGATAGAGAACTTTTTCTCTTTGTATTTTAAGATGTAATTAAATTATTATATTAAGCTTCTATTTAGTCTCTTACATAACTAAATAAGATAATAATCATATTAATTGCAGGCGTACAATAGATAATAAGCATATTAACTTCAAAAAAGTAGTTATATCATTTTTTAAGAGAATTCTAAAGCTGAGAATATAGAGAGATAATAAGATTATTAAGACATTTATAATATATCTACTCAAAAACACTATTATAAAGAATCTAATAGAATTATATATAAGCAAAAGATCTTAAGAGAAAGATAATCTTTAAAACTAAAAGAGAAGAGTTCTATTTTCGCATATAAGATACCAGCGAGTTATAAATAAATCTCTAAAGAACTGTGAGATAAGCAAAGAGATAAGCACTGAATATAAATATTTAAATAAATATTTTAACATTATCTAAGAAGAGCATTATTGCAAGCATCTCTCAAGAAAAAACTAATCTTCTTCACACAATCTTATTTTCTTTTTCTTTGAAAGCTGATCTCTCAGATATAATTATATATAATTATTCTTCAACATTTAATATGCTAGATATATTATCTGAGTAGAAGATAATTAATGCATTCTTCTATTGAACAAAAAACAAGATCTTGAATATTAACAGAATTTCAAATAATATCATATATCTTCTCGCCAGTAAGTCTTCTATATTTCTCACGCGTATCTTTCAGATCTGTTTAGATTTAAGAATTTACTCAGATTATTTTAAGAGAGCTTCTACAATAATACTATATAAATTAAGCAAAGCAGACTACTCTAATCTCTTAACATATTAATCTATTATTCTTCTAAATATATTAGAAAAGATCTTGAAAATAGTTATAGTAACTTATATGCGCAATTTAGTTAAGATATATACATTTCTTTCAGATACTTAGATAAACGCGAGAAAACACAGATTAATAAATATTATATTACAGCTAATTATTAAAAAGATTTATATTATCTAAGAAGAAAATAAAAAATAAGTGATAAATATATTCTATCTAAATATAATAGAAGTTTTTAATCACATCTCGCATATAAGACTTCTACACAATCTGAGATAAAAGAGTATGTTAGAATAATTAGTTAGATAAACTGAGAGTTTTCTATCAAATCACAGTATAGAGATAAGAATTGAGAAATACATATAGATAAAAAGCACAATCTTTACAGATATCTCGCAAGAATTCTTAATATTATTAATTCTCTATCTCTTTTATAATATAGAGCTGCTGAAAAACTGCGAAAATATTTAATTATATATTAGCTTAATAAAATTTGTGAATAATGTGAATATACTTATATATAAATACTTAACTAAGAAAAATTATTAGAATCTGAAATATATATATCTCACATATAAGTTATAAAAAAGATAACACAATTTCATCTTCTTATTTAAGAAATATAATCTTATTCACTTCTTAAGATCTTCTAGAAGATTTAATATAACTATTATAATTAAGTTAAATATATACTTAATTCAATCTAAGATAGATATTCGCGTTTTAGAAGTTATTCTCAACTTAAAACTATAGTAAAAATCTTATCTTCGCGCGATAAAAACGCGCGTGATATAAATGCGTTTTATTCTCAACTTTCTAATCAGTTTTATATAAGATATGTTATAGCAGATAGATAAGTAAGTATATAAGACTGTTATTTATTCAGCTATAATATATAATTACAATATCTAATATATTTCAGTAAATATTAAAAGTTATAAAAAGAGAATAGTTAAAAAGCTTCAATATATATAAGATTAGTATCTCCGGCGTATTATAAACACTTATCATGCGATCTTTATAGAAATAGTAGAAATTGAAATAAATATTCTTCTGTTTAATCTATATATTAAATAACTAGTAATATCAATCTCTAACAGACTTCAAATTATGCAGACATCTTATACGCAAGTAATAGCTAAAATAATTCTTATAACTTAGATGCGAGAATATTAAGAAAAAATAGTAAGATAAAAAAAATCTCTGAGAAATATAAGAGTTGCTAACTTGAGAAGCTAAATTAGAAATAGTTATAAATATCTCTTAAGTAACTTATTAGTAAGAAATAAGTTCAGTACTAATAGAGAGAAGAAAAAGATGCTTATTTACGCAAAATTCAAGACTGCTTATTAAAAAAGATTACTAAGCTGTATAAGAAATGTCTGAAAGAAGCAAGCTTATTACTATTTTAACTAAGAATAAACAAGATCAACTTTAATATCTTTCTTATAAAAAGATATGTTTCAGAAGTACTTAGTAAGTACTGTGCATGTAATTAGAATATAATATTCGTGCGTTATATATTACTAATCTACTTATTATAAAATTAGAAGAGAAGAGAGAAGTTAGAAGAAAGAAGTATTAATCTTAAGCATATATTAATAGATAGAGAATGCGTTTTAACTATGATTTATCTTATTTTATAAACAAGACTGCTTAGATAATTTTAAAAGATTATAGTAGTAATCAGAAAAGAAACAGGCGCAATATAAATGTGAAACATGCGAGAAGCATGAGAATTGAGTGATTTTATCTGAAACATTCTCTAGTAATAAGATGAATATAAGACGGAGAAATAATATAGTATTTAAATTAAATAGATCTGCATTAGCTAGCTTTAGTGTGATATCAGATAATAAGAATTTATTATTATTATAATATATTTAAGTTCACTCTCTTTATTATTTAGATAAATATAAAACAGTCACTCTTTAAATAATTTAAATTTCAAGCAGATCAACTTATCTTTATTAGATCTTCTTCAAATTATCTTCAGACTCTTTAATAACAAGATAGATTTTATAAATAAGTTTAATATATTAAGTTTAATTATTTATCTTTAAAGAAAGAGATTAAAGATGTCTTTGAAAGAGCAAGACTATCTAAGAATCAAATAAGTAGATTTGAAATCTACTAACTAATAGTCAGATTTCGCGAATAGAAGAATCTTAAAAGTACTTAGAATAGTATGATTAAAAGTAGAATTCTAAAATTTAGTTTCTAAGTTAATTAAATATTAATATAACTTGATTTAATTAAGAAAAATTAGAGAAAGATTTTACATCATAAACTGATTTAGAGATAAATTGACAAAGATCTTCTCTATAAATAAAGAATGCTGAGATAGAAATGATTTAAGAGATAATAGCTTTAAGACAATTGATTAAGAATTAAGAAGTAACGAAATTTATTGCGAGAATACAGAATAATGTGAGTAATATACTGCGCACTTTTGAGAAATTCTATGATTTATATAATAAGATGATTAAGACTTATAATGAAGAGATTAATAAGATATCAGAAAATTGTCAGATAATTCAGAATATATAGAATTATTAATATAAAGAAAGAGATATATAAACAGCTGAAAGACAATAACTGATTTAAAAGAATTAGTTACTTAGAGAAAGACTAAGAGATAAGAAGATATTAATAAAGAGATTACTAATTAGATTAGCTGTGTTTATAACATCTCAATATTAAGAGAATAGAGTGAAAGACTTATGATAAATATCAGAAGCTTCAATAATTATAATAGAAGAAACTGATTAAGATTAGAGAATAAGTAAGAAGCTTCTTAATTCTAATATGTTCAAAATCGGAACTTTATAATAGTTTATAATATGACTGTTATTAATAAAGATAAAGCTAAAAGTAAATAAGAATAAATTTCTTATAGAAATAAATTGAATGATTTATATAAGATCTAGAATTAAGAGCGAGATTTGAAGATCTTCTGAAACTTTATTTAGAAGATTTCGAGATAACAATAATCATCTCTCTTCTATAGATATTGACGAATTGATTCATCAATTCATTTCGAAAGCAGATGATGAGAGATAAATATTAACAGCTCTGTTAATGAAATAAGAATCTGCTCACTTTTCTTAAAGAATTTATAAGATATGCTGCTCAGATAAATATCTTAATAAAGAATCAGATTCAAGATATGAAATTAAAAATCTATAATAAATTGAAGTAGATAATTATCTTTAATAAATATTCTCTATTAAAAGAGATGATTAAAGATCTGCAATTCTGCAAAGTTAATATTTAAAAGATAAGAGCATTGATAAAAGATCGCGAAACTGCTCAAACAAATTCAGAATCTAAAAAGATAAAATCAGCTGATAAACTAATTAATAAAGTTAGATTAACTAAATCATCAATATCTTACACGCATAAGATAGATTATAAGAAGCTTCGATATTATAAATATTAATAATTAGAATATATAACTTGAAACTATTCAGAGACTATCTTAATTAAGAAAGAAGATTCTAATATTTCACGAAAATTAAAAAAAGAGTAGTCTATTGCAAAGATGCTGTGAATAGATCTGTAAGCGCAGAAATAGTTGTGAGTAAGCTTAGATAAGAATATTGATTGTAAACGCCGCCGACTATTATCTCTACAACAGTTAAAGACTGAATGAAGTCTTCATTTCTAATGAATGCTTTATTAAGCAAAGAAAAGACGGGTTCTCTAAACATATTTATATTGATAAATATTGACTGTTGACTTATAATAGTAATGAACTATTAACTGACTGAGAATCTATATAAAAGATTGCAAATCGGATTAATGAATCTAATTAAGAAGATTTCATTAATAGATTTTGTCGGAAGAAAGCATTTTATTATAATGCAGGCGATTTATATATCTATAATGATTATGAGATATTAATAGATATCGCAGATTTTCTACATGATTTAGATGATATATTTTATTATTTTAAGAAAGAAGTGAATAAGATTATATAATTGCGTATCTAATCTTATCATTAATAATATAAGTTTTGAATCTGATCATTATTAATATAACGAGAGAAATTCAATTATTTCATTATATATACAATATAATGAAATATCGAAAAAGACGCTAAATTATAACGGATCTAATTTAATAGACTTAGATAGAAGTCTGAGTAATTCTGAACAGAATTATAAGAATGAGAGAAATGATAGATCATCTTCTATTTTATTAAAGATTCTGAAGTGTAAAGAGATGAAGATTAATTAAAGATTAATTCTGTTTAGAAAGATATCTTCTATAAGAATAAGAAAGATTCGAAGATCACAAAAGCAAAGAGATAGTGTGAGTTCAGATATGAGCTCAATCTCTTCTAAATTAAAGAATACTGAGATAATAAGTTTAACAGCTTTTGAGAAGTTAACTAAGAAATCTGAAGTGGAGATTATTATAATTATTTTCAAGAATATTGAAATGTAGAAGAAAAATAATAAGAAGATTGAAGAGAATTTATAAAAGACAATTCCGTCTGAATTTCGCGAATATATTTATATCTTTTTGAAAAAGATATTGAACACTCTTCTTTCGCATTAAGATCGATATAATTATTAAATAGAACTGTAGAATGATATTAAACTGTTTAGATAACAGTTCTATTAACACATAAATCCTGCAGAGCTTAACATAATCAAAAGATATATCGAGAAGAATCTCAAGAAGAGATTTATTAAGTTAAGTGACATCTTATTTGCATTTCTAATTCTATTGATTAGAAAGCTGAATAGAGGACTTTGATTCTATATAAATTATCAAGATTTAAATATTCTTACGAAGAAGAACAAATATTTAATATTTAGAATTGATGAGATGTTGAAACAATTAATAGGAGCAAAGTTTCTAACAAAGATAGATATTTGTTAAGTGTTTTATTATATCAGAATAATTATAATTAAAGATAGTGATTTGATGATATTCAATATAATATACAAAAACTATCGCTATTTAATAATGCTCTTTGAATTAAGCTTAACGCTCTTAATCAATCAGAGATATATAAACAATATATTTCTGAGTATATTAAAATAATTTATAATACTATATCAGAATGATATTTTAATATTCAGTAACACGCGAGAAGAATATAAACAGTATATTAAGAAGATATTAAAGATTCTAAAGAAAGTAGAATTTTAAATGAATATTAAGAAATGTGACTTTTACATTATAAAGATCAAATTCTTAGATCTATTAATAAATATAAATAAAATGCGATTGAATTCGACTTGAATTAAGATAATTCAAAAGTGAAAGACATTTAAGTTAGAAAACATATAAATAATACAACAATTTCTTGAATTCATCAACTACTATCAACAATTTTGCAAGGATTTTAATTAAATAGCGAGATCATTAAATAATCTGTTGAGAAAGAATATCTCATTAGTATAGAATGAATCTTATATAGAGACATTTGAGAGGCTGAAGAGACTGATAATATCTAATTCAGTTCTTCAACATTTTGATTCAAGAAAGAAAACTTATATGAAATATAATATAAGTGATTATATCATCAAAGGAATTCTATTATAAAAAGAATTGAATGATAAACTGCATTTAATTATTTATTACTTAAGTAATATAAGTCTGATTGAGAGGAATCACGCTATATATAATAAGAAATTATTAACAATAATTTGATGTTTTGAGAAATAAGAGTCAGAGCTATAAAGTATTAAAGAAGATATTATTAAGATACTCATAAATTATAAGATCTTGAAGTACTTCATATTAATAAAGAAGTTAATAAGAAGATAAATGAGATGAATAAAGTTTCTAACACAATTCAATTTTAAAGTTATTTATTAATAAAAGCGATTAATAAAAAGATTAATATCTTAATAAGAAAAGAAAAGAATATTTCTAAAGCAAAGAATAATTCTAATTTACATCAGATATTATTAATATTAAAGATATTATCTGAAGAAGTTTAAAAGAACTGTGAGATGATGTGTGTTATATAGAAAATTCGCACGCTAGACGAGAATATTAAGTAGATAAATAGAAATGATTAGAATCTGAAAGAGATTAGAGAGATCTTACGAAATAGAATCGAGAACATCTGTAATAGATATCAAATAAGTCTGTATAAGAAGTGAGAAGATCTGCTCTATTTTTAAGATAGATTAATTATTCTGATAGAGTTGAAAGAGTTATAAATATAAGTAATTTAATAGATTTATAAGAGTTAAGAGATAGAATATATAGAAGAATTAAAGATATTATAATTAATTCGAAAATTATATTAATTTTCTAGGCTGATAGAAGCAGTTAAGCAATATCTAAGAAACTGTTATATCTATTAGAGATTAAAGATAAGAAGATAATGCTTAGAAGAAGAGTTATAATCTCTTTCAATTTCTGAGATGTTTTAAAAAAATATCTTCATGAATTTTGTGATAAAGTTGTTAGAATCAAAGAGATTCAATGCGATTCTTAATATAATAAATTGATTAACAAAAGAAAGACACTATATTGTCTATATAACTACTAATGAAAGTATAATCGCGAAGAATATAGCAAGAATGCTATATAGAAATATATGAAGAATTCACGATCTATTTAATATAATTATCTTAAATAGAGATTCTTAATTTGCGAGTATAATATGATTATATTTATATAAGATTCTAAGCATTACTGCGAAGCTGTTAATAATATTTCATTTACAGACAAATAAATAAGTAGAAGTTATAAATGCGAAGATGAAGCATTACTTATGTAATTACGTGAACTTTAATCAGAAGAATTAGATAGAGTTATTATTGAGTGCGAAATTCGTGACTAATACAGTTATATTTAAATTAACTCAGCTATCTTTACTTATAATTAATAAAGAATATAAGTTATAAATAAGTTTTAACGCGATAAAGAAGTCGAAGACAATTAGATAATAAATTAAGTTGTAGAAAGCTTAAAGTTTAACAGAATTAATAACTGAGATATAAAGCTGAGCAAAGAATTATTTAGCTCAGATTTAGAAGAGATAGAAGAAGCAGATTGATAAGCATTATTAATCAGTAATGTTCGAAAAGAGAGAGAAGATCTAATTATTAATAAAGAATATTTATATAATAAGATCTTATAAGAAGCTAAACACGAAATGAATTGATTTATATAAAGTGTTGAAGAAGCTGAAAGATATATATAAACTTAAATTGTCTATGTTTATAAAGATTCACTTTATCTTCTATATTATTTTATTATTTAGAGATTCGAAGAACTTCTTATTTAAATAGAAATATCTTATATCTCTCTCTATTATTACGGAAATAAAGATAAATGTGAAATGAAAAGTGAAGAATATTATTAATATTAAGAGAATAAATAGATATCTTAAGACGAGAGTGCAGTGAGTAGATTATTTAGAAGATTTGATATATTATCTGATCGAGAATCTTGAGAATTTAAAGAATATTCTTAATAATTATTACTTAAGAAATCTTAATAAGTTAAGATCTAAGCAATTGAAGAACAGCTTTAAGAAGCGAGTTAAAAATGAGAATAAGAATAATATTTCTGAGTTGTTTTCTGAAGAAGAGTTGTTGATAAGCTTAATTAATGATGATGAGATTAATAATTAGAAATAAGAGAGAAATTTAATACTGCTAACTATTAATTAAGAATAATTAATTTAATAAGTCGGGAGACAATATCATAAGTTATTATAGCTATAAATAATGATTATACACAAGAGATGATTGCAGACTGAATTATGGAAATCTAACTATTTTATTATACGTGCGATACAATAAAATGTCTGAGACTTAACATATGAGCTTAATATGTTAGAGCTACATCTTCTGATTAGATTTCAGAGCTGAAAGCTGTATTGAAATTAGCGATTACAGTGCGCATTTAATACTTCTGCAGCTTCTCTGTAAGCTAGATTAGTTTCTACAACTTAAATATTCATTTTCATAGACTATTAAATATATTTAGCTTAAGCTATTATATTAAATAGAAATATTACTCATTCAGTAATATAAGAAATAGATGAGTAAGAGATTTATTATATTTAAGTATAATATAGTAGCTTCTAAAGTATTAAGATTATTAATTAAGCTATTAATATTTATCTCTTAAAAGTTATATATAACTTCTAGCTTTAAATTAAGAATCTTTTAATATTATATAACTTATATCTTTTATTTTATAAAGTTATAAATAATAGTTTATAACTTTATAGATTTTAATAATAGAATTTAAGAAAGTTAGAATATATAATTATTAGAAATAGACATTAATTCTCATTTTTTTAGAGTTTCTATACTTAGATTAATCTTACTAAGTATTCTTTATACTTCTTCAAAATTAAGATTCTTATTAATTAAAGTTATTTTTAACTTTAAAGCTATTTTCAACTTCTTTAAATAAATCTTTTTATTCTTACTTTTCTTAAATATTATAAATTCTCTCTTCTAATTCTTATATTAAATATTACTAAAAACTATTATAATCTTAACTTCTACTAAAGTAGATCTTAGATACCGCTCTTAAGAACTCTTATATTTCTTTTAAAGTAAGTGCTAAGAAGTTAATAAAGACTTATAATTCTAAATAATATTATAGATATTCACTTAAAGTCTATCTATTTTTAAAGATATAAGATTTAGTGATATAATATAGTTCAGCTCTTCTCTCTATTTTATAATCTCTTAAATATTAGCTAATATAATTTAGATTCTATAATTATTATAAACTCTCTTTTTAGAAAGTTACTACACTATCTAATATAATTTATAATAAAGAATATTTAGAATTAAGTAGTACTGAAGTCTGACTTTATTAATCTTATTAGATATTATTTATTCTTTTTAATATAACTTATTAATAATATATTTAAAGAATATTAAATATAAATATTTCTTCTTAATTAGATTCTTATAAATGTTGAAGAGTTAATCTTAAAACTTAATAATTCTAGTAGTCATCTCTTTAGTTCTTCAGAAAACTTATATATAATTAATATTCTTCTTATTAAAGATAATAGAATACTCTTCTTTATTAATATCTAAAAAGTCTATAAATCTTATTATATAATTACTAATCTCTTTAAAGATTCTAATAAGAGTCTGATTCAGTATACTTATTAATGAGATCTGAGCTGCTATTAATTAAGCGTGAATATAATTTAGAATATTAGAAAAGATAGTAAATTATATATCTAAAAGCTATTATATTACTTATCTTATTATAAAAGTTAAGAGAATCTTACTAACTATAATCTCTATATTAATATTCTTAAGCTTCTCTAACTTTCTCTCTTCTCTCTTAAAGATTTTATAAGATAATATAATTATTCTTATAAATAATAGATAAGATTAACTAAGAAGAAAGATCTGAGATATTAAGAAATAATTTAATTACTAAGTTAATTAATTAGTTAATTAATTAATTAAGCATTAAATTAATAGCTGAGTGTTATATTTAGGCTGCGTAACAGTCCGGTCCCAACCCGAATAGTCCGGTCCGGTCTGATCCTTGGTTCGGTCCGGTCCCAAATATGGAGGAATCAAAGATCGGTCGGTCCGGTCCCAAATGAGCTGGGATCGAATTAGATCAGATCAGATCTGTTAAGAGTCTGTTAAGAGAAAATAGATTATTAAGAGCCCGAATGAATATTAAGAATTTAGATATATCTTGGCATTATTTTATTTATAATTAATCTCTTTAGAATCTATTTATTCTAATCATTATTCTAATTCTATATTTTCTAGATTACAATAAATATCAACTACTTTCTTCTACTCATTATATATACTAATCTAGAATTTCTAGTATTAGTAATTTCTCTTAATCTTATATATAAAGAATCAGCAGGCTATAATGATAATTATTAACTTTTATTAAACTTCTACTTATCTTCTTTCTCATTATTCTCACTAATAAAGTCTGTTAAATCAGAATTTATCTCATCATTTTTTATTTTCTTCTTCTTTTCTTCTTCTTCTAGCTTAGATATTGCTTGAACATATTGAAATTTCTCACGCATATTAAAGCGATTACTATATATTAGCATTATTAATGCTCAAATAGTGCTAGATTAAAGATTATATTATTAATATAAATAGATATCGCGAGTCTAATTAAAAAGTTGTTCAACTTCAATACTAGCAGCTGAAATTGTTAAGTAGTCTCGTGTGATTAATACTAGAATAGATTATATTCATTCAACTTATTTTCAATATTCAAGAATATCTTGTAAATTAAGATTAAAAACTGTAAAGATTATTAGTTCATTATTATATTAATTATTGTACTAATACTTATTATATAAATCTATTAGATATTATGATATTTCTTTCTCTTCTGAAGAAGAAGCTACTCTATATTTCTTTTTTAATAGAATCTCTAAATCTAGCGCTTTTTATTTTTGAAAAGAAATTAAGTTTTATTAATAAGATAATAAAGTAGAGAAGATTGCAGAGACTATTGTAAAAGAGCTGAAGAATAATTATGAAAAGAAAAGATCTATTAATATAGACTAATAAGAGTTTAATATATATAAGTATTTCTAAAAGATATCTCTCAAGATCTGATAATAAATCTTATACTAAAGAAAATTATTAATAATTATACTAATACTTGTTTTAAGAGTTATACTTATTCAGTTATCTGCATTATTATATTATTAGTTATTATTGTCAAATATATTAAGTTTATACTCAGAAGCTAAGATAATAGCTATCTTGTAAATATTCTCAAGATTGTCTTTAGTATCACTATAATATTATTGAAGCTTCAACTTTTCATTATTTAATACTATTTATAATATAATCTTTTAAAATAATCACTTTTATTATAATTTAGACATCTATTTATTAAGATGATCAAACAGTTTCTTATAGATCTGAAATACTTTCTGAATTATTAATTTATTATCTATACTTTCTATAATATTAGTAAATAGATAAAAAGAATATAATAATTCAATTAAATAATTAATATATTTTCATTTCTCAGAAGTAAGATCTTCTATTCTTTATTTACTTAAAATAAAGATCTTGATTGAATCTCTAAGATTTCAAGTTTGCATAAGCATTTAATATATTGAATTTTATCTTATAATAATATCTTATATCAAATTAAGAGATTGTTAATAATCATTCTAAATATCTGCAAATCTCTTATATTATTGTGCACTTGCATTAATATAAATAGTAAGATCTCAAATTTATAAATAAGATTAGAACAAAAATTAGTATAATTTAGATAATAAGTATTTTTTTCAAAGTTCATAATATATTATTCTGCTCATAAGTATCAAAATATCTTTTATATTAAGTGGAATTATCATTTCATTCTATAATAATTTTGTTACTTTATAATTTGATTTTAATATATATTACAATATTCTTCAAAGTCAGTTAAATAACATGTAAAAGACAAGATACTCATAATAAAATATTAAGTTCTTCTCTCAAAATATTCAAAATATTAATAAGATGCTTTATAAGCTTATTATTATTAGCTGTATTATTACTTATTATTATTAGAGCTCGCTTTTTAGCAATATTATATTATTTAAGAATATTAAGTAATATTTGAGCTAAATTAGTTTTATTATACTTATTCTAAAGATATTCAAAGTTAAGAAGAATTTTAATATATTTTCAGTTAATATTAATAAAATATCTATTATAATATTAGCTGTAGTACTAATTATTATTCTAATTATATAATCTTATTTGGTAATAATTATAAAAACAAGCTTATTTGAACTTTACTAGTAATTAATATTACAATAAGAAATCAGTAATTGACAAATTTGACACAGATTGTCGAGACTCAGCAGTAAGCTAAGAAATGGGATCTCACATACGCACAGTATCTTGTGAAACTACAATAGATCTGTTCTTGATAACTGTGATCAATAGAACAATTGTAGATCAGATGTTAGAAGTAAGTGCTTGAGAGTGCTTAAAAGAAGCACTTAAGAGCACAGAATATAAATCACAACTAATGATTATATAAACAAATATTCATCTCTTAAATTTATAATCTCTTCTTTCATAATCAACTTATATTATTAATTGCACTCTATTTTTAACTCTTCTATATAAAAACAGTGATTTCTATTCACAATTCTCTAATATTTAAATCTTACTATAACTAGACTTGATAGTTTCTAATACTTTGACTATCTATTATTAGATATCAGTCACTCTATTATGATAGAACTCACTAACGCGAATATATTATATTCTAAATATAAACAAATTCAGAGAAGTATCGCTGATACAGATTATATTTCTTTTAAGATTAACACTCTCAACATGTTTTATAAAGATAGAAAGAAACTTCGAATCTTCTTAACTTAAGTTGATATATACATTCAATTTAACACTCAGAAGCTGAGAATAATTAAAGTCAGAATAATATTCATTATTACTTATCTTAGAGATGAAGTCTTTAATTAATTCAAATCTCATCTAATAAATTACTTGAAAAAGTTGATTGAAGATAAGAAAGAAGAAATAAAAAGAATCTTCGCCAGCTATTCTTACTTCAAGAAATATATCAGACAAATATATGAAGAAGTAAATAAAGAACAAACTACTGAACAAGAGATTTAGAAACTTTAATAGATAGACTTAGCAATAAAGTATATATTCAAGTTTTAACAAATCATATTATAAATTAAGTGAGATGATGCAGCACTTATAACAAAATATTATCTAGAACTGAAAGATTTAATCAAGAATAAGCTGACTCAAATTGAGAGATTAGATAAACTAGAAAGTCTAGTTAATATGTCTATTAAGATAGATAATTGTCTATATAAAAGATAGATAAAAAAAGAATAAGAATAATCTTAAATATTCACTCTTGAAAAGTATCGCAAGAAAGAATATCAATCTAAATAAGTTCAATATTCTCAAGAAATAAATTTGAATATTATAAATCAAAGAAAGTTTGAAAGAAAATTCAATTGAGGCAAACTCTTTTTGATCTAGTAAGAGAAGTGAATGAGAAAGAACTTATATCTCTATTATAAGAAATCTGAATACTGAGTTAATAATTGCTTTAATAAGCAATAATTGCACGCGATTTTAAAAGAATTGGCGGAATAGAAAATAAACAAATTAGATGATATATGAGATGTTAGCTGCGCTGATATTAAGACATTATTATTGAAAATAGTTATCAAATCGCTTAAGCAGATTCGCGATCAAAAACTTATAGAATTATTTCACATCTATTTATCTTGAACTGTTTATTATGACAATTAATGCGTTATTTATAAATTAGACAAGAATAGTTTCAAGTGATATCTTAAGAAATTCAGATAGAAGAAGACAAAATAATTATTGAGTGTCATCTTCAAA
>JAABUK010003267.1_pt1 | contig 27709 bp, 29 predicted proteins | sample 5559141 | NCBI WGS metagenome assembly JAABUK01 (sample SAMN10711869, study PRJNA513367) | rock metagenome | isolation source: Antarctica rocks | place: Antarctica: Victoria Land, Pudding Butte nord | collected 2016-01-03
TACCTATTCCTCCACCTCTCCCACTCCACCCCCTCAACCATAACCCCTCTCAACCACCGTTCCGCAATGCTTGTCTACCCCTACGACAACACCATCTTCCATACCCCCTCCACCCCCACCACCTGCCGAACCTGCCACCTCCCCAAACCCGCCCGAAGCAAACACTGCAGCATCTGCCGCGCCTGCATCCAAAAGGCAGATCACCACTGCATCTGGATCAACAACTGCGTCGGGCGGAACAACTACATATATTTCCTCGGGTTGATGCTAAGCGTCTCGATGTTATTGGCCTATGGCGCGTGGCTCGGGTACAGGATCTTGAATACGCAGATCGGGATCCGCCTCCAATCCACTACTACTTCCTCCGCCACCAACCACTGGTCAAAAAACCTACCCTGGAAATCCTACTTCGCCCACTTCACCACCATCCTAGCCGAGCACCCCATGATAGCGGCACCCTCTCTGCTCGCCCTGCTCTCCTTTCCCCTCGCCGCCGGGCTGACAGTCTACCATGTCTACCTGATCTGGGTGGGGATGACGACGAATGAGAGTGGGAAGTGGGCGGATCTAAGGGAGGATATAGGCGAGGGGAGGGTGTGGAGGGCTAGGATTGAGGAGTTGATGGAGGAGGAGTTTTATTTTCTGGGGGTGGGGGATAGGGAGGGCCAGGGGGGGGATTGTGCGTGGCCGGTTAAGCCGAGCTGGGTGTTGGTTAGGATGAAGGAGCCGGGGAGGAGGCCGAGGGTTAGGAGAGTGGAGTGGGGGTCTAGGAATGGCATGGGGAAGAGGGGAGAAGGATTGGAAGAGTTGGATGGGGGTGGGAATGCAGGGGCTGGAGGGGGAGGCCGTGTGGAATACGAGGAAGACCTAAGTTGGACGCAAGTGAGGAGTTTGAGTGAGGTCGAGAATATCTATGATCTTGGCTTCTGGGATAATTTGAAGGATGTGTTTCTGAACAGAGAATAGAGAGACCTGCTAGATGGTTCAATTCCACTTTTTATTTCCTCATTGTCTGGTTGAGATGGGTGCCTCACCAGGTGGAGAGAATGTCAACGCCATAAGACGCTGTGTAACCTGTTCCCCAGTGAGTGATATCTCGCCAAGTATGCCTCCTCAGACACACCATTGAGGTTCTTTTGGCTTGTAAGCAAGAAATCCAATTCCTAGACTTCGCTTCGCAACGTCTAGAATGTCCTGTGATCAACCTTCAAATGACCGTATTAGGAGGACAAGCCGCTCGATAATTTGGCGTCGATACAGCTTAGGCGGCCTCTTCGTTGATAGCTGGCTGATTATTCCGGCCCAACAAGCCGCCCCTCCGCTTCACACGCCAAAGTACCTTCCTCTAATAATTTGAATGGGTCAATGTAGATCTGGACACCAGGCTGCCCATCTTTCTCCGTAGATAAATTGTAGAGACGAAAGCTTAGAAAGATGTCCTCTGGCGTACTCCCGTCTGATGGAGCTGTCAACCTCTCAACTTTGATCTTCTGGAGTCTGGAGAGATGGAAGATTTCATCGCATGATCGGGTCGTGCTCTTGACCTCAATGTGGAACTGCAGAGGCTTTGTCTGCCATACAACTGCAATTTCGATGCCGTTAGAGAGAAGCTACTTCAATAGTGTTTCATCCTTGTCGAAATACGTAACGTCGGACGCATCTTCTTGGTCTGATGAGGGCTGCCACGCAGTGAACATGGAACCAGCAAATTGTCGAAGCTCGCTTGTCCAGTTCGAACGGCGAAAGTCGTCTCCAAGGATGCCTTTTAGCATGCGCCAAGTGAAGTACTCACCCTGCAAGCTAACATCGCGATCTTCGCTAGAGAGGTAGGCTGTCTGGATTGAACCATCCACTTGCACGTGGGAAATACGTTCTGGCGTTTTGTGGCCGATGAGTGCCTGGAACATATTTGGCTTCTCGGTAGTTTTACCAACCAGCACAACCCCAGCGATTTCTGCCTTTCGTACAGAATATCGCAGTGCTTCTCGGGCCAGTCCCTCCTGACTCTTTAGCAGACGTAAGGTCGACTGCAATCTCCCCTAGAGTCTCTTCATTATCAAAGCCAGGCCGAACGCCCTCCTTTGTTGGCAATTCTTCAATTTGCTGAGAGTCTTCCTCCTGCAAGACCATTTCCATCAACCGCGAGTGGCTCCAATTTCCACACAAAAGTCTGCTAGATCGCGAGCAAGGTCATGGTAGGCTCCACCGAGCGTTTTCTCCTTGAAGAGTCGATCCTGGAAACAAACCTGTAGCCCATCCAATTTCGGCTCGACCACGACTCTGCAAGAAACATGCCTTCCCTCGATAGATTTCATACTGTTTCCCTCCCACCATCAACGTAAAGCACAGCTTCGAGTGATGCTCCGCCATAAACGGCGATTTTCAGAAGAGCTTTGGTCTTCTTGTGCAAGAGGTCATTGGACGTCTTTCCGGCACGAGCTCCGTACATCGCGATCCTCTTGAAATGTTAGGAGGTTCTGGATATGGGTCAAATTCATCGCACCTTCTGAGATGTCTGCCTTTGCAGCTGAGAAGACTTGTTTCGTATTCGCTGAGCGTGAAACCTTGGCCTAATGCCTTAGTCTCTTTTGCAGCTCGCGAAAGACGACACTCACGCCGACGAAAGACTTGACTTCCCACAACGTGTAAATGTTGCATGTAGTACCATTCGGATACTGAGAAGTCTGCAAGCCAGATTTTACCATCGAATGCGTCGAAGTACCATTTGTTGTCAGCATAAAGCCACAGGTCTCAATGCGAACGCACTAGTTTCGTCAATTTGGTCTTTTCATCATCTTTGTCGATCTTGCACACCGAATGATAGGCGGATCTTTCGAATTTCCGCCAACCTTCTTCTTTGCTTCAGATGGAGAGAGCTCCGCAAGGTAGCCGCCAAGAGCAAGAAGCAATTGTTGAAGCCTAGAACATTTGCCTTATCATGCTCGAGCTGACGATCCATTGATGTGATCTGCGCAAGGACCATGTCAATGTCTGCATCGGGGATTCCCAAGCACTCATTGGGAAAAATGCTTTTGCTCCGGATAATGAGTCGACAATATGAGTTTGGTTGCAAACCCTCTTTTGGCGTCCCAGACACAGTCTGACGATCTCACCCATTTCTGTGCGGGTGGATAGAAGATCAAACCATTACCTCTAAAAGCGGCGCGGTGCCAAAGTTAGTGTGTTGTTTATAGTATGTTGCACATTACCGGACATCGATCTCGTCTCGCGCGAAGCATTTTGCCAGAGCTAGTACTGGGGAACGACGTCCTTCTTCGTGATCTGCTGCGTCATTAATATTCTGATGCAATGGCATACAAACTGGTAGGTCCCCGGAACGCCAACGCCAAAATGCTTGAGACGGCGCCATGATTCATCCTCAACGTTTGGTAGGTCCAAGAAAGGGATCCCTTACGGAGCCATGCTTTTGAGTTCCCTACAGGGAAGTGGAAATTCATCGATTCGTTGCTTGTTCCCACGTTCGTCCTGTATCTGTGTAGATGCAATGGCTCGGCTGATACCCTTGGGCACGTTCTCGTTCGGGAAAAGTAGACTCCCATGCTTCACCCGATATCTCAAAGAGACAGACGGCAATCGAGTCTCTAAGGAGTAGGCAAACTCAGCCGTGATATCAATACCAGAATGATTTGCAATACGCACAGTTGTGGCCAGTCCAAGTTCGTTCACGGGCCATTTCAGCCACTCGCTGCTTTTCGATCCACGGACGGCGTCCAGGATCTCACCATGTAGCATCAGGTTCTTTGCTGGTCCCCCTGCCAAATGGGGTCTTACCGGATCCTTCGAGTTCCGCAAGTCGATGTAGAGTAGAAATGCGTGCTCCACAGCACATTTGAGGTACATAGCCACAGCTGCGGGTCTTCGGAAGCATCCTGCCCTTGAGGTTATGCTGCGCCTGGAAAAGATAGACCCTATGAGAGGTGAGAACAGACACATTGTATGAAGGCTTAGCAGCCAGTCTGTGTTGAGCAACAATAAGGTCGCAAACTTGCTTGGAATCGACTGGCTTGATACCCAGTTTTTGGAGCAGGCGCAGTCGTGAAGGGCTTGAGGATGCTGAACTGTGGAGCATTTGAATATGGTTAAGGCCGAGCAGAACTTTAACCATTGCATCCACTTCCAACGGCTCGTACGGAATGGTTTTACTCAGTGTTGTAACCCAGCGGCCATCTTGAAGCGGAAGTATGGGCAGCTCAGCAATCTGCGCAACACTGATTTCCTGGTTCTCATCAAGAATTCTTGCCAGCTCTACGTGGAATGCTAAATCCTGGCTTTGAAGACGTCGACCTGACTCAAGTCAATGTAACTTCTGAGGTCGGAAAGGAATCGTAAATGGCACATGATGGGAATGCCAATCCAGCTGAGTTGAGCCTGGTCGAATTCATCATAGTTTTCGTAAAGGAATATTGTTTTTCCTCGGAGTGGACCTCCCTTTTTGGTTCTCAATGCGGGAGGGATCAACATTGCCCTTGAGCCCGGCATCAGCACTTCGCTATTTGACTCGAGGATAGAAGTTTTTCGAAGATTCTGCTGAATCATGTTTGGCAGCGTTGAGACCGCAAAACAGGCCTATTTGTCAACAGGGAGAAAACGGATCCAGGAGTACTTCAGTGTGGTACCCTTGAAACGCAGTGCTGCCAGCTCGAAGGCCTGAGCCAAGCCTTTCAGAAGCATAAGATTCCATTCTGCATGCGAGTCGTCCAGGTCTTCACGGTTTGCAGCCAGAATGAAGTCAGCTTGAATGAGAAACTTTGTGGAGTGAGCAAATACTCAAGTTCGTTTGATAGGTCCAAGACCATTGCACTTATGAAGAAATTAGTCTTGCGGATTGACAGAAGGTTATAGACATTCTGCGGTTGTATGATTGGACGGCCTGATGCAATCGGAAAGGCCAGTGCGACTTCTGTCATTTTTATGCCGACACGCTTGCTGGATTCATGGATCACATGGCCTTGTTCCTCACGAAGAGATAATCAGTGACGATTTCTTTTTTGCCGATAGGGTTGGACACTGTTAGGCGCCGCGTTTCTCCATTGCAGTCACCAAAGTCTTGATAATCTTCTCTCTTAATTTCCATCACCTCGCCATCAACGGAAACTTCCGCTCTTCTCGGTCTACGAAGGAAGAGTAGCTGACTCGGATTGAAGGCTCGCAAGTCGCTCTTTATCCTGTCTTTGGGAGCATCTGGAGCAAGCTCAAGTAAGAATTGCGTCGTGCCTGCCCGCTCGCGCTGCCTTGGGAATGGCATCCATTCTGGGTCAATCATGCCACACAAGCAGCGGGTATCAAACTTGAAAGAGAATCTTTGTGGAGAAATGTGGGTTGCCACTGCAATCTTGGAAAGGCTTTGAAACCAATACCTTTTTCCCAGTGCAGTACGGACGGCGTGATTTGGTACTTTCGCTGATAGTACATATGGCTCGCACATTGTTGTTAGTGAATCCTGCCTCGTTGCTGGAGATAACACTCGCGTTGTTGAGATAAGTGACGATTAACAAGAAGACGAGGCCTGCGTGGGTGAACCATGAGATGCTGGGTCAGACACATGGCAGGGTGAGCAGGAAATAGAAACACTAAGAGATAACGGAATCCTGAAAATCAAGGTCGAAAATTCCCAGAAACACCGTAAGAATGGAAGAAGCTGAAAAACTGTCCACCGGAAGCCATCACCGTTCTTTTCTGTCCGAGAGCGTAGAAAAGCAGCACAGGCACAGAGCCAGGGAGTCCACTTTTTGCGCACAGCACTACGCCAATGTAGATACTTTAGTAGCAATATAAGCTCTTTGTTGAAATGCAAGCCGTCTTTGAACTACATTCGCGAGCCTCTAGATGCACTCGCGGTTGAAATGTGAGCGAAGGGTGAAGAATCAATTATTTTGGTCTGTTGTTGAAATTGCCTGTCCAGTGGTTTCGGATTTAACCTTAGATGGTTAGCGGCGATAATAGCGGATCTTGTGACTGTGCCTGTGCCCAATTAGTGAATGGTCCTTGCTTAACAGAGCTGCCTCTGAACGCAAGAGTGTTTAGGGCCAGTGGCAAAGTTTTTGTGCCCATCCGCCCCAGAACTCCCAGTGGACCTAGGTATGCATAAACCACAAATTCGATTATTGACCTCCGCAGATGCCTCGGAAGTCGCTTCGCCTTTTTTGGACATAATTTACCTATCGTATATAAGATCATGTGAAGGGTGTACATCAAGTCATACCCAAAATCTGCGCTCAAGCTAGAGCTTGAATTTTCCTTTACCCCTATATCAACATAGGCCGTGAGCGGAATGGCACGAACTCCTCACGCTCCATCTCGGGCGACATAACAGGCACAAGACTTTGCCCTTCCTTCGCCTCGTCGTTACCCACCGCATTCGGCGGAGATGGAATAGTCGGAGTCGTCCTCAAAATCTGCATGATCTCTCCCTGATCCGCCAATTTTGCAGCTTGGAGCGGAGTTAGTCCTTCAGCACTTCTGTCTAACACATTGGCGCCGTTCTTGATCAAAATCTTCACTGCTTTGACGCAGCCTAACTGGATCGCCAGAAAGAACAGCTTTTGCACCTGGATTTTCTGGACATCGATCTTCGCGCCAGCCTCAATTAAGACAATTGCCAGGGGATAATTTTTGTGATTCTCTGCAGTAATTAATGGTGTTCTGCCCCAACGGTCCTCCAGATCCAGCTCTGACCCTTGTTTGATCAGTTCTCTGGCGGCCTCTGTGTTCCCATATCCGGCTGCTAGGTGAAGTGGTGAACGGAGGTAGATGTTGACGTCATTGGGAGATATACTGTGGCTTTCAAGGAGCATTTGCAGTATATCCAAATGGTTGCCGTGCACTGCGTGGTGGAGCGCATTGTCGTTAGTGATCGGTTCGACTACGGCCAAGTCTTCCTTTCTTAAGGTAGTAGCCTGCTCAATTAGATCCTTGAGGCCCAGCTTGGCTAAAGACCAGCCTGGAAGTCTAAGTGGCTCCGGTATGCTCCGGAGCGCATTAACGTTGGTCTCATCCCGGCCATCGAGTATGTTTATGATCTCGATGTGGCCGTACTGCCAAGCCACGTCCCGTGGTGTCCTCTTGAATTCATCTTTGATGCTCGAATTTGCGCCTAATTCAAGAAGAGCCTTCGTCACGTTGTCGTTTCCAGTTCGACTCGCATCGTGGAGTGGCGTCAACCCGTATTTGTCTTGATCGTCCGGATTCAGGCCATGATTGACTAAGAGCCTGACTGTATCGGGCCAACTTGTTGTGCTCGCGCTGTGAAGAAGTCCACGACCATCATAATCAAGGCAGCGTTTCGGGTCAACCTCGTACTTGATCATGAGCTCAATGGCGGAGATGCAATGGTAGTCCACGGCGCGGTGCAGAGGAGTGCCTCCCTGATTATCTTGTAACATTGGATCGCCGCCTTTCTGGAGAAGCAACTCAATAATTGGACAGCAATCTCTCGCCGCTGCAAGAATCAGAGCAGATTGTCCAGCTGAATGATCTCGAAGATTGACATTGATCTCAGCCTTTCGTAGTAGAGATTCGACCACTATATAGTGCCCTTTAACAGTAGCAAGGGATAGTGCTGTAGATCCATCAGAATCCTGCTGGTTTACTTGAATGCTGGAATGCTCGAGAAGCCTATCCACAATATTGGAGTGTCCAAGGTATGCAGCCAACATCAGAGCGGTCCGCTTTGATTCCTTAGCATTTACGGAGTTGACATCGAGCTTCTCTTTGAGCAGGAGAAGCTCTGCGACTTCTTCGCGATCCTCGGCAACGGCCTCAAATAGTGGTGTGCGACCACGGCCACTGACAAAGTTTACAGAGGCAGAGTGGTCCAGCAATTTGTGAACAGCCTCGACATGCCCGGCTCGACAGGCGTACATTAATGGCGTCTGGGCGAAGGTCGTTTCCTCGATGTCGACGTCAGCTCCATCAGCTAGAAGCATGCCAATGATTTTGTCAAGTCCAAGCCATGCAGCCACGTGCAGGCCGTCAATACCTCTACGACAGTCCCAGCTAGATGTGCCCCTGTCATCAGTAAACCAGGCAGCTTGTACGTACGCTGCCACCCGGTGTGGGTCCCTGACAAGCTGTAAGGCTGCAGCGTTGATATCAGGGTGTGTACCTGCGCCAAGAGCATGGGTTCCCCAGTATTGCGAAGCATATCCGATGAAGGGATAGTTTTGTCTCCTGTTGTCGAACTCTTCTTTCTCACAGGGCTCAGCAAAAACGTTGTAGTTCAGGTAAGTGAGACAAATCTGTGCCATCTCGACCTGTGCGTCTGGAATCCATTTTTCGTAAACACAATCCAGATACGCTTGTAGAGTGAAATGTACCAACCGCACAGCATTTTCGTCTGCGTCAATTGTAATGAGCCCGGTGCAGGCGGCTAGTATGTCCTCTTTGTCGTAATCCATATAGTCGTCAAAATCACTTTCACCTGGTTCAACCGCAAGAGCGTGTTGCAACTCTGCGAGGCTGAGCGGACGCTGTGCACAGAACACCCGAGCTATCGTTTTCATTCCCAGAGCACGGTCATCCCGGTTCTTTTGATCCTTGATGCGCTGTAACGCCTTTTCGTAGATGTTGTCCAAGTCTTCCGGAAAGTTGTCGAGAGTTTCTTGAATGTGCCTAAGCGTCTGTTTAGATCTCAGAGAATCCAAGTAGAGCTTTGCAAAAAGAAAACGACCATTCGCGCGATCGACTATGACATCAGGAATTCGCTTGACGAGGTCAGGGTCTTTTAGGCATTTTCTGCCGAAAGTGGTAGCATCGGGACGTGAGCTGAACCTCCGATGGTCCCATAATTGCGATCCATAGTTTCCGATCTCTTTGCTAATTTCCCATTCCACATACTGTTGTATTTCTTCAGGTGGCGTCTTCAGTTTTACCTCTACCCTATCTGAGGGCTCCGATAAAGTGTGCAACTGCTCCTTGCACGAATTATCCTTCTCCTCACAGCTTGAGCATATGTCGATCTGACAGATAGAGCATGTAAAGTAGAGTGGGACGTCCTCATCGCCACACACATCGCATCTTACTGCAACGGTTCCATCTTCGCCATCTATTGGTCTAGAGGTGACCATCAACCTCAGCTTCTCCGGAGCCAACTTTCGAACTTCTGCCAGCAACTTTTGTCGGAATGGGCACTCATCTAGTGCATCCACAACTAGATAAACATAGTCGTAGTTGTTGATATACTTTTCCAAGGCCTCGCGAATGTCTTTCTCTCTGGGCGGCGCGTTAGTCGCTTTCGCTTTTGCGTACCAGCCAAGCACCTCCTTCGAGAGTGACAATGGGTTCTGGAGCTGGATCAACTGTTTGAGCAGACTTCCAAGCAAGTTCTTAGAGGTCTGCAGAGAGGTCTCTTTGTAGTTTATATACATACAAATCACGGGACGCGTCTGGCTGCTGTATGTCTGCTGCAAATGGTTCACTACAATCGAAGAGAACACTGTCTAGATAACACAGCGTCAGAAGTTCGCACAGTTCAATATCGCCCGGGCGAGATGTGTCTTACCTTTCCCGAGCCCGCATCGCCATAAAGTCGAAGATGCCAAGGCTTCCCCTTCACCCAATGCCGAAAAGGGAGGGAGTCGAATAACCAATTTCCTCTTCCAAAAGCTGCTTCAAAGATCTGCTCTTGTCTTGCCAGGAACTGCAGTGGCGACAACCATTCCTCCATCTTCGCCTTTTCCGCTTCATTTCTCTGTTCGACCAATCGCTCTTCTTGCCTATTTTGGTAATCCTCAATTGCTGACATACGGCTCTTGATCTCAGAAACTTGAACCAGAGTCTCTCGGCCATCCTCCCTAATCACCTTGGAAATCTTGAAGTCATCTTGGCCCAAGATGAAGCGGATTTCCTCCCGACATTGTGCAAATTCCTGGAGCAGCTCGTCGAACTTGTTCTTGTCCCAATGATAGCGAAGCCTTTTGCCGTACTTCTTCCAGCCCTGCGCTGGACTCAGCTCAATACTAAGCTCCTGTAATATCATATACAACTTCGAGAGTGCCGTTTCAGACTTTTGCTGCGGATTCGGCTCGTATTTGCCCTCCGCTGTCAATTTACCGCTCGTCCTCACCAGTTCAAGCAGGCTCTCATTCCAGTCATCCCCAGGCCTGGCATCTTGGTGGCGCTTGTCGATGCTTTTAATGATTGTGTCAAGGCGATTTAGTCCATCCAGGAGCCTTTCTAGCTCCTTTTTGGCTTTTATTGAGTCGACAGCCCAACCACCAACCTTGTAGGTGAAGTCGAGCAAAGCAGCAACGCTGGCTGCCGCACTAACTACATCCATGATGGTAGAGCGTCCTTGATTGAGAGGTTTTGCAAATAGATAGCTCTATGTCGGTAGGTATGCGTCCTGAGCGTTCCAGGAATGATGGCGAATGCCCTCTGCTCAAGCTTCTATTAGACGCACATCTGCGGCAGCCGTTTGGGGTTCGACAAGATATCGATTGCGGACATTCGAGAACTTGCCATTTCTGACAGGAATGTTCACGGAGGCAAGAGGTGGATGACTTAGCACTTCAGGTCTTATCGGCACCCATCTACACAAGCCAGTTTGGTGCTGCTCATTCATTATTGGTTGTTGCTATTAATTTTGGCCCCCTTGTTTCACAGCACAGGAAGAAGAGTCGACTAACGGCAACACTTTTGGGGTGGAGACTTATTGCTTTGCAGCTGGTACGGAGTAGTTAAAACAATTTAAACCACTTTTTCGACGCAAAAAAGGCAAAAGGGCATGACTATCTCATGGATACGAGCCCAGAATTGTTCTTCAATTTATGTCTCTATGTAATCTATTTCATTTCCAGGACGCTAACCCCGCCTTGACAATACTCCCCAAACTGCCCCCAACCAACCACTCATCTCTCGTCCCACCAGATCTCCCTCCGCCGGACGACCCCAACTTTGGACTTGGCACCGTAGTCGGCGAGTAACGATCTGGCCCCGTCACACTCACTAAGCAATTCGAAGGGAGTGGGCAATACCCTTCCTGAACATTCGGTGTGAAGTTTTTAAATTTCGGAGGGTCCTTGTGCGTGGTGATGCAGTTCAGCCCACCACACGACCTACTGCTTGTTGTACAGGTCTTGACGCAGCGCTCGGTAGCGGGAGAACCGCAGCCGGAGACGGAGATGCATTTGAATCCGCCGCCGGGACAGCCGGTGTCGTCCTTACAGGTTTGACCGATTTTGGTGGATTTAGGGGTGACCGTGTCACTTTGCTGGCCGGAGAAGGATGCGGGTAAGGCGTTCTTAGAGCTGGATAGATCTATAATGCAAGCGATATTGTGACTTATGTTGGTATTGATGTTTGGAGATGGTGTTGGGGTGGCTGAGGTGCTGGGTTCAGAGGTATTGTTCGCTGATGAGGCGTAATATCGGCCGATTGAGTTCGTGACACAGTATTCGGGATTTGTGAATATGGCAGCGGCCGCGTACTTCCATAGGTTGGTCATGTTCCAGAAATTATCCAGTCTGAAGAATACCCTGCAATCAGCGGCTAAGTAGAGGAATTGCAATGGTATATCCTCGTCTCTCCGAATTTGATCTTTTATGTTGATACCTAGGTAGCTGATCAAAACGTCCTCCACGCGGGATGAGAGCAAGGCGCCAGTTGATGCATTGATGGTTGTCGCGACTTGGAAATCGGCATCAAGATCATACGCGCTGTAATATTCCGCGCCACGAGTTCCTGACGGAGCTTGCATTGGGCCATTTTTTGGCTGCCCACCGACAACGACCGAGCGAACTCCATTGTCATGCTGCATTGCTTCCATGAATAGCGCACATGCAGATGAGCAAAGAGCGTCAGAGAGCTAATCTTGTCAGTCACATGGTCGATTGGCTAGGAATGAGGATTGACTCACAATTGCGATGTCTTCCGCTGCGTACGGCTGAGGAGCTGTTGCAGGGCGATTGCCATGGCCGTAAACTGTTATGCCACCTGATGCCTCTTTGTCGAAGACATCACTTGACAAATTGTACCGTTGCTATTTTCCATCTTTCAGTATAACAAGATGAGTGTAGTGTTTGAGAATTACTTACAGTTATAGTGAATTGGTCTCCGTTGTGTATAGAGGGGCCAAAGAATTCTCCCCAGGACGTGAAGTTTTCACCAGTTTCAGCGACGAGTAAATCTGTTGCAACCCAATCGCTGGCAGAAAATGCAGAATAGGCCAAAGGGTCTAAGGTTTGGGTATCATAGTAAGTGGTAAATGTGTTTCCCAAAATGTCTGCGTCCACGGAGGCACGAAGTCGACTCCCGGCAAAAGGTTCTGTGGTGGGAAAGAACTAGAACAATCCATCAGCTAAAGGCATTGCAGCGTGACTTTCGCAGCCTCACCTGCTTAAAAGTGTCGAGGGCCAGAAGCGTATCCCCACCGGAATTTTGCTGCAAGTCAAGCAGAATCTTCTTGAGACCAGCGTCTTTGCTGCGTTGTAAGAAGTTGGCTACGGTGTTGGAAAATTGCCCGACAGAATCGCCGTAGGCTTCAAAGCTTGGGATACTCAAGACACCGAGCGACACATCATGTAGAAAGTAGCCAGTAACTACTCCACCACTGCCAAGATCCTGCTGGATTATGTCAGCAATCTGCGGATATCCATCGTTGTTCCAGCCACTAGGCGTGGGGGTCGCGGTTGGTGTGCTGATCGAGGATGCATCGCCGGCCGATGTTGTCGCAGATGGCGCGGAAGAGGACTGAGCGGAGCCAGAGCCAGCTGTGTTGCCATTGAAATTAAATGATGCTGGGTAAAGTCCCAGGACGAAGTAGTTATAGAAGTCGCCGCCGGTAGCAAGAGGCCCAACGTCACCCGGACTATTGTAGAATGCCAGCCATGGCGCCGGACCAAGCACGGTTCCATTTTCGAATGTAAATGTAATGTTTTCCCCAGGATAGAAAGTGACAAATCCGTCGAAGACGCCAGTGTAACCCTGAATTTCGAGAACAGGACTTGACATAAGTTGATTCCAATCCGCATGAGGTTCGAGACCACCAACCGCGTTCAATGCTGCAAATTGCGCGAGGTAGTCCGCGGCATTTCGGCCGTTGATCAAGCTTATTGCCGATGGTGTCCATCTTGAATCGTTGCCCGGGTTCTCTCTGAGGTCGGGTGTAATGTAAACCTTAGGCAACTCCTTTCCATCTCTTGAAACCGAAACAATATCGTATGGACTTGCAAAGGTAAAGGCAGCAAGAACCCCCGCAATCAATTGAAGATGTCCGTCGTGCGCAGAATATATTATATTCTGCAGGACAGCCTCGAATGCGTACTGATTTGGAAATATTCCCTTGTCAACGTCTCGCTGCAGTTGGTCGAGCTTTTCAAAAAGGTCTATGGAAGGCTGCTGATAGCTTGCAGGAGGGTTCTTGAGGTATGCCGGCGTGGTCTGGAATTGGAGCGTGTCGTTGTAGTACTGTAGGAATCGGGTTGCTACAGCCGGGTTGAAGGGAACGCTCGTTAGACACTCGTAGGCGTCAGAGGCTAAGAAAACAATATCTGCGCCATCGTCAGCCCAGCTCCAGTTCTCTGGATACTGGATGTGTACCTCCTGAGTTCACAATATCTCCACAAATAGTTGGCTGTGGTACCGGAGCTGCCGATGTTGTGGCAGGATCATCTGGTGAAGGTGTAGCGAGGGAGATAATTGCAAACAAAGACGCAACAGCGAGTGAAGTGCGCATTTCTGAGACAAAAGCGAGTAAAGGCGCGAAATTATGCAATAGTAAGAAATATACAATAATAGCGCTCTTTAAGAACGAAAAAACCAGAGCAAAAGAAAGGACGGAGAATAGACAAAGTCTTTCCAGTGCCTCCGACTTGAGGTAATGACATGGCCCCCAAAAAGAGAGGGCCAAGGGGCAATACCAAGTCATGAAGCATGCAAACTAATCATGCACTGCGCAAGAGAAAGGGGCCAAGTGACAAGACGAATTTCCAGGATTTAATTTATTATGCTTTCTTTTTTCAGCTGCGGTTATTCTGAAAGGTCAGTCCATGCCCGAGGCAGGCAGCTGAAGTTGCTTGATAAGTCCCCCGGGTAATTCCCCACCAGGGTAATTCCCTACAAGGGTAATTAGCTCTTATAGTTTTTAGGTAAACAGGTTTGAAAAGTCCTATCTTACTTATCTTCCATTATTCACTCTTCTAATTTAACTTCTCTTAACCCTTACCATCTTAGAGGAGAAAATGTGACACGGTTCGTTCCAGTGCGAGACGTGCAGCGAGGCGTCAGCGTGAATCAGCTGCTAGACGGCAAGACTCAGAAAACTGATGCCGAGCACAAAAGACATCTGATGATTAGCAGCAGTCTGTGGGATGGGAAAGCATCGGAATAGAGAATGGGTTTGCGGGTGGGGAAGAGTCCGGTCTTTCTTTCTCATCTAGCATAAGCAGGCGTCTGCTCTCACAGATGACCATGGGAATATGGATCTTTCCTACCCTTGAATCACCTTCAAGTCTCAACCTTGAAGATTGACCATGGTACGGAGCTAGCTAGATAGATAGAGAATCAGAAGTCTTCACCCATGATGCATGCCAGTGCCAAATTATTTGACTCCCCGTTACTGTACTACGTAAGTGGACATTTTGCCAAGGCTTGTCACTCACCAATGATCACGGTCCATCTGAAAACCGAGCCAATCAAATTACGTCTTGGCAATAATGTAAATCTACAGCAAGGTGCAGGATATATACCCCCGTACGTAGGAATGGAACGAAGAGGCATGCATGGGGTTCTAAATCTGCCAGACCCATGACTCGGGCTGGCTTGAGAGCACAAACGTATTCTTCTTGTTGTTAGGTCTCTGCACAGCCCAAGACCCGGTGTGGAAAATGATGAGATAGATCTTCCATGGTCAGGGCCCCCCAGTATCTGATGAATGAGTGTATGCAGCAGGAAGCTATCTGCGCAAACTAGCAAGGAAGAAGAAAAGAGGCCTATGCTGAGTAAACCGCCAAGGAGGACCTGCAACAGTATCTCATCCATGGAACGAACCGCCGCTTGTTTGAACCATGTCGAAGCTGTAAAGGAGAAAAGAGCCTTGAACTTCGAGACGGACCTTCTGCTTAAGGATGATGATGAACTTTAGTCCTCACCAAGGTGCCTACCGCAGGATCTCATATTTGATATCAACAGTCGTGAGCCAGAAAATTTGGAAGCTCTCAAAGATGAAAGAGCGCGAGGATTCAGTCAAGATATTCGAGCACGAGGACGCCCAAGAAGACGACATCTATCATCAGGGTGCCCTCCCGGGTATCTCAGAACTGACATCAACAGGTGTTGGTCTGAGCGTGTTGGAGCAGTCCAAGTGAGAGAAGCTCTGGATCTCCATGCAAACCTCTCAAGCTCAAGGATCATGATGAAAGGCATTCCTGCTCAGGGTGCCCCCACCCGGCGTATCTTATCAATGATATTACCAGCCGTTTGCCTGAACCATGTGGATGCTACTGAGGAGCAGAGAGCCCTTAACTTGAAGCAAGACATTCAAACCTGGCGACAAGGACGAGAAGATAATCGTACTCACGGTGCCCACCATAGTGTCTCATCGCTGGCATTACCGCTACGACTTACCAGGCGTGGATAAACTCGGGACTCATTCCTCAGGCTGGGTCTGCCCGTGGCTTTTGAAGGAACGTGTGCTGTTGTGTGATACAGTCAAAATCCTAACCATGTATCTGATGGAGCTAACCAGCTGGGCTAAAAGCGAAATCGCAGTAGCCATTGCTACTACCACACTTATGTACCTCGCCACGCCGACTCCTACAACAGTATCATCCGCGGCTGGCGTATTTTATTGTAAAGGGTAAACTACGTTGAGGTGCCCTGCTTAGCCGTTCCGTGTAATTTGAGAATGTAGTATGTTATGCCTTGGTGGGGAACATTATTCAGGCAGATAGAATGGCTTGATGGTAGTAGAAAGTCTGTCAATCTATTGGATCTCCTCTTACTTTAAGCCAACGGATTTCCGCTTTCCAAACGCCGGGCTCGCTTGCTGTTTATTCCTTTTGCGCCTAGCAATCTTCCAGTGGAGCCGGGTGTGGCTCTCCGCTTCGAAGACCATTTTCGGGCTTCAGCAGCCTTGGAAGAATCCAATCATGAAACCTCAACGCCAGGGTGCATCAGGCTGTTTCCAATGCATAGAGTCTTCAGGAAGCTGATATCTTCGCCTCGCTTGTGGAAGTCACTCACAAGCCACATCTGCCCTTTCTGCCCGACGAGGCAGCTAGGCTTCTTCAAGAGCCCCAAGGCTGATACCCACCACCCCGTCTACTCCCTCTCTTGATCTCGCCTCCTCTATCCCTCTCCGATGAAGCCTGTCCACCCCTCGCCTCCTCCAAACTCCTCCTTGAAGCCCCAATATCACTCATAGCAAATGGCAAGAAGAGGGGTTCATCTTCATCCACAACTGGACGGCTGAAGCTCTGTCGACTGCCACCCCTCCTTTCAAAACTCCCACTTCCACCACTCTCAGATCCATGCGGTGGAGTCACACCACGACCGGCTCCGCTACCTCTAGCGAGACGCGAGCGATAGACCTGGTGAATTGACGAGCTTCCAGAGCCAGAACCGGAGTCGGCTCCATCTGCGGTCTTTGGCTGCAGACCTGACGCGAATCTCCGCTGGTAGTCAACAGAAGAACGGCGAGCAGAGATCCCGGTTCGGCCATCGTCTTCTCCCGCGTCATCGGCTTGACATTCTGTCGGTGCCGTCTGCACAGCTGAAACGTTCCTCCTGTCGGCTCCCATGCTAGCGCTACGCATGCCGTATAGCTCACCGACATCGTCATCGTCGGCTACGACACGACGCTGTGCGACAGAGCTTGATCGCCGATAGCTAGGCATGAAGGGCCGAGGAGATGTGGGAATGTCGATGGGAGGAACGTGGGAGGCAGCGGGTTCGCCGACCGTGCCGTCACTAGGCGCTTCTTCGGATAGATCACCACGATCGGCAAGCGACGGTGCCGAATCTTCGGGATCTCGGTGGCTGTAATCGATGATACTGTTTGCGCTAAGTCGAGATGGAATGGCGGGTGTATGGGGGGTATGGGGCGAGATAGGTTTGCCAGGAGATGAAGACGTTGAGGCAGAGGTGGCCGCTACCATTGGTGGCACGCTCGACAGTTGCCGACTGGAAGAGCTCGAGGAGCGATGTAATGACATGGACATGGAATCTGACAGAGCGGCATTTGAATCACGCATCCTATGAAATCTGTTCAGAGCGGCTGCTGTTCGGCGAGTCGAGGCTTCTGCTGCCGAGGCATCCGTAGGGACCAAAAGATCTCTTTTTTGTTCGAGCATGTTGATGAATTCCGCAATATTTTGATCATCCTCGTGGACCGATGCAGTATTTCCAACAGCTGCAGCATCTCCAACCAGACCAGACCCTGGCTGATTTATAGATGAAGCTCCACTTGTCTTGCCACTGTTACCTTGGTCTTCTTCAACCTTCGCTGCACCGCCTGAAGAAAGTCGTGCACGCCTATGACTGAAACTACTGCTATACCTGGTGATTGGTGGTGGTTTCGGTGAGCTTGATGCTGAAGACGTTATAGCATTTTCTGCAGTATTAGATGCTGTCTTTCTGGCGGCACTGGCTGGCACAGCGGGAGGAGGCATGCCCCTGGCTTCATTGAGAACGCCCAGTAGTGGTGCTCGACCTACAGCCGGCCGTGGGGAGCCGGACATCGCAGGAGCCAGTGATGGTGAAGCTGACAGCGAAGGTGTTTTGAACGGCTGGAATGATATTGAAGACCTCCTGCCGGCGCCCGCATTGCCTTCCACAGCTCGCAATGAGGAGCGAGAATTTTGATTCGACCGTTGGTTAGGCATCTGTCGAGTAGGCGGAGATGATATTGGAGAACCAGAACCAAGATCTTGAGCGTTTCGCAATGTTGTAATTGGGCTTGTCCCGGAAGCGGCGCCAATTTGATGAAAGGTGGATAGGCTGCCATAAGCTTGACCAAGATCCGGACGAGCCACAGCATCCCTTCTTTCACTTGGTAGAGATCCTACTTCGTTGGCGGATGTTTGCCTGCGAGAAGCTAGATCATCACCGGGAATACTCGGTCTAAAAAGCTCATCATCTGCACCCATGAAACGGGAACTGAGAAGTGATTCTGAATCATCTACCCGGAACTCGCAATTCAAGCGATAAGTGACTTTGACCGAGAAAGGGCCGGCAGGTGACTCGGTAACGCCGAACGTATAATCAGACACAATCTCCTCTTGTGAGTCGTACAGAGGAACTGTGAGACTGTCTAATCTGGAAAGACTGCCTGATTGTGAGCCGTCAATGATGCGATACTGGAGTTTCAACAGGCTGTTAGACCGGATCTTGGCAAGCTTTCTCGATATTTTCCAGGCTGGAAGAAAAGCACTGTATGTGAAAAGGGATCTGAAAAGAACGATGCTTTTCTTGTAAACAAGCGGCAAGATGACATTCAGATCCGAGGGAAGATCCTGTGGATCCTCGCCTAATTGAATTGTCCACCTTTCCAGAACGACTTCATTCTCAGAACGTCGTCTTCTTTTTCCAGATCTTGTGCTAGACGATGCAAGCGCATCCTGTACATCCCACCTCTTCCCCTGATCGTCCACGATGACTAGATTTTGTTTGGCGCTCAACTCGTCGGTGTTTAGAAAGACTTCGATGACCAAGGGTGGTGGCCTATGCTCTTTGTGGTCACAAAGCTTCCAGGCACGAATCTCGTCGCGGTATTCTTCTGTCTCGTCGAGCTCAACATTGAACTATGCTTTTGTGTCAGCATCTTTTGCTGTATGTTCTTGATGTTCACCTACCCATTTGTTTAACCTCTTCGTATTGGAACCCTTTGCATATGCTGGTGTAAGGTCAAATCTCGAATGAAGGATGATGAGAGCAGCTTTGGTGTGAAAATTCTATTCAAGAAGCTGTCAGTGAAGCTGTCTCTGTTCCTTACCGTATTAGCCTTACCTGAATCACTTGGTTCAAGCGAGTTACTTCGGCAGCTGGATTTGAAGAGGAAGAGCTCGAATCGTCAGCACCGTCAGCACGATCCTGAGGTTGGCGAGAAAAGCTTTCAGCAGGAGGTGTATCTCGATCACGATCACGATCTCTCTGGTTATTGGTTCTTTCTGGATTCGTTCTCTCCGAGCTGGCTGGAGATGCCGTTACCGGCGGAGCACGGGGATGTTGATGCATTTGTAGTCTCTGGCATGTGTAGAGGACTTGGATGTTGGCGTGTGGTCAGGAAGTAGTAGGTCGATTTTATGTTATGCAACGAATGGAGAATGGACGGCAGATGTGACTCTGGTCCATACTTGACGCAACTCATGGATACACAAAGCGTTTCGGACGAAGACGCGGAGTTGACACAGTCGTGGCGATGGTCAAGATGTCGGCAAGGCGGTGATTGATTGCATGCTGGACGAGGTGTTGGGAGGGAGTGTGAGGAAGGAGATGGCACGGTCAAGGACAAGGACGAACGGCGGCTCACATCTGCAGCTCAAAGAAACATTGCAGATGGTGGTCCTCCGATGGTTGAAGATAGATGGATGGTCCTCCGATCCCGCCAACGAGCAATCAGAAGGCGTGAGAGGCGGGCCAGGTGACTCGAGATATCTCATGCAGAAATGCTCGTGATGCAAGACTGCTAGGGCTTGCGGGTGGAGAGCCAGACGGGGCTGCTTGGAGATAGCTAGCTATATGACTGTAGGAGAGAGAATGGAGGGAATATGGAGGAAATGGGTGCAGGTGGAAAGATGGCAATGCGAGTGCAGGACTCACGATAATGGTACCAATGTAACTTAGTGAGTTCGCAGTCTGCTTGAAAGACAGCTAACGGGAAGTGGAGACAGGGATCTCCAACTCGTCACTGATACGCCTGGAACTGTCGACCGCTCCGGGCGAGCTTTTCCAGTAAGTTCCTCACTAAGCTTCCCCGCGCCAGGCTGCCCTTATATCAAGTCCCAATACTGCTCCTTGTCCAGCCTCAACTTCTCCCCCTTTGGCCTCTTCTCAGCATTTACTACTCTTGTGGAGCATCTTGGCGACTGCCTTGACGCCTGGTCAGCACGCGGAGAAGGACGTTCATCATACTATCATCCATTCATGCAATCGCACGGTTAGGCAACCTCCAGATACCTGGCTGCCTGCGTCTGCCGGCGGCCGTTCTCAAGGCAGTGACCGAAGTACCCTGGCAAACAAGGTGATCTTACCTCGAAAGGCAGATCGTCTTCACCCTTCACGAACATGGTACCACCGAGGCCACATCTCCGGATACAGCTCGTGCTCTCGGTCTGTTTCAGGGCACCTTGATGCCAGCTATGTGGCCGAGTGATGCAAAGGTCTGGGTTACAAGTCATTCCAATCCTCCATCCCCTCTGCCGTCTTCAGGCACATAGCTCGTTAGTCTGCTGTGGGACGCTCACGATGCTGAAGGCTGCAACCTATCCAGTCGGGCCATTGGTGGATTCTCGTCTACCAAATGATTCTCCGTGTGCTGGTGCGCTCCTGCTGAAGTTACTATGCCCCATCGGCGTCATCTTTCGAGGTTCAATCCAGCCGGGATCTTTAATAGACAATTGTAGCTGGTTACAATATCGCCGGACAAGTCGAACGTGTTTTACACCGGTATATATACCAATCTGACTTTTGTTGTTGACATCTAGAACAGTTTACACCGCTCATCACTACTCTGGTTAGCTAGGAACTTAGACGATATCACCACTAGTCAGAGCTGTTTCTCCTCTTTCATGACTATACACGTCTGCTATGATCACTGTGCAATACCGTTCAAAGAACTGCCGTATATCTGGAGAATAAACCCCTCAATGCGTAGTGTAGATGGGGGCATCGTGCTGCCGTTATCCATATGATTTCCCGCATGCTCACAAGCTGGCTTGCTATTGGACAGGCGCATTGCTAACCCGCACAATCGCTCCCATATTCCCCCTTCCGACATCACTGCTCTGTTCTCTATTCACCATTTGCTTCGATACTCACATACAGCCACCAGGATCTCCGACCTCTGCTGCAGTTGCCTCGACAAGCATCACGCTTTTGGCCTCCACAATCTCTCGTGACAGCCTTGCCCCTCACTGCCTTTAAACACGCCCTGATCCTTCGAGATTGCAGCGAGGTGAATTATCGGGGCGACAGAAATCTTAGAGGCTTCTGCTTGGTAGCTTATGGTTCAACTGTGGCAGTACTTCCTCGAAGATGACCTCGATGCCTTCCGCCATCTTCTGGCCGACGCCACATTCAACGCCGGCTCACACAAGGGTGCTGGGGGTCATGCCGCACATAAGGGTGTCAGCCCGGCGCTGCCGTCAATATCACCCAGAGATGCATTGATGAAAAATGGAAAGAGCTTGGAAAACACGAGCAAAGCGGCTCGAACTCTCGGAAAGCCAGGTCAAAGGCTGCGTCCGGTCTGTCTCACACGTGCTGATGTCAATGCCAAAGATGCTTATGGCCGAACTCTCCTCCATCATGCTGCCTCATCTTCTCGTGCCAATGGTCTTGGATTTGTGGAAGCGCTGCTCCAAATCCCTTTCATCGACCTCTATGCACAGGATCTGGAGAGTGGATGGACACCGCTGCACCGAGCGCTCTACCATGGTAACATCAATATTGCCCGGACTCTGATGTTGAGAGATACGAATGACCTGACAGAATACGCAACCAACGTGGCACACCATGTTGTTGGAGGCCTCATCAAAATCAAAGATCATGAGGGCAATAGTCCTTTCGAAGTGTTCACACTGACTATTGCCTCTCGAGACCTGCAACATTCGTCGATAGCGATTCCTACATTGAACGCAGAGGACACCAGCTCTGTGAATAGCATCGATGTCGACGACCCCGATGCTGCCGACCGGGCTTCGAGACGACTTGTCAAACCGAGGGTCAACCTTCTTGGAGATGAGGTTTTCGCCTTCGGAAGCAACAAGAATCTGAATCTCGGGCTCGGTGATGAAGATGATAGGCAGTTTCCAGAACCAGTGACTTTGAGTCGTCCGGAGCAGCTCCTGTGTCGGCTTCATATCGATGCTCAAGCCCGCCGTTTGAAAGAGTTTGAGAGCCAAGATTTGCCCTCAGACCAGATTATGGCCGAAGGTAGGGGTGCTTTGCCTGCAGTAGTTAGGAATCAGCGAATTGTCATACAAGAAGTCGTCATGTCGAAACTTCATACTGCCGTGATCACCAACGACCCGGAATCTAATGTTTACGTATGTGGCTTCGGTCCTGGCGGAAGGCTAGGCACTGGAGATGAATCAACCAGATTCAGTTACGTCTGTCTCCAGACTGGAGGGCTTTCCAAAAGGCGGGTCGTTGTTATCGCACTTGGACAAGACCATTCGATTGCCGTCTGTGAGCAAGGAGAGGTCTTCACATGGGGAAGTAACAAATTTGGGCAATTGGGCTACACTCTGCCTCATTCATCTCATAATGCTAAGGACAATCCAATGCAACTGACACCAAGACAGCTGTTTGGCTCCATGAAAAAAGAGATGATTATAGGAGCAGCAGCATCCTCTATACACTCGATCATTTTCACCTCCTTCGCAATCTACACTTTTGGCAAGAACGATGGTCAATTGGGACTGATGGATGCCGATGCTAGGTCCCTCGCAATGCAAATGGTTCCACGAAGAGTAGGAGTTTCAATCTTACAGTCACCAATTTTGATGGTCTCAGCTATTGATAGAGCCACTACAATATTGCTTGACAGCCATGAAGTTGTTGTCTTGACGCATTACGGCTGGACGAAAGTTGTTTTCCAACTAGAAGGCTTTACCAATTACTTCTTGAACGGCAGCTCTGCGACTCGCTATGATCCTGCTGGCAATTTCATTTCGAAAATAATCAATGGTGGGAACACGATTTGTGCAATGTCAACAATTGGGGAAGTCTTCACAGTCGATGTCAGCAAGAAGACAGACCCTTTGCCAACGAATCAGTCCACCACAAATCCTTCAAAGGCCCGTAATGCCCTCCCACAACCTTCCAAGCTCTGGTCGATTGGAAAGTCGCACATGGCCGCCAGAGATGTTGCAGTTGGCCAGGACGGGTCCATAATTCTTTGCACAATTTCAGGCTCTGTCTGGCGGAAGGAAAAGCGTGCCAAATTCAAGGAGACCAGTGCCAAAAAAGCCGACGCCCGAATGAAGGACTACAAGTTTGCTCGCATTCCGAATATCAGCCGGGCTGTAGGAGTCAGGAGTAACGCATATGGAGCATATATTGCCATTCGTAAAGACTGCAACGTTACGCGCCAACAGATCATTGTTGAGCAGCAGTCAATTTGGGATACCCTATTCAACATGCTCACTTTTGGCGATCTGGCCTCTGCCACTAATGACGAAGACTCTGACACGGAAAATCCAAGGCCGAGATTCTGGACACGACGCACAAGTGTTTCAAGTCCAGCGCATGTCAAGCAAGCTATCTTGGTCTCTGCCAACGTTGAGAGCCAGGTTCAGAAGCTTGTATCAAAGCATGAACCGCTTGCAGAATCGCAATATGATTTGTGGATTACTTCCACTGCAAGCGATGTCCGAATCCCGGCACACTCGTTCCTCGTCAAAGCGAGAAGTCCCGTTCTCAGACATGCTTTAGCAGAGTTCCATAAGTCCTATTACTTCTCCATACCTGATGTCATGTCCATCGAATATGGTCCGGATGGACACATACACTTGATCTTCCAGGGTGCGGATTTCTTCACGGTTCTCAACTATGTGTTTTATATCTACACTGAAAACATTGTTGATGTTTGGCATCATACTCAACGAAAGCCTCGCATGGCTTCTCGATATCGGCAAGTTCGCACCGAGTTGATGAAAATCGGTGGCAGTCTTGAGATGGGATGTCTGGAGCGAGCTGCGCGTGTGATGACAGAACCCGCCAGATGCCTACATTATGACATGGAATTGGCGTTCAAAGATCCCGATTTTTTTACCGACGCTGATGTCAGGATTGAGCTTGCCAACGACTCGGAAGTCCCAGCTCACAGCGCGCTTCTCAGTCGTAGATGCCCTTTCTTCGAAGGACTATTCATAGGCAGAGCTGGAGGTTCATGGCTGTCTTCACGACGCGACAGGGTAGAAGAGGTTTCGGATGTAGTCCGAGTTGACCTGAAGCATGTGGAAGAACAAATTTTTGAGATGGTGCTTCGACACATCTATGCTGATACTGGCGAGGAACTGTTCGATGATGTTGTGACAGCCGACCTTGACGAGTTCATCGATGTCATCATTGAAGTCATGGCTGTTTCCAATGAACTTATGCTGGACCGGTTAACCCAGGTTTGTCAGAAAATGCTGGGTCAGTATGTTACGACGAGAAATGTTTGCCAGCTGCTAAATGCCGTCGCACCTTGTTCAGTTGACGAGTTCAAACATGCGGCCTTGGAATACATCTGCCTCAACCTTGAGAATATGCTTGAGCATCGATTGTTGGAAGAGCTTGACGATGACTTGCTTGTGGAACTGGATGAAATGGTTCAGGAAAATCAGCTCGCATGCCTCCCGTTCGCGAGAAGTGGTAGAGCGGAAGCTGAGTTGTTCGATCAACATCCAGAGCTTGTGGCACAAATCGAACAGGGAAAGCAACGAACCATCGATTCTCTCAGGCTTCGCTCTCGGCTGCTTGAAGGCGAGGAGCGCGTACAAAGTGCTCAAAAGACAAGAACTGAAGGGTCAGAACGTGCCAGCTTGACCTCGCCTTCATCTGCTACCAACCAATCCCTAGCGGGCGTTGGGCATATGGCTATAAAAATCCCAGCAGCAAAATCCCAAGCACATTGCTCAGATCTGCTATTTGAGATGGATGAGGAACATCCGGTCGATGACTCAATTAACTCGTCATTCGCATCTTCCAGTGTGGATGCCAAGCATAAACATAGGGAGGATGAGGATGTAGTAGATAATGCCTCTCCGTCTTTCCGTCGGCAGTATGGACTGCCCCAGCGGGCGAATATCGTCGATTCAACGTCTGAAGGTCCAGTTCCCAGCTGGAGCGGCTCATCATTTCCCAGACAATCCTTTTCGCATTCGGCGGTTGGGAAAGCCTCTGGCGCTGCCGTTGACTCGTCTACAGCCGCTGAAACGCACAGCAAGGTATGGCACAGTCATTTGGCTGGCACTGCGAAAGCGGGCTTGAAAGACATCATGGCCCAAACCTTGGCTTCCAGGACCTCAAATCTCACGATCGCAATCAGTCACAGGGACGCTCAGAAGGGGAAGTCTCAACATAGACCGTCACAAAGAGAACGAAAAAAGATCCAACGTCAGCAGAGCAAAGAGAAAATCCTTAATCCATCGGATGAATTAATGACCGAACCTGACCCATCGTTTCCTTCACGTAATCCAACGTCGCCATGGCAAACAATCCAGAAGTCATCACAACCTTCGTCATTCCAAACCAAGCCGTCCGTCGATTCACCTTCACCGCATCCACGTCTGCGCCCTGCAATGACGATGCGTCAAACTGTTGCAGGTGCTTCTGCCGTTCCCAAAGAGATTACACCAGCCAAATCAAATCCTCATCCGCGAAGTGCTTCCACTCCTACTATAGGACAGTCTTCCAACCCAAAACAGCAGATCCAGTCTATTCGCCATACACCTGCTACATCTATCGTCTCCGGCTCCCCGTCTGGGGCTTATCACTCAATGGCTGATATCCTTGCACAGCAACAAGGTGAGAAGAAAGCCATCAAAGAAGCTGCGGCCAAAAGGTCTTTGCAGGAAATCCAACAGGAGCAGGAGTTCCAGGAATGGTGGGATAACGAAAGTAAAAGGGTGCAGGAAGAGGAGCAAGCCTCCGCTGCTGCTACAGCAGCAAAGGCAAACAGGGGAGGGAGAGGAAGAGGTGGGCGTAGGAAAGGCAACGGCAGAGGAGGAGGTGGACCGTCTTCCAAGAAGACTGACGCTCGTAATGTGGGTGGTGATATGTGCTTCGGGAGGCGATGAGGATACCAGGGGACGATCACAAAGAATGGGGGCTGGAAGAGGAAGAGGAAGAGGACGAGGGCCAAGAGGCCAGAATCGAGGCCAATGATCACTCCATTGGCGGAGTAGTTTATCTTCCTGTACATAATGAGCTTGTGCGCTCCGGTGAGCTTGGAACATGCACTTAGATTCAACTCTATTCGACGATTTTCCGACCTGCAATGTTTTGATGGTTTGGATCACAGCTAAACCGTGCACCACAGCCTCGGCCCATTCAAAAGAGGCACATAATCCATACATGGACACAATACCTGCCTTTCTGCCTGACGATCTATGTTGTCTAACAATACATGCCTTATTCTCTGTAATCTCGATGCCTTTTGGTTCAAGATATAATCCAGCAGCCGCCTGCGTCCGAGCTTTTGTCTACTTCATCCACTCACCTTGCTCTGGCTACTCTCCATCCTTGTGAAGTGCTCCTCACCTTCTCCTCCCAATATTCACGGCAACAGTGGAGGCCCTCCATATGTCTCTAACCATCCCCAAAACAATTCTTCTCCTCTCTGCCGCGTGGGCTGTCTACACATTATGGATCGTCCCCTACGAGAACGGTCTCCTCACATCCCTGCTCGACCTTTCAAAGCCGGGGGCGTCTCTTCCGGGCTCGGAACGAGTGCCCGCGCGACACCACTATACTGGTGTTAAACCCATCGACAACCAGATAGGAACTATGGTTGGACTCTTCTGGCCTGCTCTAGACGGCAGCAGGGTGGATGTTTCGCTTGTGTTTCTCGAAATCGTAACTCAAGCCATGGTGGCTTGGGTTTTGGTGACAATTGAGAGTTTACGGGTGGGTAATAAGGGGGTGTGGTATATCACGTCGTAAGTCTCTCCTGCTGTCGTCAGCACGAATGCCAGGAAACTCACCTTCAGCAGCATCACCCTCGCTGGCATCCTGATGCAAAACCTCGGATTCGGCCTCATAGTCCCTCTATGGCTATATCTCCACCTCGCCTACTCCCACACCATCAACCCCTCAACCTCAGCCCCAATAATATCATCCAACCCCCTCCCCCTCCTCACCTTACCACTGAGCACCATCCTCGCCTTCTTCATCCCCAACATCCTCATGTCCCTCACCCCACCTCACCCCCTCTCCCCGGATAACTCGACCAAACAACTCCACGCCGCCCTCTCCCAACTCTGGCCCATCCTCCTCAGCATCTCCCAACTCGTCTTGCCGATCGCCATCTCAGCCTCCACACCTGGAATCAACGCCCTAACCGAAAACGACAAACGAGTCAAATCCCTCAAATACCTCAGACGCTGCTATGCATTCGCCTTCATCTCAGCAACCAGCTCCCACCTCATAGTGACCGGCATCCCGCTCCTGGCGCACTTCTTCCCCACCCTCTTCTCCCCAGCCTACCTCCCCCAACTCCGACTCTCCAACATCTTCCTCCCGCGCTCCCCCCTCCCCCCCATCCACCCCATCCCCACCATCGAAGAAGGCATCCTCCGGTTCGTTCAATGGGATCTTCTGATCGGATCAGTAGCGGTGCTGGTATGGGCGGTAAGCCTGAGGGTGCAGGCTCAAGAGCGCGGGTTCTGGGCGTATGAGTGGGTGGAGGGGCTGGTGAAGGTGGTGGGCTTGGTGGGGGTGGCTGGGCCGGTGGGGGCGGCGGTTGCGGTGGTGTGGGAGAGGGATGAGGCGGTTTTTGGGTGGGAGGGGGAGAGAGAGGGGGAGAGGGAGAAGGAGAAAGAAA
>JAABUK010003269.1_pt1 | contig 27700 bp, 39 predicted proteins | sample 5559141 | NCBI WGS metagenome assembly JAABUK01 (sample SAMN10711869, study PRJNA513367) | rock metagenome | isolation source: Antarctica rocks | place: Antarctica: Victoria Land, Pudding Butte nord | collected 2016-01-03
GCAGCAGCAACACGCGGGCTGTGCATGCCCCACACTTGACATCCATACAGCAAGACAGACACCAAGACAGCCTGCAATAAATGTAAATGCAAGTTGATGGTTTTGCCACACTGCAGCAAAGAATGCGGCTGTGATATCTCTTATGTGCAAATTGTGCCATCAGCTCTCGTAATTACGAGCTCGTAATCGCGGCAAGCTCAAGGCACGCGATCGTTAAACGCAGCCCTTGAACACCTGATTGCAAACCTCTGTCAGCGGATACGATTCACAGACATCTCTGTCTACACCTTGACCGGCAACCTTAGGTAAAACACCTGCACATGCACCATCGGATGAGCATCGCTTTATCAACATTTGCCGCTGTGACGCAATCCTTGAGAATTCTCAAGCTTGCTTGCTGCCGTCAAATGTCTTGTTCAGCACAATGCATACTAACCCCAGCAGCGTGGTTTGGGTCTCTTCGTATGCTTTTAATCAGGGCTTCGAAGGGAAATACTGATCGCGTACAGGTATGGCTCCAAGCGTCCCGGTGAACACGATGGGTAGCCAGGGCTTCAAAGCAAGCTGTCAAGGTCTAGGATGCATGGGCATGTCAGCCTTCTACAAAGACAAACAGCATACAGCAACAGAAGAGGAAAGCATTGCTGTCATCCATAAAGCAATCCAACTGGGAGTCACCTTGCTGGATACCTCAGATATCTATGGTAAGGGACGGCACACTATTTGTCAGCTCAGCTTACTGCTAAGCTATTCTTTAGTGGATGCTGGCTGTGCAACGCCTTGAAGGAGCCTACTTCGCTGTGATGCAGGCCCATTCACCAACGAGGAGTTGGTAGGTAAGATTTGGTCGGTCCTTTGTGCTGAAATGCTGTGGTACAGCGAGATATGCTCCTCAATGGCCCATTCCAAAAACGCAGTCAGCTTGATCCTGCTGTGCAATACAGGGAAGGCTCTCAAAGGCAAAAGATCACAGGTTCAGCTGTGTACCAAGTTTGGAATCAAGTTCACAAAGGAGGGAGGCATGGCCTGTGACGGCAGCCGCAAATATGTCAGGTCTGGTCTCTTCCTCGTAAGCGTCTTCTGTCAGCATCACCATTACTGCTCGCACTGTTGATGCAATGCATGCTGCTGAGAGGGCTGCTTATAGCCTGACAAACATGCATTTGCTTGCCAGGTCTCATTGTAGGCAGATATGTGAGTTGACTGACTGTGTGCGTATCTTGCAGGGAAGCATGCCTGGCCTCGCTAAAGAGGCTGAACACAGACTACATTGACTTGTACTATATGCACCGCATGGACCCCAAGGTCCCAATCGAGGAGACCATGGCTGAACTCAAGGCATGACTTCTTGTTAGCATGCTGCATATCCCTGTCTGACTGGCACAACCTGGAAGCTGTCTCACTGTTGACTGACCAGGGGTGCGGCACTTCTTCTTCCTCTGAGCACGGCTATACTGCATGTGCTTGTTGACATGCTAGCCTTGCTGTGCTGACATGTGACGCATACAACCTCTTTCTGGCATCCTGTCTGATAAACTTTGTGTGTCCCAGAACAGCATTAAATGATTCATTCAAACTCAGCTTTTTCATAGGCATTGTCTGTTGACTCCTCTGATAAGTCCTAAAGACGCGAAACATAAATTGGTTGATTGATTGAAACAGATTGAAACAAAGCCAGAAGGTATTCAGCATCACTGCTTATCAGTGTCAAGCCACGTGGAGCAACCTTTTCAGAAATTAGAGCAAGAAGGTTCTGGCCTGTCATAGGCACTTGTTGAGGAGGGCAAGATCAAGTACATTGGGCTGAGCGAGGTGGGTGCTGACGACCTGCGCAAGGCACACAAGGTGCATCCCATCACAGCTGTTCAGCTGGAGTGGTCACTGTGGACCAGAGATGCTGAGGTAGGTCTTGCAGCTTTCATTGCTCCCAGCGGCACGCCCATCCTTTGCTCTTGAGTACACTCAAAGCAAGCGCAGTCCTGCTCAGGCCCTGGATTGGAAAATCTGAGTCGGTTCTGCATCTGCTATCCCAGTCCATTTCACAGCAGCAGCTGTGACTCTGCCTCTGCTGTCCACTGTGAGAGCAGAGACTGCGTCAATAGCATGTCAGGGCTGATAGTCACACCATCTGGCATGTAGTTGATTATATTGTACCACAAGATACAATCGAATTTCAAGTTTTTTTCCCAAAACAGAAAAGTTATGACTCAATCTGAGGTGCACATCAGAAGATGACGACCACTTGCTGTGATGTGCAGAAAGATCTGGTGCCTGTGTGTCGTGAGCTAGGCATTGGCATTGTGGCATACAGCCCCATTGGGCGTGGCTTCCTCACAGGCAAAATCACTAAAATGGAAGACTTGGACCCGTCTGACTTCAGGTTGACCACCCCTAGGTTTGCTGAGGCCGCCTTCCAAAAGGTATGATGGCAGGCATGCGCAGTCAGCCTCAGCAATCAGTCATTGTTTCAGCAGCACTTCCTAAGTCCCCTTGGTCACCAGACTGCTGTTCTGCTGTCATGCTGTCTCAGATTGGTATCGTGTTGTGTCCATTATACGCAGCATCGCTATCTTGCTGTCATGTATTTATACGGTGCTGTGTCCATCATAAGCAGCACTGCTAGGGCTTGATTTGTTACTGCACACACATCTTGTCAATGGTATGTGTGGGCATTTGCTGATACAGTGGGTGTTTTCACAGAATTTGGAAGTTGGTGGAGAACGTAAAGAAGCTGGCGGCCAAGAAGAATGTGACAGCCGGTCAGTTGGCTCTGGCATGGGTCCAGCATCAGGTATGCATTCAGCAATACTGTTCCCATGCTTTGCACAAGATCTTAATGTCTGGAAGATGACATGCAACAGCATGATACAATGTGAACGACATGCATCGCCAGCAGATGGTGCCTTCATGCGACAGCTCTCCCTTAGTAGCACACCGTGAAATGTCTTGCGTGATGCGTGCTTACAAGATCGCACGTGTGTCAGCACCTTTTGCAGACATACTGCTGCCTGCTGATGGCTTTCAGAAGCACAGAGATGCTTCAGGTCATCATGCAGATATGATCAAAACCTGATACACATGGTGCCTGGTGCCTCTGCATCCTGAGGGGCATACTATGCAGAGGACATGACATGTTGTCCTGTTGCAAATTATACATGTGCACAAGAGGTTAGGATACCAAAGGCAAGTAATCATTCATTACTCGAAGAAAAACTGGTTCTGACAGAAACATGCTGTGCGTGTAGGGCAAGGATGTCTTCCCAATTCCTGGAACCAAGCGTGTGAAGTACTTGGAAGAGAATGCTGCTGCAGCTCAGATCCAGCTTACAAAGGAAGAGCTACAGGAGCTAGGAGATGCTGTGCCTGAAAGTCAGGTAGAAGGCAATAGGTATAATGAGGTTATGATGAGTGGAACCTATAGCCAGTATCACAAGGCCAAGGCTGCACAGTAGCACATTGTGACATTGGACGCGCAGAGTGTATACAGAGTTACAGTAGAAGTCAGTCGCTTCTGGCCTAGGTAATGCATATCATTGCCTGTCAAAGCTTTGCACAAGTTATATATAGTCAGGCGGAATTTGCACATGACTGGTTTGTTTGTTGTGTTCAATAAGAGTGTGGTGTTCAATCAGACTTCAAACGTCACAGTCTGCAGCCAGAGTTACAAACACAAGGCGCACTCTCATGCACTACTCCATGATGAAATGTTTGTTTTGAGTCAAGTAGTTACTTTCAATGACTGTGACCCTGCAGATCAGCCATCATGGCATGTGCATGCCATTTCTGTTAGTACTACAATCATTCAAGTGGCATGAAAGACACAGATGACTTTGACTTCGAGATTTCTTTTGCATCTGAAGTTGTAGAAGCTGTCAGCAACCAGCAATCGTTTAGGACCAACATTGCTTTGGGGCTGGTATTGACATGATGCACATTTTTTCTGACAGCCTTGCAGTCGTACAAGGTGTGCATGAGTACTGATGGCAGACTTGGTCGTTGACACAATTTTGCGGCAAGAGGCATCCGAGTGACAAATTGGTAGTGCATGAGCGTGTACCACAACCTCATACACTGCACCAGCAGCACGCAAAAAAGCATCCTCCAAGGAACTAACTTTGCAATTTGACATGGTACAACAAGTGTTTGTTATCAACACACATATTACCAATGATACATATTTCAGAAGCATTCAATGATTGATGGTGATAGTCTCTGCATTTGTTGCTGCTGTCAATCAGCAGACGGGCGCAGCATGAACACCACCATGCCAGGTGCATTCCAGAACTCAATCAGCCTAGCTGCCAGGTACTGCTTGACAGCTGGCAATAGCTTGGGATTCTGCTTGACACTGTGCAGACCTTTGCCAGTAACAACCTCAACCTTCCAAATACCTACAGCAAGGAGCAACATGATCACAACACTGCCATGAGCTTCATACTAGATGCTCACCTCTGCATATATGACAGATGACAGCAACATCATTTAGCAGAGAATTGGACAGACATAACAAGTTGCACAAGAGTGAGCCATCTTGCTGGCGATGCCTGATCTGCCTGTCACAGAAAGCAAAATCACAGCACATGAACTTACATTTCATCTTGGACAGATCACTGATGGTCTTTGCAACTTCTTCCAGAGCCTCATCCACATGCAGTGCATGCAGGTCCAGTTTGAATGTGTTGCTGCGCTCTGCATTCCTGCACAACCAGTGGGCAGATTTTCATCAGCTTAATAATGAAGCACAGAAATGAACGCTCTCAGCACAAGTCTGTAATACCATGATGCAGATATGAAAGCTCTGACAGCAAAATGAGACACAACGGCTACACACTTTGCGGAGTGATGCATTTCATTGCCTCCTGTCACAGGCAACACCACACATTCCTTTCCTTCAGTCAATTGTGGACCTCTGAACATGCAAAAAAAACAGCAGCAGAATCCTCACTTGGTTGGCTGGACCTTTTTCTGGGTTGCTCGCTTCTCCTCTGCAAGCTTCTGATGCCAGTGATCTATCCAGGACTCATACAGCCGCTGCTTCTGCACATCACCAGCCCGCATTGCAGCCTGGAACTCTCTCTTGCAGACTGCAATCTGTTCTTTTGCTTCTGTGACCTTCTGGCTGGACCCCTGTATTGCAGCGTGGGACATAGGTGAATGGTGTTAGACATGTTGCCTTGCATGAGAGGCTGTGCAGATCTTAGCGAGCTGCATCCTTGCCTCATCAACAGAGAGTGTGTGTGAGCTACAGACTGAGGCAAAAGCCACAGGCCACCTTGAGAGATTTGTGTTGCAACAAGCTTGTATGCAGCATTGCACAACACACAAACCACACAAATGCGAGCCTTGCCTGATGTTCCATTCATGCACACATAGTTAATGGCTGCAAAGCAGGAAACCAGTAAAGCCCTTTGGTATGGCTTAACAAATATGACCACAGCATAAATGGCCTCAAATAGCACTGAATCAGCAATGCCTGGGTTCTGCAGATTGGCATTGGACACTGCTCTATCAGGTGAACTTTAGTAGATAAGCATGGCATGAGGACACTCACACAGGACTGGTCACCAAGCTCTGTCTTCAAGGACCGCTTCTGCAGACCGCAGGACCTCTTGCTTGCAGAGGCACTGCCAGGTGCAGAATTGCCTGTGCCAGGTGAGAACCTGAGAGGGAGGCCTGTTATGGGGTCCAGGACAGACCCCACAGGGGTTGCCTGTGCCCTTGGGCCAGGAATTGCCTGTGCCCTTGGGCCAAGGGTTGCCTGTGCCCTTGGGAAAGAGGGTGCCTGTGCCCTTGGGCCAGTTGCTTGTGCCCTTGGGCCAAGGGGTGCCTGTGTCCTTGGGAAAGGGGGTGCCTGTGTCCTTGGGAAAGGGGTTGCCTGTGCCCTTGGGAAAGGGGGTGCCTGTGCCCTTGGGCCAGGGGTTGCCTGTGCCCTGGGGCGGTACCCAGGCTTCTTGTTTGGGTTCCCTACTGCTGATGTGGCACTCTCATGTCGCAGGACCTGCAAGCATTTTTGCGGCTGCAGCCCAAACAATCGACCTGCCAGCGATTGCGAACAGTATTTTGACATATGTTCCGACATGTTGGATGCCGATGTGACTAACCATAGTTCTGTGTGTTGCAAAACATCCCAACAGCTTGGATGCTGTATTATGTCATCCTCAATGTTGTATGTGACCAGCCAGAGGAGTGGACCAGCCGCAAAAGCAGTGTGGAGGTGAAAAGCGCACCCGACTTGCTTTGATGATACATCCCTCATGTGCTGCCAGCAGGTTTTGCAGACGTTCATAGCTGACATGCTGGAATTGTCCCTTCAGCTTCTTCACCTTCTGCTGCATGCTTGGCTCTTCAGTCACTGGCTGCTCAGCATCAGTGTCCTGTAAGCACACAAACTTGTCAGCACTGCAGGTAGCAGTTCACACAGGTACTCTTGCAAGCACACATCATTGTCAGCAGTACAGTTTGCAACTCACATAGGCACACCTGCAAGCAAACAAGGTGGTCAGCACAGCATGTAGCAACTCACACAGGTGCTCCTGCAATCAGACAATACTACCAGCGATTCAGTACAGCAACTCAGATGTGTAACAGAAACTGAAGGGCTTGACGCATGCAATCTTGCAAGACGGCGACAACATTTGCAACAGTTGGCAGATATGTTTTTGGGCAAAGCCGACCCAGGGCCATTTTAGCCATCAGTAAGGTGCCACATCAGCTTGCAACTGGACCAGCATTTGACTGTGACAGCTGACAAGACCAGCCGCATCATCACTGCAAGCACTTGACACAGACCAGCATAGAGCATGCTGTGACAGGTAGCACCTCTCACACAAATCAATTCCGTGTTATCTGTACTCGCATAGGTAGGGCAATAACAGCTTTTTGCATGCCAAACGCTGATTGCCTCATACCTGCTGCATGGGTGCCAGCTCATGTGTGCTGCTGCTTGCAAGCTGGTCAAGCACAGACTTGGGTGATGATTCTTCCTCCTTCTGCAGCTGCTGTGCAACTGCCAGGTCTTTCAGCTCAAGGTCTTGCTTTGCTGAGTCCTGCATAGGTTGCACACTGTGCCTCAGTATGCTGTCAAACAACAGAAAAGCGCGCTTCTGGACCATGAGCCGTTGCAAGGGCTGGACTCTGTGCATTGAGCTCATCAATGCAGAGGCATCAATGCACCAAGGCTAAATTCTGTGCATTGATAGCCTCTATGCACAGATACCAGGTGGAGTCAATGCTTTTGAGAGCACAGGAGCATCACAACCACAGGAGACACCGTGCCGCTGCAACACAAATTAGGGTGCACACCTCAACCACACTTGTGCATGCAGACGTTCAGGCTGGTACAGCTTTCAGGCTCTAAGTTCAGCTGGCATGGCAGAGGTTGCAATCAAAACATGTCACCTGCTCATCAAGATCCTGCCCCAGGCATTGCTGTATCAGAGCAAATGCATTGTGATAGTTCCCAGAAGAGGCATCCAGGTATTGCCACACCTCATTGCTGCTGAGCTGATGGAACTGCTGCTTCAGCTTGACAAGCGTGTCGTCGAAGCTCAGATCCTGCACATCATCACTCATAAGTGAGCGAGCTCCTGAACTTGTTTGAAGCATGATGACCAAGCCTTGAAGCAGTTCTCGCGATTGCTCAGAAGCAAACATCTCTCATATGTTAAATGCTATATGGGGACAATGCCAATGCCAGCAGATGATGCCAGTGTGATCATACATTGCTGCTATCTTTCCTGCTGCAATATTGTGGCAAGGGAGAAAGTTGAATGTATGCAAAGCGCTGTTGTAGTCATGGTATCTGACCTGTACAGACTTTGATTCATCCATCAGAAAACCTTGAGCCTGCACTGGAGGTTCAGGCTCAAGAGGAAGACTCTCAGCAGCAGCAGATGGGCCACCATCATCCATTGCATGGCCTTCCCATCCCGACCACACTTGCAACTGGTAGCTGGCTGCACCAACATCATAGGCAGCTTGCTGCAAGGCGTTGGCAACAACTCTCTCAGAAAGATCACAGAAGATGGCCCGCAGCTGCTCTAACTTGGCATCAGCGTCTCCAGGGACGGTTTCATCAGCAAACAGAGGTGCAGAGTTTGGGAAACTTGACTGCTGAGTGATGGCATTCCTGGAGGCTAGTGAGACAGGCTGATTTAGGGCTGGCTGCATGTCAGGAGTATGCAAGCTGGCCCTGGGCTGTGGGAACAAGTCATTGAACAGAGTATCAGATATGGCCATGCTAGTCTTGCCAGGTGTAAAGCTGCTTTCAGATGTTGGGGACGCAGCATCTGTATGCCAGGCTGAGTCTGGAACATACTGCTCCTGCGGCTGGGGCAGCAGTGTGTCCCAGTCAGAAAGGCTTAATGCTTTTGCAAACGAGTCTTCTGCAGGTTTTCTACTGCTTGAGGACCGCCTCGTGTTCAGGAAGTTGGAAGATTGCTGGGAATGAAAGACTGGAATAGAGCCAGAGTTTGACTCTGGGTCTCCATCTGTCTGCCAAAGTTCGCAATCAGCTGCAGCTGTGCTTTGCAAGATGCTGCAGGACTGCTGACCAGGTGCAGGAAATGCTGAGGCAAAATGGCCATCTAGACTTTGAGGTAAAACAGGCTGCTGCATATTCTTCCATGATGGGTCAGCGCAAGGAATAGCTGACTGAAGTGTGTCATTCTTGTGCTTGCAGTCTGCACCGCTGACTGTGCTGAAAAACTCTTCAGCAGCAGCTGCAGGACATTGCGCAAACGAGGCACTGTCTTGGGCGCTTTGGTCATATGGCGCAGCAAGCATATTTCAGGGTCTGTCCTGCATACAGGTTTCAGGCTCAACTGCAAACACAAGTCACCTCAATATATTGGCTGGACAGCGATGTGAATGCAACTCAGCTATGGCTTACCAGCAGCAATGTGTTGACAGATAGAGTTGGGCTGTTGCGTGACGTGCATCTTGACGCTAGTTCCGTTCGCAAATATGTGCCCGGCATCTGAAGCCAGGCTTTAGAATCCATCGCGCTTCAGCATTCAATATAGCACACATTTCGCGGAAGCGGTCCTTGACCTCGGTGTCATTGACAGAAGTTCACCAAAAGCCGTGTATCAGAGGTGAGCTTGAGTGACGTCACACCAAGTGGTTTGCCGTGTCTTCGCGGAGGTATGTCTTCTCCTTGATGCTGTGTCTTCTGCTACCTTGACGTGGCATCCCATCACACCCTACCTGAGCACATTTTTAAAATGCAGTCATTTGCAACATCCTTCTGCAATTATCTGCGCTGACTGGTTTGGGAATACCTGCAACTTTACGTTTGAGTACGTGTCGTCACCCGTTTCTAGAACCTACCTCACCAACTTTGCGCTGTGCAGTTGCTGACAAAAAGGTTCTTGCCAAGTCCCAATGGCTTCGACAGCAGTGCTCAACGTTTCAGGCCCGGGCAAGCTCTGTCGTCAGCCAGAAAACCAGCTCGCCAGCGCCGTGAGCCGTCTGCATCTGCGCTTTCCTTTATACCCTGACAGTATCATACAGGACATTCTGGAACAGCTGGAGTTGGACGAAGAAGCAGCAGGTCAACACCTGGCAGATATGAGCGGCGACGATGTCTCGAGCAGTCCAGAGAGGCTTCAATGCTTCGAGTATTCCCTCTGTTTCAAGGAGAATGAGCCAGACTCCCATAACTATCAAGTTGAGCAGTTGTTGCCTTCAGCAGCTGGGTGGGGGCAGCTTGACTCAGCGCTGCAAAGTTGTCAAGAAAGTTGTCTTCAAGAGGACTACTCTGGGATGTGTCCTCCTGCTTGGCAGAAGCCTGTTGCCCAAGGGGCTTTCTGCACATCGCCAGATAGCATGATTGCAAGTGCATTGCAACAGTCTGGCGTTGACATGAATAAGGCCAGCGATAATTGCTTGGCTGAGTGGCAATCAGAGGAGGATGCAACAGAACCTGATTGGAGCGACAGCTCACCTGAGTCAGACTATGACAGCTCATCTGTTGCTGCTGAGAGCCTGCCTGATTTTGAGTTGCCATTGCGTGCTCCAAAGTCGCGCTTCTACAGGCCAGACTGTCCACAAGTGAGGTTCCAAGCTGGCATCTTTGATGCATGCTATAGAATACAGCTTGAGTAGTAACACATGGTGGGCGTGTGTGCACTGGCAATCACGCATGATGTAAATTTCTGTTAGCATCTGCTGAGCTGTTGCTCCAAGTCATGCAGCATGTAATGCCTGATCATGAGACTAAACTGAATAGTTCTGCCTGGCTGCAGAACTTGCTCTTTGAAGACAAGGTTGCAATGCTGAAGGAGCAGTTCTCTGAGCTCACTCATGCTGAGATCTCCCAGATGCTGACAGCAACAGATGGCATCTATGATAGCGCATATGCTCTCCTTTGTCAGCGCATGAAGGAATTGCAAGAGCAGGTCAGAGGTCATCAAGTGTTGAATTTTGTGAATGTTGGCAGAAATTCCATACCATGCGCAGCTCTGCATTTGCAATACAGCTGTGCTCATGACAAACAGTAATGCCATGCAAAGTCTGTTGCAGCCATTGTTGATGCCGATCATGCTCTGTGCTGTGACATTGCTGGCATGGCTTTTGGTCTCCTTTATCATCTTTGTCCTTGTTCAACAACACCTGAGATTTGTCTGCCTAGTCCGGCAGCATCTCACTTGAAGGTGTGCAAATTTGCAGGAAGCAGCAAGGCAAGTTGCAGAGGCCAGGGATCATGCTATTGCCCTGAGGCTTGAGAAGTTGGAGTTTCCGTCCGCATTTGCACCTGATAAGGTATCCCCTCTCCACACAAAGGCTGGATGTGAGCGCCTTTCATCTGCTTACAACTCATGCTTGCGGTCAATAGTTGTGCTGCAGTGGCCATCACCAACTCAAGCTAGACTGTGTCTCCAAGCTGCTGATGACAACAATCTTTGTGTTCACAACAGATGGAAGTGCTGAGGCCAAAGCAGTCAATCAAGCTGTATGTAGCTGCACATCAGTATGACTGTGGGCCCCTTGTGTTTCAGGTGGATGAAACTGGGTGGTTGGTGGCTCAAGACCCCACCATGAAGGACAAGCTGGATAAGCTGAGGCAATGGTACCCAAACACAGACTTTGATACTCTTCAGAACGTGCTGGCAGCACATGAAGGCGACATGCACCAGACCAAACAGGTAGGCGCTCACCATGGACAACTGAACCTTGCATCTGCAGTACAGGGCCCACAACAGCCTCAAGATAGCTCTTCTACATGCATTGCTTCAAACAGCCTTGATGCAGTCCCATGGCGTGATACGGCAATCAAACTGTATAGAAGCCATTTATGCTCACTCAATTGCAGCATCAACTGCATCATCAACTGCATCATCAACTGCATCATCAACGGCATCATCAACTGCATCATCAACTGCATCATAACTGCATTGTCAACTGCATCATCAACTGCATGGCAAGACCATTGTCAGATCTCATGACCGCCTATTGAAGCACTGTGCCGCCTTGTGCAGTGTTTGAGCTCTCAGTTGGCTGACAGTCACACCCACCAGGAAAGCTCAATCCCCTGCATTCCGGCGGGCACCTCCAGCTGGATCCCTCCTGGACCCCAGCTCAGGGCGTTCCAACACCACCCCGCCTGAGTTTGGCTTCCCTACACCTGCTCATGCATCTGCTGGTGCATCTACCAGTGCAAGCAGCAGGCAGCACAGAAGGATGATCAAGACTGGGCACACTGACCTCTACACTGTGAGCTACTGCATGCTGACAGTACACATTTGATGCTGTCATTGTGTTGCCACTGAGACCATGACTGTCAAGTTCAGACACCTGTCAGCAGCTACAGGCTGCCGCCTCAGGAGGCTCATGTCATGATTACCAACACAACTTGTTTTTGGTTTCACTCGTCTGCTGCTGCAGATCCCACTGCAGGAGCTCACATACTCTGCATGGTGTGATATGTCTGTCTGGCAGAGATCAGACACTGTGTGCTGCCTTTGCGCTCATTAGCATTCATCAGCACGTGCAGTCATGGCCAGCACTTCATGCCTTGTTCCAGTCACCAATTTACTTGCATCATCTCTGTGGCTATTGCATGCCTGTTTGTACATCGAACAATGCAGCTTCAAACCGCTGAGGTGACTGTTGTGCTGTCATACTGCAATCAGGTGACATGTTCTATGTGAGAGCGTGTTTGTGGGGCGCATCATTGCATGATTTGTGTTATGGAGTCGCATTGTGGCCCAAAACTAACGAATGGGACACTAGGATTTGGACTTTTGCCTGCTCAAGAACCCAAGTTGCAATCCTTCCCGAAGAATCGTCCTGGTGAACAGTTCTGGGTCCGAATCCCACATGTTACACTTTGGTGCAGGAGGCGCGCCAGAAGTTCAGGGAGGCACAAGCACAGATTGCAACCTGCAAGAAAAGCTTCCATGCTGCAAAGAGGGCGGGCGACCACCAGAAGCAGCAGATGTACACCTCCCAGATTGAGCACTGGCAACATGTAGCTGCGGAGGAGAAGCAGAGAGCCCCAAAGACCATCTTCTCCAGCAAGTGAGTATCTGCAATGCATGCAATGCAATGCATGTACGACTTTGTTCAATCAAATGTATGCAGACCAGTCATGGCATCTGATGGCTAAAACAAGTCAGACCGGTGGTCATGTTGCACAAAAGTACCCGGGTTTCCACGTGACATCATCCGCTTGCAAGAGCAGATCTAACATCTTCCACATCGGGTGCTGGTGTCATTAAGCATCTGAGTTGTGTCATTTCATTGGTGTATTGTACCATATCAATGTGTTGCGTTCGAGTCTGTTGCATCCCCAAACTGTTTGCTGGACACAAAGTCTCAATACTGAAGCAAGTTGCATGCTATCTGTGCAGGAATGCAGACATCAGCAACACATACAAGCTGGACTTGCGTGCACTGCGTGTTGAGCAGGCCTTGGAGCAGGTTGAGAAGACCATCAATGACCTGTCCAGCTTCAAGTGTAAGAACCTCACCTGCCCAGCCATGCTGTGTAACAAAGACATGCAGCCCAAGACCTTGATGTCTTTCAATGAATTGCTGGTTTTCTTGTGCATCATCGTAATAGATGATACTAGCAAGGTGTCTTACCAATGCCATAGAGTCATATTAGAAAGGTGTCTTACCAATGCCATAGAGTCATAGACTCATCAAAGCTCTGTTCTGCCCATCAGTTCCATGTCAGGGGAAGCTGATGTGGTCTCTTGCTGCAGGCACTTGGATTGTTGAGACTACCATCACTAAAGGTGCTGGTCGGAACAATGTATTGCCAGCTGTCAAGCACTATCTGGCAGACAGGTCTGTAGCTTTTTGGGAGGTGCCTGGCATGCTAGTTTTTAAGCTGCGCCCATCTGACAATGAATAGCTACACGAGATGCAGTGACTGCAGACCAAAGATATTGAGGAGTTCCTGACCCCCGCGGGGGTCATGTGCTTTGGCTGTCTCACTCATTTCAACTCACCAATAGCTATGCCACTACAAGCCGGGCAGCTTCAAGCTATAGTTGCATTCAGATAACGTGTTGTGGTCCAGGGTGTTTGCAGAACTGATATGCAGACTGTACACAAGATTTAGGGGTATACCACCATATAGTGTGAGTGTTGCTGAGTTGCAGGTTCGGCCTTTCCACACGCTGCATTTGCAGCCATATTATGTGATATCTGCTCTGAATCCTTTGCTGAGTTGTCCAAACACCTGTTTATATTACGTGTGTAAATATAAAATTAGTTTAGGAATCTAAAAGTCCGAAGACTACTTGGTCAAACACACATTTACAAATTCGGTCAGGCAACAGTCGTTCACGGGAGAACAGAGTTCACCGGAGCTCTGCCTTACTGGTGAGTATCTTTGATGCTGGTCCAAGGTTATGGCTGCACTCGAGTCCTGCCATATGCCACCTGCTGTTGCGAACTCTGACCCGCAACGTGTTCAACGCAGAGGTGTCTAGGCCGTTGGCGAGGAGTGCCCCGAGCAGGTGTTCAGCAGCATCTGCGATGAGCTTGTTGGATCATGCTGTCGGGCATCTGCAGGAGATGTTTCCACAGCACTCTGCAGTGTCCCTTGTTCACCTTCTGGAGCGTCTGCACTTTGATGTCGGTGCAGCAGCTGAACAGCTCCTTTCCACGCCTGACAGTAGGAGCCCGTGCACGTCTGTAATTCACCTGCCCATAAATGCCAAAGGAGCTGCTTCAGTCAGCCCTGAACTGGAGGATGTGGACATTTCTGACCATCTTCAGGTCACTGAAAACACAGCTACCTCAGCGCCTTCTTCAGCTGCTCTGCAGCAGTCGTTGCAGAGTGCTCCACAGCAACACATCCAAGCACAAAGCAGCCTTGGACTTCTGTGGTCTGAGCCAGCATGCCGTGTTGCCCATGTGCCTCTCATCAACCCCACCCCCACCCCCACCCTCATCCAAGCTGCTCGGCCCCAGCAAGCTTGCAGTCCTCATGTCACCCCCAGCACTGCAGCAACTCCACCCTTCTCCAAAGATCCCTTGGCCTTTCTTGATGACCTTGTCACAAAGTCTGTCAGCGGTGCAAAACCGTCAGCCTCACCACCAGAAGCCCTCTTCTTCCATGGCCAACCTCCATCTGCCCCAACAACACCAATGACCTCAGCATCTACACACTCAAGCGTGAGCACTGCCTTTGGCAGCATGACCGCAGCTGCCACTGCTGGTCACACCGGGCACCAAAGCTTGCGCTACCAAAGCGTTCCAGACTTTGATGACAACAACTCTGACTCAGATTGGTCTGACGCTGAGGACTCAGCAGGTGGCGGTCCCGCCAATGTGCAGCCATCCCGCTTGTTTGGTGATGCCCACATTCCCAGGGATGCCTTTGGAAAGCTGGCAGTGCTGGGAGAGCCTTTCCAGAAGCTGGGGCTTGAGCTCATTGCATGCACTCTGCTAGAGGCTGGCTTTGACGTGACACTGGCCAGCGACAGGTGCCTGGCCTTGCTGAACAGCCAGAGTAATGCAGCAGAGCATGATCAGGAAGCAGAAGAGCGGGTTCAAGCTGACTCAAATCTTTCGCTGGTGAGTTGCTGCATTATATCTTGGCATTACCATCTACTGCTGAACAGAAGGAACAGTGATTTAGTGCCACTGCATGCCTTGACATTCCCTCTGCGTCATTGTGTCAATGGCATATGCATACAGAAACCCATAGCATTTCGTTGTTTCCTTATGTTATATACTGTGCAAAGACAAGTGTGCAATAGCTGAATGCTAAATCTCATCTCAGCAGCTGAACAGACTGGATCAGATGCATCTCTGCAAAAATGCAAGTGTGTGTGGATCTTGATCTGGTGTTGTTGACATACAGGGACCAAGCTATGAGGACAGGCTTATGGTTCTGAAGAAGCGCTTCCCTGAGCTGTACAATGACGACATATCACAGTGGGTGATAGTGTCCAAGGACTGTTATGACTCAACCTGTCAAGCCAAATGGCAGGTACTTTTGCAACAATGTCATGGTCACTGTGACTGACTGTCACATTTATTTGCAGCTCTGATTGAATTCATGCTGTTTGTGCTATGCCAGGTTTGCTTCACTGCATGACATCTTGTTTTGCCTGATGCCATGATTGGCGCATTTTTGCACACATGAGGCGCAAGCAGCAAGTTTGAAACGAAACAAACATCTCTACTGCATTGCTCAAATATGGCACACACGGTCCTTTTCCGTATATGCAACAGCGCACCAATCCACGCACAAGCATGCAGCAGATTTGCAGCGCATCTGCTAAACCCAGCTGCTTCCCATCACATTCATCCTGGGAATGCCAACATGAGTATGCGTTTACAGGCAGCTTGCAAAGGATTCTGGGAGGCCGAATTTGCCCTAGCAGAGTACATGCAGCAGTACCTGGCTGAAAGGGAAGGTGGTGATTGGCAGAGGCTGCACCAGACCTGGCTGCACATTGCAAAGCTGACACGCCAGATCTGGGAGGGCAAGCAGCAAGCTGCCAAGCATATTTTTGCTTTCAAGTGCGTGGCTGTACCAGTATGTACAGGATACCTATGACAGCTCACCCCCATATAGAGACTCGCTTTTCGCTGTCCCCAGGCGTTTCTGACTGTACATTTCCACAGCAGAATGGAAAACTTTGGCAAAAAAATAGATGTTTCGGGACTGAAAAGACCTTCTGTGCAGTGTGTGCTCCTGCATGCCTTGTAAAGGACTCCTGCTAATGCTTGAAATTGCCTGTCCATATACTGCCAGAGTCCATTCAGGCAGGAGGGTCATATCCAGTGGCCCCATGCATGTATCATATGCATGCATGGCGTACATTATACTTCAGTCATAACAAGTGCACTCTTTTTTACAGGCCTAATCCCAGACTGTGACCCGCTCACTGACCATCCCATAACCCAGGAGCTCAGTCGCTATCCTTATGCTGCATTGGATAAGACACTTGCATGCTTTGGGAGAACTCGCTTCGAGAAAGTTGAATTTGCCACAGCCAGAACAGGAGGCAAGTGCCTTTCTGTGGGACCCACATGTGATTCACCTTCTGAGACACTGCATCACTGCATACATAGAGTGCTGTCGGCGCAACAATGATCATGACTCTGGCAGGTTCCCCACCGCCGCAAGCCCATTGTTGCCAGACTCACTACCCCTGCCTTGAACAATGCTACAATTGGCAAGATCCTCACAGATTGCCAACAGCACATCCCTGCACACTGTAAGGCAACTACAGGTCGGCCCCTGGTTATCTTCAAAAGGGTTTGCCCTTGTGGCAGGCAACGGATCAACACAAAGAGGTTTGCTGATCTCTATAAGGAGGCCATGACAATGATGTGCCAGACCGACTGTAACTGTCACCTGATCCCTGCACACTTCAAGAAAGATGATCATCTGCTCACCGCTTCACTTGAGTTGTTGCCTGGCTCACAGTTACAGAAGACTGCTCGCATGTGCAGCAAGCATCGCCCCAGCCCGTATGCAGGCAACTTCAACTCCTGGAGTGGACCACTCCAAAGCAACAGGTTTTGTCCGTGTTACATAGCCCCAGTCTTGCATATGCTGACATTGTTGAGAGAAGGTGTGGCATGGAGAACATCAGCAATGCAAGGGCAGGTAATGTCCTTGCTGCCTTAGAAGCACAGCTTGATACCAGCCATCATGGAACCCCGTTGCACCCTGCTGGGTTGGTACCTTACAACACACATGACAGCAGGGAAGTGCACACTGTTTCTTGCAAGGCTTTGTTGGTCATGGGGTTGTCTGCAGTGATATGGAGAGAGCAGGTAGTATTCTGACTTGGCAATGCCCTCATAACATTTGTTGCAGACTTGTGAGGGACCACAAGAGCTGATACCCCCTCAGGGGGTAGGGCCTTAGCCTTGGCAGGAATGTGTATTCATGCTGACAATCATAGGGGTATGCCTTGTACACTAGGCCAATCACAGCTAAACTACAAACAAGACAGGTGTGAGGGACCTGATTAGCAATGGCATGTACCAGGTGAGCGCCAAGGATACTACTACAGTCATACCCAAGCACGCTGCACTTCTAACTGATCAGGGCATGCCCATTGATCCAAGCAGCCAGAGCATTCCCTACCATGTTGGCGCCCACAAAGTGCACAAAGGCCCAATGGACATGCAATTCGTTTCTAGCTCTGTGTCTAGTGATATGAAGTGTGTATCATTGTGGATCAACAGGGCACATTACTGGCTGACAATATAAAGATTGAATCTATTTGTATCACTGTACCTTGGGCTGCTAGGTCTTAGATCTAGAAGATTGCAGGTGACTTGCTCCCCTCATATATACATGCATGGAGTTCACAATATATTGATGCCTCTCCTGCTCAGCCTGACAAACAGTCCTGGAACTTGCAGCGCCTATACACTGACGTTTGTCAAATCGAGACAAAGGACAAGGTGATGCAGCTGGTAAGCCTCACCTTTCACTCAGACAGACATCAACACCATGTATCAGATATCAAATTCTGTGAAGGTCAGAGCGAAGAAACATGCCTTCTGGTTGACCTGCTGTCTGAATGTTTTGGCTCTGACACACAAGAAGACTTCTTCATCTTTGATCTGGAGACCTCAAAGTTTGAGGCATACCTGACCTTCTTACTTAGCAAAATGTGTTTGGGGTTTGGTGGGGACCGGTTCATTTAGGCCGTTGGTACACCTATGAGGACAAGTTGTGCCTCAAATCCTGCCTCCTCACAGATGTCTGATCAAGCTAAGTACGGTGTGATTATCTGCCAGTTTCACATGGTGTGGCGCGACGTCATGTTACGGGCTGATGATGTGTTTAGGTTGTCTGCTATTGAAGACATCCTGTGCCACAAGGGCTATGACATGGAGCATGTGCTGAGTCAGATCAGGAGGCTATCAGACTATGCTTGTCTAGGGATGAGAGACATTGCACTCACTCAGCAGTGCTGATGTGCAACATTGAGGGCAAGCTTCTTGCAATACTTGTTGCAGCGACCCTTTGTATAGATTGGTTGCAGATGATGAAGCCTGGGTCCACACAGTTGTCAGAGACACCACAAATGTATCTATATATAGATATTGTATATGTCAGATCTAGCTAGAGTCTGAAAATTGCCGCTCACACCTCATGTAACTAATCACACCTCACATTGCGTGCCACTTGCTGCTTTATATGGCCATTACAGCATGCTGCATTGCAAGCATTGTTCGCTTCACAGCCATAGCTTGCACAAAGTATCATTACCTGATCAGGGGTTCATGAATTGCTGTGTCAATGCCTGCAACTTGCCAATTGGCAATGCAGGCTGTGGCGTTGCTTTCATCAGCAAGTCATGCTATGCCAACCACAGTATGCTGCACACTTCAAGGACGTAGCTAAGTTGGACAGCCAATGTCTCCATTTGCAGACATTATTGATGCATATGTTGCTTATCGCCTTGCGCTTGCACATTGTGTGCCCTAAATCCTCATACGAGGCGCCGAGGGCTATGCCCGGGCGCCCTGATCTGCTGCAGCAGCTGTACTTAGTTGAGTAGTAAGCGGCATCGCCAAACGAACTCCCCACTTGCCGCACTCATACCTCACATACCTCGATCCACGCGCCTCCTTCTTACTGCTGAACCACAGACGACGACGGCTGACCACGAGCACGTGTGTGCCTTGCGCTTATGCCTTCTGTATAATCTGTGCCGGTGGGTTTTAACTTCCAGTGTTCTTTTCAGACCTCTTCATCAGGCCGTTCTGCTGCTTGGGCCTTTACCTATTCCTAAATCATCAGTCTCCTGCGCCAGATCGTACTGTTGTCCTCCTCAGCGCTCGCGGTCGTGTTTCGCGGACGGTCCGACCGGACGTCGATCGACGTCGAGTTCCAGGTGTGCCCGGCTCGGGAGCGACCGTGCGACATCGCACTTGAGTATATCGTTTTCGCTATGTCCCTGACGGACGGTTCTCTGTCCGTTTCCGCCCTTTCGGTAGAACGTGCGTTGGCACACATGAACACTGTACGACGCTGCACACTAGCTAGTATCTTTTGCTACGCATCAGGTTCAGTCAGTGGCTCGCTCCAAACCGCTTTGCACCGTATATGGCGCTGATGAGCCGGAGGCCCGCAGTCAGCTGGGTGCTTTTGTACGTTATTTTCCTGGTTTGCGGTAGGCCAACTCATTTTTCTGGTATGTTAAATTTTGCATTGCAGTGAGCATAGGTGCACCAGGTGCTCACTTCTTTCTCGTGCTTCAGGAACAGTCGTCTCTTGCAGACAACGCCATATAAGAGGAGCTCTGCAGCAGCCGACGCTGCATCACGCAAAATATGGACAACAACATGTGTCAGTCAATCACTGTGGCAACTGGCAGGAAAGATACAAAGCGCTTCATGCTTCCATAAAGTCCGGAAATGCAGCACCGCGATACGCAGTGTCAGTACATCATGCAGGATTGGCTGACAGCCTTGTCAAAGCTGTTTGGGTCTTCTACTATGCACTGCTGACAGACAGGGCATTTCTGCTGGGGTTCCCTCCTACGCAGGATGCTCATTATGAGTGGGCTTATGAAGGGCCCAATGTCAACTGGACAGACGGCGACAATGTCCTTGCCAGAGTGAGTTATACCAAGCCCACAGGACTGCAGGATTCAGGAGTCTATCTCTTTAACGACCTTGTATCATGGGATAGTCAAGACATGGATGCAAAGATGTTTGCCGATGGTGATTTGGCCTCAAAAGCAGAGCAGGCTGAAACTGTGGTGTTTTGGAAGGGATCAGGAAAAACCTTTGCCTTGTTTGACAACCCTCACTACAAGAAGAAGCTGCTGGCCATGGGCCTCAGGCCTGACACAGCAGTTGGTTGTGCATTGAATTTCCTCTTCGAGCCAAATGCAGCAGTCAAGGCTGTATTTGAAAGGGAATTCACATCCTTGTCACAACCACAGGTGCTCAGGATAGGTATTCAAATACGCACTTCCTCCTACAGTGACGCTGCATTCTTTGACAAGGAGAAAGCTGCTGAAGAGCTTCACATGTCTTTCTGGGATGCCTGGTTTGAGTGTGCTCAGCAGATAGAAGACGATAATGTTGTAGCCAACAGACAAGTCCTGTGGTACTTGCTGAGTGACTCACACCCCTTGAGGGAGTTTGCAAAGGAGAAGTTTGGTGACAAGCTGCTTGTTACTATCCCTGGGGAAGGAATGGCATTGGGTCATTCAACCTGGGGAGCAGATGATCCCTATCAAAGTTTCATCAGCGCCGCGGGTGAGAACTGGCTGTTTGGCATGACTGACTACCAAGTAGTGACAGGTGCTTCTTATTTTGGCAAAGTTGGGGCATTGAGATCTATGGGATGGCACAATCTGTATTCTCTGTGGGTACAAGAAAAGGACAATGTGAGCAGTGTAGCCAGGTTCGACAATTTACAGTCGAGACAATGTGGCAAGCACGACTATGAGCATCTGGAAGATGTGAGTGCACGCTGGTTTGGCATCTGACTTGAGAAGCCCTCCCAATTACAAGACTTTTGTACTTTCATTGCTTGTTCACTGTTGCCATCATGAACTGTTGTGCTTCACCGAGTACTGTATGCATATCACACTTTGCTGGATTTTAGTGTTTCCCCGTTTAGATTGAAGTAAAGTTGCACCGATTAAAGCCTCGTTTTATGAATATTTGGTAAATTTGATGCTACTCGCGCAACTGCAGCAATGCTCAACGTGATTTGAAAGAACTCGATTAGATGTTGGGAGAACATCAAGAAGTGTCATGTCCGTACGATGATTGCACTGTCTTCTGACCCCGCTTACATTGTTTTGTTGAGTAGTGTATGTACATACAGTCACAAGTGGCATCGTTGAAAGTCTCTGATTGAGCAATTCAAGCCAAATCAAAATGAATCGGTTTTGGATTTCGCGAATGCTACATTTCAGCATAGATTCAAGATTTGTGTATATATGTAGACATGCATGACAGCTAGTCAGCGTCACAATTGAGCAAGCTTCTGCACACAACAGCTGCCGCAAAGGTGTTGTGCGATTGATGGTGTATAGATCTTGCCAGATATGAATGTCCAGCGCAGCACTACATGGCACTGTCAACACATCATCACTGTTTCACAGTCATCTTGATTGTCATTGACCAGCAAGGCTTTGTATAAAGCCTTTTTGCAGAGCTTGCAAGTCTAAGTTGCGCCCAATGACCACCAGCCTGTTATGGTCTTGCTGCTGAGCTGGCAAGTCAGACCATGCAATTCCAGGCACAACGTCATACAGCTCATGCACTGCCTGCAACACATGCGCCTTTTCACTGCCAATCACCCTAATCAGACCCTTCATGCGGTAGATGTCCTGTGTGGCAGTGCCCTTCTCCCACAGCAGTGCATCCAGCCAGTCTTTCAGTCTGCATCAGCACACAGCAAGAATCAGCGTGCACATTGCATGACAAGGAGTGCCCTGTTGGCTGATACAGACTGCTGCAATTATACCGGTACTGCCTCTGCCTGGTGCACGTGTGAGCATAATACTACACAGCCTAAGCTGACATCATGACGGATCAGATTTGCCATACGCATGCCAGAAAGCAGCATTTCACTCTGACGATGCACAGAGACATGAGTGAAGCTGAAGAGACAGACCTGATCATGTCCACTTCTCCAGGGCAGGTGATGCTGATGCTGCGCACAGAGCTGTCATGTTGATGAGCATGACCTGTGTGATCATGACTTATGGGATGCTGATGGTTGTGACCTTGACTACCATTGCTACTGCCTGCTGACTGTCCCTGACCACCATGCTGTTGATTGGCAGCTTGGTGATCAGAACCTGCTGTTTCACTGGAGCTGTGACTGTCGTGTGGCTGTGCATTGTGCCCAACACTGGCTGCACTGGTCTGCTGCATGTCGCTCTCATTTCCTGTAGCTGCGGGCTGGGTGTCATGCGGCGTGTGCGAGGGACCGAGATGCATGTTGTCATGAAGCATCTGGAGGGAAGGCGGCTGACTGCTTCCAACAAAAGCATTGCGGTTGAGGATCTGGGCAACATTGAGTGAGCAGTGGCTGGTTCTGATTATGGCAACACCGGCATTGTGTGCGTGGACTGCATGCTCAACTGCAAGAATGGCTTCCTCTGAGGGCAACAGATCAACCTGTACACATGACAAAGAGCTGATGTCACAGCTGATGTGACTTTAGCAAAATGCACTCATGCATGTCATGATCCAAGCAGGCACTGAACTCAAATGACGAAAATGGTGAGGAAGTGTGCTTTATGTGCACATGTCAGTCATGCCACACGCTGTGGTACAGAGCTTTCACTGTATGAGCTGCTCACGTACACCTAGACAGAGCATGCGTATTGTGTATGCTGCACAGCCAAGCAACCCTCTGTCGCAAATGCCTAACAAGCACGACGCGCTTTCAAGCTGTGCTTATGGAACTGACCTTGTTCAGCAAGACAGAGTCTGCATAGGCAATCTGCTTTTGAGCTTCATTGACAGCATCAGGAGAGCTGTGCTGTTCCTGCAGCTGCCGCTGAATGTTCTTCGCGTCAACAACAGTGACAATGGCATCTAGGTGCACAGCAGCCTCTAGCTCATCATCTGTCCATAGGGCTGCAGCAACCGGCCCTGGGTCTGCCAGCCCTGCACACACAGATTCCTGTTGCAATCTGATGGCTGTTGGACCAGGGTCTGCTGCATGTATGCCAGCAGATACAACTGATGACCAGGTACTGTGTGATGTACGCAACTGCACTGAGCTTGGCAGGATGGGCAAGACCATGTGCTGCAGACTGACCTGTTGTCTCAATCAAGATATAGTCAAACTTGTCGCGCTTGAGCATGAGCCCTTCCAAAGCAGCAACAAAGTCGCTTTTGACTGAGCAGCATAAGCAGCCATTTGCAAGTTCCACCCACTCTTCAGCAGGTACCACAACATCACCCTGGAGATCAGCTGCAGCTCATGTTGCAGCAAGTTTTGTGAGCTGGGCCTTGTGGGAGTAACAAGTCATATGCAAACAGCACCACAACAGTACCTTGCCTGCAAGACAACACCCACTGTCATGGTGTTCCCCTCACAGGTAGTACTCATGCTGTCAGACAGCCGACTCACCTGTCCAGAGGTGACTGCAGCGCTTTCAATCCCTGAGGTATCGCCAAACTCGTTGACAATCACTGCAATGCGGTAATTGTGACTAGCATTCAAAATGTGGTGCACCAATGTTGTTTTGCCAGCTCCAAGGAAACCTGCGTTGCATTTCAAACTCAGGCATGCTTGGTAACACTCCCTTGTTCCCTTTGGTGGCCCAAGTAGCGAGCTGTACCTGTGATCAGCGTAACAGGCACAGACTTGAACATGCCAGGGCCTATTCCTTGGTTTGAAGGCACCTCTGTTGGTGCTAAACTCTGCAAGTCTGCGGATCCTGCGCACAAGTGAGCAAGGTGCATTTTTGCAATACAGAAACAGAAAGCTTAGCAACCGTTCTGCGCTCACCAAGCGCAACTGCCATAGGGGGCTCTTCCTCGTCGTCATCAGAAGACTTCATGTCTCTCGTTGTCTTAGGAGGCTGCAATGTCTTAGGAGGCTGCAATGACAAGTCTCTCTTCCAGTCTCAGCTGGCTGTTTCCGTGGAAATTCACCTGTCGCGTTGCAGGCGCGTAGACCGCTCTAGTTTGTAGCTTGGAACTTCTGGGCATCCGAGACCTGGCTCACCCGTAGGCACCTACAGTGGTTCGCGAGGCTCACTTGGCAAATAGCACATCGGCGCACTGCACCACTCATCTTTGTTCCTTTCGAGCTATTGCACAGAAAGTCATATCGTCGACTCTTGAAGAGTCGCGCTACGAGATGATGGATGTACCATCTCTGCTTGTAGACCCTAACAGATTTGCCGCGCAAGCTTCACATCTTCAATTCGACCAGAGCAAAGGGGCCTCTGTGGGTCAGCTGATCGAAACATTGCTGAGGCGAGTGATCCGTGTGTGCGCCACGAGGGTCCCTAGCCTGCATTTAACGTTGTCAGCGTTGCATCCTGACGCCTGATTTCCTGTGCAGGCATTGCTGATCCCGATCAGCTCCCTGAAACCTCCTCTTGTACACAGCAAGCATCAAAGGAAGCTGGCTTAAAGCAGCAGACACGTAGAACTGTCTTCGGGTTGTATGTCGGGCCCTCAGCGAGCGAGGTGATACATGCCTTTGTTCAGGTCCCGGGGTCTACGATCGTCCACTTCCGATGTCTTGCCCCAGCAGTCAATATTGCAGACCAGGTCCAAAAAGCGGCGAGCAGTCTTCATAGGCTGTGCTGCACTGGTCCTGTTAGTTCTTCTGGCTTCAGCCTCCTCTTGGGGCGGTGCTCAGACCAACTCCTGGCAGAGACAGCTTCTGAAAAGCTTGGCTGCTGCCAAGGGTCCAGTTGCCTCGCCAAAGCCAAGCTTTGACACCAAGGCTGTGGTTGACCGCATCTGTCACGCACCCCAGGATCCTGAGCCAGATGCCCGCAAGCAGAATCCAACTCAGTGCAAGCCATTGGAAGAGGTTCTGGATGCTGAAGGCGCCCATGACAACAGTCTGATGACAGAACAGCTTGACCAGCACCCTGACCTATGCGGCGCCATGCTACAGATGCCGAAAGTGGCGCTGATGTTCCTCACTCGTGGTCCTATGCCGCATGAGGAGCTATGGAATCGGTGGCTTGCCAGTGCAGCTGGCTTAGTCGCTGTGGACTGCGCTTCCAGCTCCCTCTGTTCCCAGACTCCAGTCAACGGCAGCAGCAGCAAAAGAGGCGGGTCACACCCCCAACCATCCATGTCAGCCCTCAGATCTGCTTGCACACTGAAGCGCACAGCACAGAACGGCTACCTGCAGCAGCACATGTTCTCCATCTACATTCACCCTCCACCAGATTTCCCAGGCTACGACCCCAGCAGTGTGTTTCACAACCGCGAGCTGCCGGTCTCTCAGCGCTTGGTCACCAAGTGGGGTCATCACTCCACTACTGAGGTCACGCGCCGCATGATCAAGGCTGCACTGGAGGACCCTCTCAACCAGCGCTTTGTGCAGTTGTCAGAGTCGTGCATTCCTCTGTACCCCCCTGCCATGGTGCATCAGCAGTTAACTCTGGACCCAGTCAGTCGGATAGGGGCATGCATCAAAGAAGGCTTTGATAGAAATGTCCAGAGGTATGGGTCTTGTCATCCTGCCACCCTGAACACTGTCTCATACATATGTTAAGCCTCAGGTCAGGTTCATGATTCCCGTTACATGCATCAGCCTGCCAACAGCAAGCAATGGGTTCACAGTCTCATCTGGTTGTCGCGCTGCACATTTTCTGCTCTGGCTCTGTTACTATTTCCTGTGAACTTGTCCTATCTACATTGTTTGCTGCTTGTCACTCACTCATGGCTCATTGCCTTCAGGCTGCATGTGTTGCCTTGAAAACGCGCACTTTGCTTGCCAGTCATGCCGTTCAAGTCTGCACCCTGCTGTAGCAAGCCCTGTTGGGCGGGCATGCCAAACAAGCAGCATGTGCTGCCTGGTGACTCTGCCTGCTTATAGTTTGCCACTTCAACAGCTTCCATCGTTTTGTGTGTGAACACTAAGGGGGAAGTGTGATTGTTGAAAGCTGTGTCATTAAGGTTTTGCTCTGCAGGTGGCATTGGCGCATGGGCACAGATGATTTCTGGCAGAGCCACTGGCGAAAGAATTCCCAGTGGTTCATGTTCATCCGGAAGCATGCCAACATTGTGGCGCGAGATGACTACATCAGTGACATCTTTGAAAAGTACTGTGTATTTGGCAACGACGTTGACGGCCATTTCCATGGTTGTCTAAGTGATGAGCACTATTTGTCTACACTCTTGGCGTACAAGGCACTAGAACATGAGACTGACTGTACTGGTCATATCACGTGGGATGTGTGGGAATGGTCTGAAGAGCATCCAAATCCTGCACATCCTAAAGAGTACGCTGAGTGGGAGACGAATAATGATACCCTGCAGCTGATACGTGACCACTGGGATGGGCATTGCAAGGATCACAAGTTGGCCATCAACTCGTCAGAGCAGCTGTATGCGCCGATACATGAGGTTTTGAGTGGCAGTTGCAAATGGCAGGGTGCAAAATACCATTTCATGCGCAACGATTGTCCCTTGTTTGCTCGCAAGTTCAAGCAGGACACAATCAAGGCAGTTTTGAGTCTTGCTGTGCAGCCTGATGTGAGGATGTTGCAGCAAAGGCCTGCACCCAGCAACAATACAGCTTGGCAGTGTTCATTGAATTCGACAACTTCTGAACCTGCTGTTGCTGATGAGCAGCGGACGTGACGTGAAGTTTCGTTACTTGTATTATAATATGCAACAAAGGCCACTTGACAGTTGAGCTGAGTCATCATACAATGAGTTGTTGCTCGTCCACACTGCAACGAGTGTGCCTCTACAGCTTTTATGAGACAGATCAGTAGAGGTTAGGCCATGCCCACATTAGCTTTCACTACAGTCAGGCACAGTAGCAAAGGCTGCCTTGATGAACATGAAGATATGAGATGCATATCGTGCTGTGAGTAGCCTGATACAACCACATTTGCATGTGTACTGTATCTGACTTCGACTGTCAACGGTCCAGCTGTGTCATCCCTCTTTGCAGCTTAGTGCATCAGGAGGTTTGTTTCTAGATCCAGCAATGCAGGAAATGGCGTCTTGAACAAAAGTCTTCACAGGGTCTTTACATGCAGACATCTTAATCTCCACGTATGCTGTACACTCAACCCATGACACGATGTGACCATTTTGCCGTCGCAGCTGCTGCTGTATCAAACATCAAAGAAACAAAGAGTCCAATTCCGTCAAAAATAACAAGAGGCTCCTGAGCAGCAGCCTGAAGCACTGTAGTAGCATATGCATGACTTGCAGAGCAATAACCCATTTGTAAATAATCTACAAGTATGTTGGCATAGCCAAAAACTGTACATGAGTAGTGGCAAGTCTAATACAACATCCCAAATGCACTCTTGGCATTTCTTGCAGCTGCTGCAGCACCTGTGTGGTGACAATTGCCTGCTGGCAATCATCCAACAGTGACAGCAGAATTCAGAACATACTGTACAGGTCTTGAGAATCGCAGCCAAGAGCCAACTGACTTTGCAGTCATACCAAAACAGGCTTGGGAAGAAGGCAGGAGTAGGTTGAGTATTTGACGCCTGGTGTCAGCACCACGACATACAGCTGATCCAGTGAAGTGAACTCGTTATCAGCAGCGCCC